>Ga0209341_10002761_pt1 | contig 16595 bp, 22 predicted proteins | sample RifCSP13_2_FD_184020 | JGI IMG/M metagenome (GOLD analysis project Ga0209341, IMG submission 184020) | Soil microbial communities from Rifle, Colorado - Rifle CSP2_sed 13_2 (SPAdes) (version 2) | ecosystem: Environmental > Terrestrial > Deep subsurface > Rock core/Sediment | place: Rifle...
TAGGAAATCATGAGCATACAAATTCCTTATCCAAGCGCTGGCCACTGACACATCGTTGTCGTATCTCCTCCCGACAAGCGCGTTCATTTCGTTAAACTCTGCCACCTTTTTCTTGACGGCGTGAGTCCTACTGGCGACGTGCCCCGGCACTTCACTAGCGTCTATCAGCTCGTCACACATGTTGCATCGCAATCTCTCCATGCCTGCATGACACCGGCACGCGGATTTCTATGGTAAAACCAACCATGCTTGCTACATTCGTCAGCTATTTTTGATCATTGTGCATGCGGAGCACGTCCAGCACATGTGCAAGCTCGGGATTGTTTGTCAGCCTGTTCAAAAATCCACGGACAATCTGCCTTGTCGTGCGTTCTGCCGCGCCCTCACCCCTGTGCTGCTTATTGACGACGTGATCATATACGAACGGACTGATGTATATCGAACAAACAATTGCAATCCAGCTGAACAAAGTCACAGTTGTCTTGTCGTCAAGCATCTGCTGGCGCTTTTCCTCAAACATCCTGCCGATGATGCGCACGTTATAGAGATACATCTTTTTCCCGGCCTTGCTGTCCTGCCCGGTAAAAAGCACACCATCGCGCTCGTCGTAAATTAAACCGAACAACACGTTGCTGGGCATCTTGACATGCCGCGACTTGGCTGCGTACTCGAACAGTTCGTCCATGAGCGCCTTGAGGAGGGCGTAAAACCGCTGCGCGGCCTTTTGGCGCTCTTCCTTGTCTCCCGTCAAAATGCCCCCCTTCTCATTGCAAGCTGCCGGCGGATTAAAATGTTGGCTACAAAAATGGTTGTTGAGGTGGAAAGAAACTTTGCAAAATATATGAGATGTGCCTTCTCAATCGATAAAAATTCCAAAAATTTGCCTCGATAGACGCGTTCGTGTCAACCTTGTTAACTACTAAATTGGATAATATTGACTATTGGTTCTAAGTATGAACCAGGCAGTATCTCACCATGACAGCCATAATGTCGCTTCACACCGAAGCAACCAACAACAGCAACTTTACGACGGGCCAGAGCTGGGGCGCACTGAGAAAGGCATGGAAGGGATACCGCATTGCCAAGGTACAGGGCGATGCTGCAAGGATGAGGGAATACGCAGGCAAGATCCGCAAGATCCAGGGCGAGCTCGGCGTAAGCGTTGCCTCCTTTCCGCACCTAGGGATAAACTAGGCGCGGAAACTTCTCTTTTTTCTATCCGTATATTGAACCGCTTGAAAGCTGCTGCTTTAGTTTTGCCTCAATCGCTCCTTTTGGCATCGCGCCCACAATGATATCGACTGCTTTGCTGTTCTTGAAGACCATCATCGTTGGTATGCTCTGTATGCCAAACGAGCCTGCGATGCGGGGGTTCTCGTCGACGTTGAGTTTGCCGAACACCACCTTTCCTGCATACTCTTTTGCAAGCTGGTCGATGACGGGCGCGACGATCCTGCACGGCCCACACCACGGAGCCCAGAAATCCACGAGAATGACCGGATACCTCGCAACCTCGCCTGCAAAATTGGAATCGGTGAGGTGCACCGGCGCCGATATCGCGGACAGCGCGGCCCTTGCCTCAGCCGCCCTTTGGAGCGCGGCCATTTTCTTTTGCTTTATCGCCTCAAGCTCGTCGTCGGACATGGCGTGAGGTTGGCGCAAAGTGCTATTATTCTTTTGGGCGATATGTAATTATCCGGCGTGGAATAATTCCCTGCGATCCCGGCATGGCTGACGATGAAAAAGACATCCAGGTGGAGGACAAGGACGTCGAGATAGAGAAGATGCGAGGCGAGCTTCAGGCCGCCGAAGACGAGGCCGAAGGCTACCTGATCAAGCTCAAGTACCTCATGGCGGATTTCGACAACTACCGCAAGCAGGCCGACAGGCAGGTCATGGCAAGGGTCCAGGCGGGCAAGGCAGAGCTCTTGCTGAAATTCCTTGGCATACGCGACGACTACGAGAGGGCGCTAGACACCACGAAAAAGAGCAGCACGCCAGAGGTGGCAGCCGGCCTTGAAGGGATACTGAAGAACATCGACTCGATGCTTGCAGGCGAGGGAGTGAGGCCGATTGAGGCGGTTGGCACACCCTTTGACCCAAGCGTTCATGACGCGATCGCGTTTCTGGCAAGGGACGACGTTCCAGAGAACAGTGTGACTGCCGAGATAAGGCGCGGCTACATGTTGAGTGGCAAGGTGCTCCGGCCAAGCATGGTCGAAGTCGCAAGAAAGATAGTTAAAAATAGCGATGGCGCCAATAAGGCTACCGCGTAGTCAGAAGGCAAAAAATATGGGCAAAATAATTGGCATTGATCTTGGTACGAGCAACTCAGCAGCGGCTGCCATGATTGGCGGCAAGCCAACGATAATTCAGGCGGCAGAGGGCACTTCAGTGGGTGGCAAGGCCTTTCCCTCGGTAGTCGCCTTCACGAGGGACGGACAGCTTATCGTCGGTGAGCCGGCCCGCAGGCAGATGGTCTCAAACCCGGAAGGCACAGTCATCGCTGCAAAGCGCAAGATGGGGACCGATTTTAAGTTCAGGGTTTGGGGCAAGGACTACACACCCCAGCAGATATCGTCTTTCATACTGCAAAAAATAAAGAGGGACGCCGAGGCGTTTCTCGGCGAGCCTGTCGACAGAGCGGTCATCACCGTCCCGGCTTACTTTAACGACAACCAGCGCCAGGCTACAAAGGACGCGGGCGAGATTGCTGGCTTGCAGGTGGTTAGGATAATAAACGAGCCCACAGCCGCATCTCTGGCATACGGCCTCGACAAGTCAGACAGGGACCTGAAGATAATGGTCTTTGACTTTGGCGGGGGCACACTCGATGTCACAATAATGGAGATGGGCGGAGGCGTGTTCCAGGTCAAGAGCACTTCGGGCGACACCCAGCTTGGCGGGACGGACATGGACAACTTCCTCGTCGAGTATGTCGTCAACGAGTTCCGCAAGCAGTCGGGAGTGGACGTGAGAAACGACAAGGCCGCCATGATGAGGGTACGCGAGTCGGCGGAAAAGGCCAAGATAGAACTCTCTAACGTTGTCACAACTGAAATCAACCTGCCATTTTTGGCATACGACCCGGCGGGTCCCAAAAACCTGATACTCCCGCTGACAAGGGCCAAGCTCGAGGATCTGCTGAGGCCGATTGTCGAGCGCTGCCGCCAGCCGATGCTACAGGCGCTCCAGGACGCCAAGATGACACCGCAGAACGTCGACAAGATCATCCTCATCGGCGGGCCCACGAGGATGCCTATGGTGAGGCAGCTTGTCGCGACCGTCATGGGCAAAGAGCCCGAGAGAGGTATCGACCCGATGGAGGCAGTTGCGATGGGCGCGGCTGTGCAGGGGGCAATCATCGCCGGCGATGTCTCGACGGACATACTGCTCGTTGACGTTACTCCGTTGACGCTTGGCGTCGAAGTGCTTGGCGGGCTGAAAGAGCCGCTGATAGAGCGCAACACCACGATACCGACCAAAAAGAGCAAGGTGTTCACAACAGCAGCAGACTACCAGACTGCAGTCACGATACACGTTGTGCAGGGCGAGCGCCCGATGGCTTCCGACTGTGTCTCGCTTGGCATGTTCAACCTCTCTGGCATCCCGCCGGCGCCAAGGGGCGTGCCACAGATCGAAGTCACGTTTGACATCGACGCAAACGGCATCCTCAACGTGGCAGCAAAGGACATTGCCACGCAGAAGGAGGCGAAAATAACCATCACCGCAAACAACAAGCTCTCCAAGGATGAGATTGAAAAACTAAAGAAGGACTCGGAGCAGTTTGCCGACGCTGACAGGAGGAAAAAGGAAGAGGCCGAGACGAGGAACGAGGCCGACAATCTTGTCTATGCGGCTGAGAAGCTAAAGCTGGATCTCAAGGACAAGATGAGCCCTGAGCAGCAGGACAGGATGGCCAAGGCAGCCCAGGAATTGCGCGACGCCATGGCAAGCAACAACATGGAAAGCGTCAAGGCCAAGGTTCAAGAGCTGAAAAACGTCCTTGCGGAGGTGAGCGCAGAGGCCTACAGGAGTGCAGGCGCGGCTTCGGCCGGCGCCGCAGCAGGGAACCCTGCGGGCGAGCCGGGTGCGCAGGCCGGACCGCAAGGCGCACAACCGTGATGACATTGGCAGTCCAAGGTGAGCTCTTGTGAGCAAGCGTGACTATTACGAGGTCTTGGGGGTCCAAAAGAACGCAAGCAAGGAGGACATCAAGGGTTCTTATCGCAAGCTGGCCCTGAAGTACCACCCAGACCGCAACAAGGAGCCCGGAGCCGAGGAAAAGTTCAAGGAGATCTCAGAGGCCTACGCTGTCCTTTCTGACGATGACAAGCGCAAGCGCTACGACACGTACGGCCGCGTGGGCGCAGACGAGGTTTTCCGCGGCTCGGAAGCAAACTTTGAAGAGGTCTTCCGTGACATGGGCTTTGGCGGCTTTCGGGATATTTTTGAGCAGTTCTTTGGCCGGAGCGGCTCTGCAGGCTTTGGCGGCGGGGATTTTTTTGGCTTCGGCCGCCGCAAGGGCCGCGACCTTGTCTACAACATGGAGCTGACGCTTGAAGACGTGCTCAGGGGCAAGAAGGAAGAGGTGGAGGTCCCACGCCTGGAAAAGTGCGACAGCTGCAGCGGGACCGGGGCCGCCGAAGGGACAAAGCCGCGCCGGTGTAGCGTGTGCAACGGACGGGGGCAGACCCAGCGCGTCTACAACCAGAGTCGGTTTTCCACCTTTGTGTCCGTAGAGCCGTGCAGGACGTGCCAGGGCAGGGGCGAAATAATCGACAGGCCATGTGGCACCTGCCAGGGCTCGGGTAAGGCGCGAAAGATGAACAAGCTGAAGATAGAGGTGCCGGCAGGTGTTGAGGACGGGATGGCGATGCAGGTGAGGGGCGGGGGTGAGGAATCGGAATCGGGCATTTCCGGTGACATGGTGGTGCAGATACACGTAAAACCACACCAGCATTTCGAGCGGCTAGACAGCGGCAACTTGCTGTACAAGCTGGACGTGAAGTTCACCGACCTTGCCCTTGGCTCCGAGTTCAGGATTCCTATGCTTGACGGCTCTGAAAAGCTGAAAATACAGCAGGGCACGCAGCCAGACTCCCTTATCCGCCTCAAGGGCAAGGGGCTTCCGCGCTACGGCTCCTCGGGCAGGGGCGACATGCTCGTGAAACTGAACGTCAGGGTTCCCGGAAGGCTGACTGACAGGCAAAAATCGCTCCTTAAAGAGCTTGAGCGGGAGTTTGACGGGCACGAAAAACGCTAAAATAGAATGTTGGTAATCCTATCTACATGTCTTCACCTTTTGACGAATGGTTTGGAAAAAGACGCCGTTCATGGTTCCCGGATGTCGACGACATGATGAAGGAAATGGAGCGCATGATGCAGGAGGCGTTCAAGAACTTGGAGCAGCAGGTCCCCAAGAACCTTGTCAGGGAGCGCAAGCTAGAAGACGGCAGCACCGTCAGAGAGATGGGCCCCATAGTCTACGGCTATTCCGTCAAGATAGGCCCTGACGGCAAGCCCGAGGTCCGCAAGTTCGGCAACATCGACACGATGCCCCATTTGCTTGGCGGCGGACTGTCCGTGAAGGAGGAGCGCGAACCACTGGTGGATGTCATAAAGGGTTCCGAGGACGTTCGCGTCGTCGCCGAAGTGCCGGGCGTCAACAAGGAGGACCTCAGGGTGTCGGCCGACGAGGGCGCTGTCACTATCGAATCGGCGACGGGCTCGCCGCGCTACTACAAAAAAATAAACCTGCCTGACGCTGTCGACCCGAAGACAGCCAAGTCGACGTATAAGAACGGCATTCTGGAGGTATCTATCAAGCTGAAAAAGAAAGGCGACGGCGGCGTTTCCATCAAGATAGAGTAGTGCAAAACGATATTATTCTAGTCGCTAGATAGCACCCCCAAAGCGGGGGTCGCCCAGCCTGGTCAAAGGCGTGAGACCAGATTATCTGGCATGATGCTCAGATGTTCGACCGACTGGGACACCTCATTCCTTAGGGATTCGTGGGTTCAAATCCCACCCCCCGCACCTTCCTGACTATTTCATGTATTGGGATAAGACGACTCCCGCTTACGTTCACTGGCAAATTTCAGCGGATACGCGAGGTAAATGGTCCTCTATGAGACAGTGAAATAGTGAACTTTTTATCACACCCGGCGGGACTAGTGGCGTGCCTATTCCCAACAAGTCATCCAACTACACCATAATCTTGGGCTTGGTCGCGGCACTTGCTCTAATCACACAGACCGCAACGCATGTTTCTGCAACTCACCCTACTCAGGCCAATCAGGGCCAAACGGCGAATGAACGAATACCCAACCAATACATAGTTGTGCTAAAAGAGGGGAACCGAGTTGCACCACAGAATATAGCCGACGAAGCCCGAGAAAGGGGAGCAGAGGCAATCCATGTTTACGAGCATGCGATAAAGGGATTCACCATAAGAGGTCCTGACTCGGTCGTGCAGCACTTTAGAAACGATCCAAGAGTAGATTATGTTGAACAGGACCAGTCAGTGAAGAATTTTGCAAGGGATAATTTAGTACAGACGTTTGCGCAGATTCTTCCAACGGGTATAGATCGCGTTGATGCAGAACTTTCTTCTATAGCCGCAGGTGACGGAAACGTGGCTGTTGCTGTAGATATTGCAATCATCGACACGGGAATAGACCTCAAGCACCCAGACCTTAACGTGTTCATGCAAAAGACGTTTGTAAAGGGAACAAGGTCTGCAGATGACGACAATGGCCACGGCACCCACGTAGCGGGCACTGCAGCAGCCAAAGACAATAACGACGGCGTAGCAGGTGTTGCTCCCGGCGCAAAGCTATGGGCGGTCAAGGTCCTTAATAGAAGTGGATCTGGCTACATGTCGGATGTTATCGCGGGGGTTGATTATGTGACGCAAAAGGCTGACATGATAGAGGTTGCCAACATGAGTCTTGGATGCGAATGCACGTCGAGTGCCCTTAACACCGCCATTCACAACTCTGTTGTCGCAGGTGTAACGTATGTAGTTGCGGCTGGAAACAGCGCCAGGGACGCTTCCACATTCTCGCCTGCCAACCATCCAGATGTAATAACGGTATCAGCTATTGCTGACAGCGACGGCAAGTGCGGAGGCTTGGGACCAGCGACAACCTATGGAAATGACGACAGTTTTGCCACCTTTAGCAACTTTGGTTCGACAATTGAAATTGCGGCACCCGGTGTGAACATCAAGTCAACATACAAGGACGACTCGTATGCATCAATGAGCGGGACGAGCATGGCATCGCCGCACGTAGCAGGTGCTGCAGGATTGTACAAGTCGGTAAATCCTGGTGCATCACCTGCTGATGTGCGAAACGCACTTCTCTCTCAGGGAATACATAGCGGTACTGACTGCGACGGGAATGGTCACGGCTACTTTACTGGAGACCCTGACCAAATACCAGAGCCTTTGCTTTACGTAAGGACTCTCTAGTATGCAAGGGTGGCGACGGCTGCCCATTTTTTACGACGCACCTGTCTTGTTCAGACTGGATTCTGTAATTCCATCGTTGTAGGCGCACTCGAGTCGTCCATACTAGCAAAAACAAGCATAAGCCCTCACCTGCGCCCGCAATCCTATCATACACCATTTATATAGCAATAAAACAACAGCCAATGTAACGAATGTCATATGAAAGACGTGGAAGTGGCGGCTTCGGCAGCTATGGTCCAAAACCTGTGGAAACAGGCAAAGAATACGACGTGCAGATAACTGAAACAAGCAGACAAGGTGACGGCATCGCCAGAGTTCAGGGCTTTGTAATCTTTGTCAAGAACGGCAAAGTCGGCCAGAACACGAAGGTACGTGTCACAAACGTAGGTAGCAGGTTCGCTACCGCAGAACTGGTTCAGTAGGACGCAAATTACAAACCCAAAGTGGCAACTGCCTTCATCTGAAAGGAAAGTACCACGCTTTTTCTAATTCAACGTCCAAGCTCATCTTTTGCGAAACTGCCGGCCGCCTTTTCCGTGCTGACGCGACTTTTTCTCCCAAAAGCCGCCCTGGCTGTGCGGGCCTGCTCCGGGCCCTGCCGGCCTGCTGCGCGCAAACGGCGTCTGCTTTTTCCATTTCCTGCTGCTGGCGCCCCTGCTATGAAAACCGTGCCCACCCTGCCTGATGGCCGGGACCGCAAGGCCCATCGACTCGTTCAGCATCTTTACCGGGAGCTTTGTCCTGCGCAGTATCCTTTCAAAGTCTGAAAACCTGTCAGGGGTGACAAGCGTCACGGCGCTTCCTTTCCCGCCGGCCCTCGCCGTCCTGCCGATACGGTGGAAATAGGTGTCCTGCTCTCCCGGGACGTCGTAGTTTATGACGTGGCTGACTGCCGGGACATCTATCCCCCTTGACGCGACATCGGTAGCCACAAGTACCGCGTCGGCGCCTTTCCTAAACCTGCCCATCACCATGTCCCTTTCCTTCTGGGTCAGGTCGCCGTGTATCGCAGAGGCCCGAAATCCCGAGCCCTTCAGGCTCGACGCAAGCTTGTCCGCCCTCCTCTTCGTCGCGGCAAAGACTATGACCTGCTGCTCCCTGTGCGGGCTGATGATCGCCACAAGCTGGTTCAGCTTTTGCCGCTCTTCGACCATCAGGTAGGACTGGTCGATGCTGCTAAGCGAGGCTTCCTGCATGTTGAGCCTGACCTCGCGAACGTCACCTTTCATGTGCTCCCTTGCAAGCTTTAAAATCTCGGCCGGCATCGTGGCACAAAACAGCATCGTCTGCCTGCCGCCCTTACCCGCCTTTGACAGGATGAACCTGATGTCGTCGATGAAGCCCATGTCAAGCATCCTGTCCGCCTCGTCGAGGACCACGAACCTGACACCGTCAAGCCTCGCCGTGCCCTGCTTCAGGTGGTCTATGAGCCTCCCCGGCGTCGCCACCAGAACCTGCGCGCCCTTTCTCATCAGGCCGGCCTGCAGGCCAAAGCTCTGGCCGCCGTAAACCGAGACCGCGCTAATGTTGGAATACCTAGCGAACTTTTGGACCTCCTTTGTAACCTGCATCGCAAGCTCCCTGGTGGGCACGAGTACGAGGGCCTGCGCCAGCCTGCTATCCGGCTTTATCTTAGTCAGCAAGGGGAGGACAAATGCCGCCGTCTTACCGGTCCCTGTGTGTGCCTGACCTATGACGTCCTTGCCTTCAAGTATTAGAGGTATCGTCGCCTCCTGTATCGGAAAGGGCTTTTCAAACCCGTTTTCTGCAAGCGCTCTCTGGACCTTCTCATCAAGTCCCATTTCCCTGAACGTTTTTCCTTCTGTCATCTATGATTTTCTCGCAATACAAAAGATACGGAAGTGCCACAGCCGCCTAACAAACCTGCCGCAAGTCTTGTTGTATGTAGCCATGACGGGCCGCTGGGGATATAAACCGTAAGCCTTCTAAGGTACGCGATGTCGACCTACCAACATGGTTGAAGACACAGAAGAGGAAAAAGTCTTCCGGGCTTTCTATGCCAGCGAGCTCAGGAAGATGAAGCAGGATTCAGGAATGGATCAGCTGGGAGAAGAAAGGAGAAGGGTGAACCAGCAAGCTATGAAGACTCCAGGCAGGAGGGGCGAGCAGATAAAGCACGAAGAGATAGACCGGGAAATAGTCCGGCGATACAGGCTGGTGCGCAAGGGTACGTTTTAGGGGCGCTCTTCGGAAGAATCGAGCATCTGTTTGCTTCTCTGCTCCTTCACCTTTGTTTGCGTCATTTTCTGGTGGGCATAAAAGATGCCGTGGTCACGCTTCAGGTGGCTCAGAAAAGCTACCCCATCGTTCATGTTATCCCTGACTATGAGGTCGCGCCCGCAATAGCTGCACTTTATGAGATGCTCGTCCAGCGCTATGCCCAACAGCATTTCTCCGCAAGGCGGGTATAAAGTCATGCCGCCGGGACGACATTAAGTTATTATTTGATGAAATTCAACTGAAACCTATGTTTGAGCCTTCGGTCTTTCTGGCAGCCTTCCCGTACCTCTTTATCGCCGCCTTTCCGCTCCTTGGCATCGCCATCGTCACAAAATGGGTCTACAACGACAGAAAGTCAGAAAGAGTCAGCGCCCGACGCGGTCGTTCTTTGACAACGCCTAGCTCTTGACGACCAGTTGACCTTTCATCCCCTCTTCTGAATGGATGGTGCAGTGATAGTCAAACACGCCCTCTTCAGGGAGCAATCCTGACTGCATGAGGGCGGTCCCGCCGGCCACGAAAATGGCAACGACGACGGCAAGGGCGAGGAACTCCCTCTTCAACAGCCATGCAAGCGCTAAAACTTGCTATATACCATGTGGGGTACGGGCCGAAACTGCCAGGAGGAGAACAAGCCGGCGAACACCATTTTAATATTGAGTGGTGGCATAAAATGCGATGAGCTCAATTGCAGTCGAATATTATGACAGAAAGTTTGGCGATAATGTGTCTGCCGCTTTCATCCACCTCGTGAGGGAAATGGGAGAGATAGCCTTTGCAATGGAAAATAACAATGCCGAACATGCCAAGTTGGAGATGACAGAATCAGTCGCGCTCTTGTACTTCCTTGCGTCAAAGTACGGCTTTGACGTCGGGGTAAACATGCAGTCAGTGTATTCCAAAAAGCTGGACGCGCTCAAGGCCAAATGACAGGGCTCCGGCAGGACCTTGACGCCATCTCTGGCATACTGCACGACACGTTTGAGATAGAGGCGTTCAAACGCAACTACGACATGGCGTTTGCGCAAATAGCAGGCATCCTGGGCCGCTACGGCATCGAGGAAAACCCGCGGAACCTGCGGTTTCGGTTCATCCTGTGCATGCAAGAGTTCTTTGACGGCATACCGCAGGACCAGTGGCACGTCAAGGACCCTGCGTTTGTCAGGCAGTCCGAGGGGTTCGCGATTTCCAAGTTCCGCGAGTGGATCACCGAGCAGGTGACCTAGACTTTGCCACCCATGCTTCATACATCTTTATCAGTTCGTCCACGTCACCCTCGCTCTCAGAGTACGTGACGATTACCGCAAAGTTGCCCTTGCTGTCGTGGCCCCTTGCGTAATATCCCCAGTACTTGTCCGGGAGTCTTGCAAAGTTGTCCTTGGACATGGCAACGCCGGCGAGGTTCTTTGCCAGAGCGTCAGCAACCCTTACCGCATCTTGCGCTTCAATCATGGCAATTTTCTCCACGCAGGCGATTTAAACTACTTGGCTGCCTGGAGGTCAACCTCTGGGTTGGATACGCCTGCTGCGCGACGCAACACAATCGCAACCGCGACCGTGGCAAGGGCCATGGCAGCCGCGGCGAGGAATATCAAGCTGTACGAATCTGGCGAAGGGAACATGTCTCCACCCACAGCTATCTGGTTTGTCTGCATGAACATGCAAGCCACCGCTGGTCCGATGGACGCGCCTGCAAGCCTGAATAGCGTGTTCATGCCAAACGAGACGCCGGCAAATTGCGCAGGCGTGTCATACACTTTGACGAATTTGCCAATGATTGCGACAAGCGTGAGCGCGATTGGCGCTATCGGGTAAAAGGTGGCGCGCCAGCCAAACTCGTTGATTATTGTGCCTCCTGCCAGGAGCCCTATAACCCCTCCAAACGCGAACATGGAGATGAGCGTGCCCTGTGCTATCGGGAGCTTTTCCTTCGGGAATTGCTCGCGCACTATGCCAAACACTATGGGAAAGAACGCGATGCCTATTCCCTGCACGGCCCTGGCCGCGACCATTGTGTAGATGTCAGCACCCTCCACGGCGACCCTGACTTTCCCCTCGGTTCTATCTAACGCACCACCTTCCGCACATTACATAACTAATCCAGGTAGTATGCCAGAACTTGATTGGAAGCAAGAAGGCTATTTGGTAAGGAAACGGCTATCGTCACCGGACGCGCTCGATGAGCTCGAAGACCTTGTTCATCGTGGGGGGCTCGCCGGACGCCTCGCGCACGAAGAGAGACGCGGCGGCGTTTGAAAACATCAGGCGCTCCAGGGGTTCTAGGCCCGCGAGATAGCCAATGATGTCAGCTGCGTCCCAAACATCGCCGGCGCCGGTCAGTATCTTGGGTTCCACCCTGACTGCGTGCACAAATTCTACTTCCCTGCCATTTGACCACGCCGAGCCTATGCGTGTGTGCAGGTCGGTAGTGACGCCAACGCTTTCGGCAATCTTCCTTGCCGCCGCCTTTACGTCGTCCGAGCCGTAAGTGCTGCCGAGCGGCGCTTCTAGGCCCAAAGCTTGGGCAAGCTGGCCGCACTCGTTCTCGTTCATACTGAGGCAGTCAGTCATTTCCGCCAGTTTGAACAGCGCGTCGCGAAACTCCTCCTTTCTCGTGGCGATGTCTGCCGGGTCGATAAAGTGCATGGCGCTTGGCGAGCTCTTGAACACGTGCTCGGCAAGCTCCGTTCCTTTCTTGTTGCTAGCCCAGTTGACGACCATCACCGCGTCTGCGTTCTTCAATATCGACAGGTCCTCCTGCGAGCTCAGCCTGTTTGGGCCGAACTGCTCGTTGTCGCCGACGTCGCTCACCATCACGTTGACCTTGTAATCATTATGGGGGAACTCGAAAGAAGTGGTGCAGCCGTGCCTACCCGGCAGTATCCTCAGCGTTGTAGATTCGCCAAACTGCGAGAACGACTGCCTTATCATGGCGGCTCCTATCTCGTTTGCCGCCGTAAAGAGCGAAACCTTTGCGCCGAACTTGGCAAGCGCGTAGGCGACGTTTACGGCGTTCCCGCCCCTGATGTCAGTCGTGGGCACGCCCCGGATGCTCCCGCCGCCGTTCCTAGCCTTTTCGTCAAGAGCCGCAAGCAGCTTTTCCGCGGACTCGATCCTGATTATGCGGTCGACGAAAAAGTCGGGCATCACCGCAATCGAGCCCAGAGCCTGAAACTGCTTCAGCTTTTCGATCATCAAAACGTGTGCAATCGCGCGGTATTTGTACTTTGCAAAAAGTAAGGGGGATGGTTACTCCATGCCCATACCGCCCATTCCACCCATGCCTCCCATACCGCCGCCCGGCGGGCCGGCAGGCATCCTGGACTTGTTGGCGGCGATCACGTCGTCAATCCTCAGGATCATGCACACAACCTCGGTCGCAGACTTGATTATTTGCTGCTTTACAACGAGTGGCTCGAGCACGTTCTGCTTGTACATGTCCGTTACGTGGGTGTTTCTTGCGTCAACTCCCGTCCATTTTGCGCCCTTGCTTTGCTTTGCGCGAAGCTCCGTCATGGTATCTATAGGGTCCATGCCGGCGTTCTCGGCCAGGTTGAGCGGGATCGCGTCAAGGGCCTCTGCAAATTTCTGGACTGCAAGCTGCGCGCGGCCTTCCTGGCTTGACGACCAGTGGCGCAGCTCGTTTGCGATGTAGGCTTCTGGCGCGCCTCCGCCTGCAACTATGGCCGGCTTTTCGAGCACGTCTTTTATGACCATGAGCGCGTCGTGCAGCGACCTGTCGGCCTCGTCTACCACCCGCTGGGAGCCTCCGCGCACTAGTATCGTGACTGCCTTGGGGTTCCTGCAGCCCTCAATAAAGACCCACTTGTCAGTCTCTACCTTGCGCTCTTCTACGAGTTCGGCAGATCCTAGGTCCTTTGCCGTCAGGTCGTCTAGGTTGTTAACAATCCTTGCGCCGGTTGCGCGGGACATCTTGGTCATGTCGCTCTCCTTCACCCTGCGCACCGCAATCACGCCTGCCTTTGCGAGGTAGTGCTGGGCAATGTCGTCGATGCCCTTCTGGCAGAGGAGCACGTTTGCTCCCGAGCCTTTCACCTTTTCGACCATGGCTTTCAGCATCCTGTTCTCTTCTTCTAGGAACATCTGCATCTGGTGCGGGTCGGTTATGCGGATTTCTGCGCTCATCTCCGTTTTTTCGATTTCAAGCGCGGAGTTGATGAGAGCTATCTTGGCTTTCTCTATGCGCTTTGGCATGCCTGCGTGGACGACCTCTTTGTCAAGCACGATGCCCTTGATGAGCTTGGTGTCGTGCATAGAACCTCCTGCCTTCTTTTCAACCTTGATGTTGTCAAGGTCGACCTTCAGGCCGTCGTCGGCCTTTTCGGCTACCTGCTTTGTCGCGTCGACCACTATCTGCCCCAAAAGCGGGCTGTCGTCTGACACGAGCTTTGAGTCCATGCTGGTCCTTGCTATCTTCATGAGCAGATCCTTGTCGGAAACGTCCACGTTGACAGCTATCTTCTCGAGCAGCTTCAGCGCCTGCTCTGCAGCCGCGTTGTAGCCGTCGACAATGACCGACGGGTGGACGTCCTTATTTATCAGCTCCTCAGCCTTTTCAAGCAGCGCGCCGGCAAAAACTACCGACGACGTCGTGCCATCGCCGACCTCGTTGTCCACTGATTTCGCGACCTCGACCATCATCTTGGCCGCCGGATGCTGCACGTCCATCTCTTTGAGGATGGTTGCGCCGTCGTTAGTTATCGTGACATCGCCGAGGTTGTCCACGAGCATCTTGTCCATGCCCCTGGGCCCAAGCGACGTCTTCACTATCTCGGCTATCAGCTTTGCTGCTGTGATGTTGTTCCTTTGCGCCTCCCTTCCCTTGCTCTCTTTTGTCCCTTCTCTCAGGATTAATACTGGCATTCCGCCAGCTGTGGTTTGAATCGATGCCATACTATCAGTTCACCTTAGAACAATTGGGGATTTCCTTGATTCTCATATATGTTTTTCACATTTCAAGCCTGCGCGCCTTCTCGTCGAACTTGGCCCTGAACTTGGGCACGTTTATGATGAACCTCTCGTGCCTGCCCTTGCCCACCTTCTCGAGCCTGTCGCTTGCCTCGACCTCGAACGTGACCCGCCTACCGTCCACCGAGACTAGGGTGGCCTTGAGGAATACCTGCGCGCCCACCGGCGTGGCCGCCAGGTGTTTGACGTCGACTATGGTGCCGACCGAGTCCCACTCTTGCTCTGGTATCACCTGCTCCTTTAGCAAGAGCCGGCATGTCTCTTCCATCTCCATTATCATGGCCGGCGTCGATAATACATTTTCACCTTCCCAGAGAAAGCTTGTCGTCATGTTCGAGCCGACTGTTATCTCTCTCTCCTTTGTGGATCCGACCCTTAGCTTGGACACAAAATCTGCGCACATCTGGGATTTCTCGGGCAATCTTCCTTAAAACCTGTGCCGGCGCTCGTCCACTTTGTGCTCCTTCTCTTCCTTTACGTGATGCAACCTGTCTTTTTCATGGAGGAAAAGCTTGCCGCAGCCCGAGCATTTCACGACGCGGTGCTTGTGGGCGTCCTGGGCGTGGGTCACAAGCTCGCCGTAGCTCTTGAACCTGGTGTGGCATTCCTCGCATTCGTGCTTGCTAAAGAGGCCCATGCAAGGCTATACGCAAAGTGTGCTAAAAAGGTGACTGAAAAAGAAAGGGTAGCGACCCCGCCTTACCTGCTGCGCTTCATGCTTGAGGCGATGGCATAGGCCAGGCCGACGATTAGGCCAAAAGCCAGCGGAATCCATACCGGGAAAGCAGCCGGATCGATCTGTCTGAACAGAGCTTCGAACATGCCACATGGTTGATAGCACAAGTATATTAGATTTTCTAAAGCAGTGGTTTGTTGCACAAATGATTATCCCCTAGGTATGAAAGGATTGACAAGGATGCATTTAGCTTGCTTCCAGTGACCGCCTCACATGGTGAACTGGCACTCCTACAACGAATCCTTGGTCAGGCGTGGGGAAGTGATGCTGGATTTTGACACGATTGATGGCTGGGAAAATGAGCTGGAAAGAATGAACGACGGTAAGAAGGGTGCGCAGTACCACTACCCGGATTCTTTTGTCCAGCTGCTGGGTCACATGCGAGCTTACTTTCACCTGCCGTACAGACAAACGGAAGGCGTTGTCAGAGGACATGCTCAAAAGAAGGTACCCTCCATACCGGACTACAGCACACTGTGCAGGCGCATCAACAGCCTGGACATCAGGATTGATGAACATGTGGGCAATGACATCGTGATCACGATGGACGGCACCGGCATCAAGGTAACAAACCGCGGTGAGTGGATGCGGCACAGGTGGCATGTCAGAAGAGGATACCTTAAGATACACGTTGCTGTGGACATCCGCAGCAAGAAGGTTGTTTCGCTCGTAGTTACAAGCGAGGAGGTACACGACAGCCGCATGTTGAAAAAGCTGGTCAGGAACACATCTGAAAACAATGGCATCAAACGCGTACTGGCAGACGGAGCGTATGACAGCAAGACGAATTTCCAGTACCTGGCCGACAATGACATCGACGCGGCAATCAGAGTAAAGAAGAACTCATCCGGCAAGTCACACGGCTGCTATCCTAGGAAGTTGGCCGTGATTCGGCAGCTGTCTGATTTTGGCAGATGGAAACGTAGCGTGAGCTATGGGCACAGGTGGATTGTAGAATCTGTATTCTCTGCTATCAAGAGGATGTTTGGCGAGTACGTCATGGCAAGGAAGTTCCCGAACATGGTCAGGGAGATGTTCCTGAAGGTGTCGATGTACAACATGTTTGCCAGCATGAAACTGTAGCCGTACCATGGTTGTCAGGCGAAGGATGGTGATTTGTGCAACAGAGCACAATGCGGTGCAATGTGATGC
>Ga0209341_10002762_pt1 | contig 16595 bp, 14 predicted proteins | sample RifCSP13_2_FD_184020 | JGI IMG/M metagenome (GOLD analysis project Ga0209341, IMG submission 184020) | Soil microbial communities from Rifle, Colorado - Rifle CSP2_sed 13_2 (SPAdes) (version 2) | ecosystem: Environmental > Terrestrial > Deep subsurface > Rock core/Sediment | place: Rifle...
TAAGCATAGTGCAGCACAATATGTAGTTTTGTTAGATACTGATGACAAATTTGGGGAAAATCTTCTCAAAGAAGAAGTATCAATTTTAGACAATAAGCAGAGGGTTAATCTCGTATATAGTGATTATTTTGAGAAAACCGGCACAAAGATCGTCAGGGTTCATCCCAAAAATATTTATGAAAGCGTAGCAGTGGGAACGATGTACAGAAGAAATGTCCTTCAAAAAACAGGTTATTTCCGAGAAACCCTTTTTCCTGAATATGATCTTGTTTTAAGGAATCCAACAACTTGGAAACATTCGTACATCCCAAAACCACTTTTTACATATATTAGAAATTCAAAAAGTATAACTTCTAGAAAAACTGTTGTCGCTCAGGGAATTGCCGATTTAAAAAAACACTATCCAAATCAGATTGATGAAATTCAAAAAATCAGAATGTATGATTAAGTTTTATCATCCCCGGAATATGCACAAGCATGTAAAGGATCGACCGGAAATCAGAATCGGAAAAAGACTAGTCGGACCAGAACATCCTTGTTTTGTGGTTGCAGAGATCTCTGGCAATCATCACCAAAATTACTCAGAAGCTCAACAATTGATAAGCAAGGCTGCTAAGGCGGGTGCCGACGCTGTCAAATTACAAACCTATACCCCAGACACCTTAACAATCGATAGTAATAAACAATGGTTCCTTGTGAATAGTCTCGATACTCCAAGCAAGTGGAATAAGAAAAAACTCTATGATCTTTATAAAACAGCATATACCCCATGGGACTGGCAACCAAAACTTACCAAGCTTGCAAAGGAATTAGGTTTAATTCTTTTTTCAACACCCTTTGACGAAACAGCCGTTGCTTTCTTAGAAAAAAAAATTGACCCTCCTGTTTACAAAATTGCTTCTTACGAAGCCAACCATATTCCACTCCTTAAGAAAGTAGGTTCAACCGGTAAGCCAGTCATTCTTTCTGCCGGATTTTCGAGTATTTCGGATATCAGACTTGCAATTAAAACACTTAAAGAAAACGGCACAAACCAAATAGCAGTCCTGCATTGTGTAACTGCATACTCCTCAAAACCAAACTTTGCTGATATCAATCTCAAAACAATCGCAGACATTGCAAACAGGTTTAGAGTTGTTGCGGGTTTTTCGGATAACAATGGTGGTGTTGAGATTCCTATTGTCGCTGCCGCATTTGGTGCTTCTATTGTTGAAAAACATCTGATTTTAAAACGTTCGATGGGAGGACCAGATGCTTCTTTTTCTATCGAGCCTCACGAATTCAAAACTATGGTCAAGCAAATTCGTAAAAATGCACAAAAAGAAACAAATGTTCTCAGAACCTCAGTTGCAAAAAAAGTTATCGGTAAGGTTAAATATGGACCTGCGAACAGCGCAGAAGCTTACAATGGCAGACGATTCTCACAATCAGTTTTTGCTGTATCCGATATTAAAAAGGGGGAAACCTTCACAACATATAACATTAGATGTATCAGACCAGGAGATGGATTAGCCCCGAAGTATTATGAGAAAATAACGGGAAAGCTTGCGAAAGTTAACATTGAACGCGGCACTCCCCTTTCTTGGAACTTAATTGTAAAATAATCCCATGAAAATAATGTTCTATGGAGGAGAAACGGCAGGAGTTGTAACTCTTTTAACTTTGCTTGCACATAAGATCAAAGTGTTATTTGTAATTGCAGAAGATGACAAAGTTGCGCAGATTGCAAAAAATTTTAATTTAAAACTTGAATCAAAAAGCTCGCTCGACGAAAAAAAATTCATAGAGGAATTAAGAAGTAAAATTGATTTTTTTTTCTGCTGTCATGGTAAAAAGATACTTGATGCAAATATTGTACGCAACTTAAAATGTATTAACCTTCATCCCTGTCTCTATAAATACAAAGGATCAAGACCCATAAGAAGGTTGATTTTAGACAGAAATCCAAAAGCATCTGTTGCTAGTCATTGGATGAGTGAAGAGATAGATCAAGGCGAGAGAATAATTGAGAAATTTAAAAAAATCGAAAACATAAAGTCTAAGACGGAATCTGACGTGTACTCAGAGTTGTATCCCCTTTACTCATCTGTAATTATTGAAACTATCAAAAAAATTTCAAATGATTAGTAGAACCTTAGCCGTTTGTTCTTCTAAAGATGAAGCAATACAGCTTCTAAAGTTTAATTTAAAAAATGCAATTTTTATAGCATTGAGCTTAGAAGCGGAATTTTTTCTTAAAAAGAAATTTAACTATTGGAAAAACCCACTATATTCTCTAATTAATAGAGACGGATACACCTCGGGGGTAAGTTATTTTCTGAGTAATTTTAAATTAACTCACAATTGGTATAGAAATGAAAATTATAAATTTATTCATGATAGGCTGGGTTTTTTCTTAATGGAGCTTGATAGGTCTTTGGATTTTGCCAAAAAAGCAATTCGAAAATACCAACCGAAAAAAATCATCATTCCGCCTCTTTCTGATTATAAAAGCGCATCAGTGATTAGTGGAAACTTAATACCTCATGCGTTTTTTTTATGTACTAAGGAGAAAAGTATACGTGTAAACTTTTTCGAAGAAAGAGTTATGAAAACTGGACTCGCATCGAGAATTGGGAAATTGATACAAAGTACAAGATATATAAGAAAAATGCATCTTCAAGGTAGTTGCGACTTGCTAATTATTGCTCCTCCTCGCCATCTTTTACAGATAGCCAATTTTGTAGGAACCTTAAACAAAAATAAAATAGGCTATAAAATTCTGACTTATAGCGTAACTTATAAATATAAAAAAAAGTTTGATAGATTATTTGGACAATATCTTGAAAAAGAAAGACTCATCGATGATCAAATAATCGCTCAAGCTAATCATGTTCATAAAGTACTGATACAAGACAAGGAATGGATTCTATTTGATTATCCAAAATATAAAAGAAGAAAAATAATAATAGACTACATAAGAAATAGGATTAGGCAGTATGTTTCTGAGGAGCTTGGTCAAATTATTACTGAAAAGTTGCTCGCTGATAAAATTCTGAGATCTATTAATCCAAAACTCTTGCTAACTATAACTGATCCCGACACAAAAGCTTTAACTTTTATTGATTCGGCAAAAAAATTAAAGATTAAAACACTATCTTTCCAGCATGGTGCAGATTTTACCCCAATTCCTTACTCGCTTCCCGTTAGCGATAATTATATAGTATGGAGTTCTATTTCCAAAAAGTGCTTTTTGGCAAATAACTACACAAACACTCAAAGACATCTGCCTAAGAACAAAATTCTAATAGGCGAGTCACCATTTCACAGTTTCATACAACCGTCTAAAAGTAAACTTCATCGTGATGAACTGAATGTTCTCTTTTTGGCAACAATACACTTTTTTGAACAAGGATTAGTATCTTATTACCAAAAACAATTATTCGAATCGCTCGCAGATATAGACAATCTCAAACTCATGGTAAGAACTCATGATCATCAAAATACCATGAATCTCAAAGCTTTAGTCGATGAAATGGGGGTTAACGCACATTTTGTAAATGACAGAACTCTTATTTCTTGCTTGCAGGAAGCGGATATAGTCATTTTTGAAAGTACTACAGCTGGTTTTGATACGCTACTTATAGGTAAACCAAGTATTTTTTTCAATCCCTATGATGGTAATACATTCTTTAAGAAAAATAAGGACGCTTTCGCGACTATATTGAAATCGGGTGAGATAAAGTCAAAATTAAAGCTCATTATAAATGATAAAAGAATACGTAATAAATATGCGCCTAAAGGTTATAAATTTGCGTCTAACTATCTAGGTATTGATAAAGGTAATAATTATCGACGAACTGTCAAGATTATTAAAGATTATTTGAACTGATAATAATCTAGTTGATTTTATTAATAAACAACTGATTATCTTTATATTCTATATAGTAATCCAGCTTATTCTTTATTACTTTTTCGTCACCACTACATTTTTTAATACTGCTCCATATATAATCTTGTTCGCTTTTAGCCCAATCTTTATATCCAACAGCGTATTGTAAGATTTTAGAAAGATCTTCTTCACTGAAATCTTTAGATAACTTTGTTAAATCACAAACTCTTTGAAGCTGCTCCTTAGTCGATGCCAAGGTTCTGTCTGCCGGGGCTAAATATACTCTCCTACCGGTTATTCCCGTCAGATAATAGTTTATATTTGGCGATAAAGAACCAATGACATCAGTTTTATCTGTTTTAGACTTTATTTCATCTACAATTTCAAAAAAACTTGGCCTCGCTAGTAGATCTTCTCTGTGCGAATCTATCCAGTTTAATTGTCTTATCATTCCGAAGGAAATGATTACGATTGTAATCATGAAAAACACCAAACGTGAATATTTTGGAATTAACTTTGTAAATACGTAACCAACAATTAAAGTTAGCGATAATGTAGCAACCGGAGCAATTACTCTTGTGATCCAATGGTCGGCATCTATGCTCCTACCCAAAAGTAGTTGATGCCCATCCATCAATAAACCGGCAGATACAGCGAAGATTAAAACAACCAATGCAAGACTATGTTTGTAAAGCCTCAGAAAGAGTAAACTAATTACGATATATCGAATTTGCCTTGGAAACAGCAGGCTTTTTTCATATGTTATACGAGTAAAAAAATCCGAATCTTTAATAAAATTCTGGAACTGGACAGTATTAATTATCCATGGCAAAACGATAACAAATACAATTGCAAAAGACGTAAAAATTAATTTATTACCGAACTTTTTCATCAGAAGCGGACTCAGCAAAATCATACTTAAATAAATTGTTGATGCGACAAACAATGAAGAGTAAATCGATATTCCCAAAACCAGTGACCATATATACACAAGATATTTTTTAGGATTTGCTATAACTTTAGCCGTTAAAAACAATGTAAGAAACAAAAAAATTATGGAGATTTGAGGATGTGGGGTTCTTGAAAAAATTAACGGGTCGCTTGTAGTTCCCGTTAACAAAACCCCGCCTTTTGAAACGTATGGCAAAAGGGATGATAAATTTGGAACGATTATAACTGCCGTAGCGCTTAAAATAGCTAAAGTGTTATCAACCTTGAATTTCTTTAATCCCCAAACTATGATCAAAAAAAGTGCAATTGGAAAAATAAAATCCGATGCTATTAACGCATATTCAACTGATCCAAGAATCAATGACAGAATTGAAATTGGGATGATACTTACTACTTCACTGACAAACGGTGAAGGGTTATCACGATATTCCCAAGTATAAGCGTCACCTCTAATGTGACCTTGCAGGATTTGTCTTGCCTGAGCGGCGTAAAGATAGGTCTCATCTCTCATGTATTGCAATTTGTCAGTAATTTTGAAAGGTGTATAACTTGCACCTTGCTTGTAAATTCCGTACAAGTGCGGGAATGAGATAACTAACCCTACCGCTATAGCAAATATAAAGATTAAAACTTGATTTTTATCAACAGACAACAAGCGCCTATACATTTAAAATTATTTTTGTGCAACCACTTCTATCACATCAGATTTTTTCATAAATACTGCAAACTTCAAGATGAAAGTGAGCGGTAAAACTAAGTAACCAAATCTTATATCGGATTTATGAAGTCCAAGTTTATAAAAAAGACTCCAGAGAAAAGTGTGTGGGGGTTGGCTGTAGTAAATCTTGATATTTTTAAAATTCAGATTTTTTAGAAGATTCTTAATAGTTTTGGGACTAAATTGATAAAAGTGCCTCGGAGTTTCTATCGGATACCAGTAGTCTTTGAAAACATTGAAAAATATACTGTCTATATTGGGAACAATGATGAGAACTTTCCCGTCTTTTCTAAGAAGACCTCTAACTCTTTGCAATTCCTTCTTTGCGGAAGGCACATGCTCCAGTACGTGAGAGTATCTTACAACATCAAAACTATTCTTGGGAAAGTTTTGGGAAAATATATCACCCTGGTAAATATCTTTGAAACCGCTGTCCTTTACCATTTTTACAGCTTTTTGACTCAATTCAAGTCCGATTACTTTCCAACCCCAGTCTTTTAAAATATGAAGGTAATAACCGCTTCCTGGGCCGACATCCAAAATTTTTCCTTTTGGCCAAAAGAACAGTTGGTCCGCAATAAGTATTTTGGCCGCAAATCTGTTTTTTTTAATAATGTGCCTTATTAATTTCTGCAGTCTGTTTGTTTTTTTATATCTCTTGTATGGCCGGTAGTTTTCAGGATAATGTTTCTGCAGAGATTTTCCTAAGGGTCTCTTAAGCAACCAAACCAACTTGCATTTTTTGCACATTACATATTGGTAATTGCCGGTCTGATAATTTCTATCTTCGGCCAATATAAAATTTTTATATTGGTTTGATCCGCAAATATCACATTTGTTTATTTCTTCAAACTGACTTTTTTTTGTTTTTATGTTTTTTGACATGCAACTTTGTATATAGTGTTATTTTCCGTTTGTTTACGATACTCAAATCTGCATTGAGAAAACTGTCTTAATTGTGCAGGAATTCCAATTACGGTCGGAATTACTACATACTCAGACGACTCAATATCATAATATTGCGCATTGGACATGTAGGATATTTCATAAGTTGAATATGGCTCATCAAAAACTCTATTAAGATAGTAGCCAACTTTACCTCCATGATAATCTTTTAAAATTTCGTTTTCTATCTGGCGAGATTCTCCTTGCGACTGGTGTTTATAAAACAGAGGGATAGTTTTTGAGTATATTGGGAAAATTAAAATGATACTCACAAATATTGCAGCCTGAATTAATATATTTCCTTTATTTATAAAAAACTTTGCTTTTTCACTCGAAAAAAAGTAAAGAGCCAGAAACATTATTACCTGCTGGGGATGATTCCAGTAAAAATACCTTCTTAGAAGCATTACTAGGGCGCTAAGAGCTGCAAGAAAGAAGATGTTTCTGAAAGACGGGTTTAAAATTGAAAAAACAGTAATTATTGGCGCACCAAGTATTAAAGCAAGAAAATAGTACGGAAAATTGTAAACTATACCGATTGGAATAACACTGTTGATATATGCAAATTGTAATTTAATATCCACCCAGTTTTTAAAACTGTGATAGGAAACAAATACTAAAAGAAAAAGTAGAAAATAAAAGATGATTTTTCTGGTCTCCTCTCTATTAAAATTTTTTAAGTTTAAAAAACCCCAGGCAATTAACCCCGGAGCGATTAAATAAAACGTGAATTTCGAGAGCAAGCAAATTGAGAGGCTAATGAAAGCTAAAAAGTAATTTTTTTGGGAAACGGAGTAAATTCCCAACAAGCCGAAAAATATCGGTATCCCTTCCCCGCTCATGGATGTGAATGAATATGTAAAACCCATGGAAGTTAGCAGAATTGTGGGCGGAGCTAATTTTTGCCAAAAACTTTTTACTTTATGCGTTTTCCAGTAAACATAAGTTAAAAACGATAAAGAAAGCCCTGCAAAAAACAAATCTGTAACTTTCCATATGAAGGCTAATGAAACTGGAGCTACTTTATGCAAAAAATACGGAACTAAAAAAGAAATTGGAGTAACGGCAGCAGACATAATGGTTTTTTTAAAATCTATGAATGAGAGATTCCATGCCATTTCAAAATAACCTTCCTGATTTGGAATACTTCGAAAGGAGAGAAAATGACCAAACAATACTACTAGGATAGGCCCTATCGTGAAAAGTAAAATAAACTCTAGTTGTTTCTTGCTACTTGTTGTAATACCTGCACCTCTTTTTTGAGAAGAGATTTCAGATCAAATCTCTTCTCAACATATAAACGGGCACTATGTCCCAATTTCTCTCTTAACTTGGGATTTGTTAACAGTTTTGTTATCGAATTTCTTAATGAAGCAGAATCAGTTTTGGTAAGCAATCCATTGGATTTATTAATAATTACTTCTTTTATTCCCGAAACATTTGTACCTACTGTAGGTAAACCGCAAGCCATAGCTTCTAAAATAGCCTTATTAGGTCCTTCGGTTAAAGAAGACAGTACAAAGATGTCTGCTCGATTATAAATTTCCGGTAATTTTAAATTCTCAACTTTGTCAATAATTTTCAAATTCACTTTCATTTTTTTCGACAGACTTAAAAGTTTTGCTTTAAGAGACCCTGACCCGACAATTATAAAATCAACGGCCAACCCTTTTAGGGCAGAAATCAAAGTAAGGTAATTCTTTTGAGGCTCTAGTCTTCCTACTGACAGTAATTTTAATTTCTTATTAACTTTTATCTTTTTCCTAGGTCTAAAGAAATTAATATCTACTCCATTTGGAATTAAAAAGGTTTTTTTGGCGGGCAACTGTCTAAATATCTCTTGCATAGTGGCAATTATCTTTGATGCAAAGAAAATTGCTGGGTAATGTATTAATCTAATTAAAATTATCTGAAGGGGTTTCCCCTCAATTTTTGCAAATTTTGCGTAGTCATAAGCATAGTTAAAAATAATTCTTGTTACTATAGCAGGTAAAGTACCGAGTAAATGATAAGCTCTAAACACGTCGCACTTATAAATTTTTCTAAGGTTTAGAAACGGCATTAAAAACCCGTAGATAAATCTGTTGTTAACATATTTATTTCTTACAACTTCTACATTTGCGGGCAACTCCATAACTCTTTCGTCAGCATATGTAAATATATATATTTTTGAAAAAGATTTAGCGAATTTCTTAATGTAAAAATATTTAAAGCGAACGTCTTGCCCGCTTTTGGACATATTTTTAAAACTGTCACCTGAAGCAAGTATTATACCTAAAGTCATAGCTAGTTTTTTTAAATTATGCTTTCAATTATTTTTACCGTTTCAATATTCAATTCAAAATCATTATATTTTTTGTTTTTATTGTGAATGTCACTAATAAATCTCTGACATGAAATACTAAGCGGCGTTATTTTAGATTTAAATATCAACTTTCTTTTGTTATTTACCATTTCGTAAAGACTAGAATTTTGCAAAAGATACTCTTTGGGTCTTAGTTTAACTGCTACTGATTTTGTAGGTAATCCTTTATAACTTCTATCTATCAAGATTTCCACTCGGTGATTTTTGTAATCCATTTCTATCCGGACTCTATTTACAGAATTGGAAATTATCCGCGATTTCTGGGGTTCTCCATACAAATTTAAAGATAAACAGATATCGTGATATGCAAGATTCCAAACTACATTCGAATCAAATGTCCCCCATTTTAACCATGAAAATTTTGATTCCTCCGGCAGTTCTTCTCTGATTAAATTTTTAAGTTTCTCAAAGGCGGGATCAAATGAATGGATATTATTGACGAATAATGCTCTCTTTTTTTGTTTTGCAATTTTCAGCAATTCAAAACCCTGCTTGGATTTCAAGCATGGAGGTTTTTCCACGAAGACGTTTTTTTTCAACTCCAGACACTTCTTCGCTAAGCTGTAGTGTGTACTAATTGGGGTTGCAATTATTATGGATTCAATATCTTTTTGATGCAATACCAAGTCGAGATCAACAGTATGTTTAACTGCGGGATAGTTTTTTTCAAGCCATTTTATGTTTTCTCTGTTACCTTTGCTTACAGCATATAGAACTTCTCCTGATTTATTGAATTCTCCAATTAAGACTTTTCCCCACCTACCAAATCCTATAACTGCAAATTTATCCATTTGAGATGTTTATTTAAAGATATATAATATCATTCTCTTGAGAAATTTTTAACCAAATGACAAAAATTGCCGTAGTAGGTGCCGGTTTGTTTGGAATAATTATTGCTAATAAATTAGCCCAAATAGGCAAGGTCGACCTTTATGAAAAAGAGAATGATATTCTAAGTGCTGCTTCCGGTATCAACCAATTCAGACTTCATAGAGGTTATCATTACCCAAGAAGCCCCGAAACTGTACGCTCCAATATCGAAAGCTTGAATAGTTTCCAAAAAGAATTTCGAAAAACAATTATCCGAAATGTCTCTCACTATTATTGTATAGCCAAAAGGGACTCATTTACGACTTCTCAAGAATATATAGATTTTTGTAAAAGAAATAACCTGGAATTTACAAGAGCTGATTTTGGCTTGGTAAATAAAGACAAAATTGATCTCTGTATAAAAGTAAAAGAGCAACTTATTGATCCTAAAAAGTTAAAAAACCTTATGCTTAAAAAAATAGAGCGCCCAAATCTTAAACTTTTCCTGGGAAAATCCGCTGATCAAAAAATATTGAAAGACTACGATCGGGTGATTATTTGTACATACGCGAGTATCAACTCTTTAATTGAGAAACGATATCAGCAAAACTATCAATATGAGATTTGTGAAAAGATTGTAATCAGACTGCCACAAACATTTAAGAAAAAAAGCATAGTAATTTTAGACGGTCCATTTATGTGCATGGACCCGTATGGTTCAACCGGCAACCATTTGCTTGGTAATGTTGTTCATGCAATACATTTTAGCAACACCGGAAAACAGCCAATAATTCATTCCAAATTTAAAAATCTTCTTAATCGGGGCATTATTACCAATCCCCCGTTTAGTAACTTTAAGAAGTTTCTGGAGAGTACTGCAGCTTTTATTCCCGACATAAAAAAGGCAAAGTATGTTGGGTCAATGTTTACTGTAAGAACCGTGCTTCCGAATAAAGAGAAAACAGACGAGCGGCCCACAATAATACGGAAAGTTGACAATAAAACTATTACTGTTTTTTCAGGTAAATTAGTTAGCTGTATGACGGCTGCGGCAGAAGTAGAAAAATTGATTTAAAACGAATCTACTTTTTTAATATTAATGATTTATAGATTTCTATATACCTAAGTGCTAACTTTGACCCAAAATCATGTGATAATTTTTTAAAATCTCTTCTTATGTTATTCCTTAAAACATTCTCATTCTTTATCCCGAGGATTATTTTATTTGCCAAATCCGCAGAATTCTTTTCAGCTAAATAACCATACAAACCGTTTTTCACTACTTCGGGGAGTCCACCTGAAATAGTTGCAATAACAGGAGTACCTCTTGATATGGATTCCATGGCAATTCTGGGCAATGGATCTGGCCAAATTGACGGCACAACAGTCAGGCGCGATTTTTGAAAATACTTTAGTAATTTTTGATGATCAATATATGGTTCATATTTCACAGTTCGATCAGCATCAGCCATTTTTTTTACTTCTTTTGCAAATATTCCATCCCCAATAATCGTAAACGTAACTTCTTTTGCTTTTTTTCTAATTATTGGAATAGCTCCCAGAAACAATCCTATTCCCTTTCCATAAGTTAATCTTCCAGCATAAATGATGTTATTCCGCACTTTTCCTAGGCTATCTACCTTGTTAAAGACATAATTTGTGTATATGGATTCAATTTTTGGTGTGATGCCGTTTTTTGTAAATATAGTTTTTTGTTTTTTGCTTAAACAAATTACATAATCGGCCTGATTAATAAAAAATTTAAGATAGTTTTTGGAGAACCTACCCCAAATGGCAAAAACTAAATTCGTTACGATTGAAAGAAAATTTTTTTTGGCAAAATAAATATTTAGATAACTTTTGAAATCCCTGAAAAAATAATCCTTCAAATTACATGCTTTATCACTGCTCATTAAGCAAATCCCGTAATTACAAATAACCAAATTATCTCTGATGGTTGCAACCAATGGTTTTTTAAAGAAAAAATTTGCAAGTACGGCTGATGGAACAGAATACTTCCCTTGAACATGAATTACATCAGGGTTTTCTTTTTTAAATAAAATAAATAAATGAATAACTGTCCAAAGTATCCAAAACGGGTTAGTTAGAGCAAAGTTACCAGGTAATTGATTAAAGTTCTTTAGCTTTAAATAGAAAGGGAACCTTATAACTCGAACACCATCTACCTCCTCTTGCTTCTTGGCTCCATAGTTAGGAGTTAACACTACCATCTCTTGATCACTTGCAGCTAAATCTTTTGCCAGATAATAAGTGCTCCATTCACTTCCCCCAGCTGCAAAGGGGGGAAAATATTCAATAACAAAAGCGATTTTCATTTGCGGTTGGCTGATACTATTTCGAAGCCGCTTGCTTCTTGCGGATTTTGATTACTTCGCTTCTGTCTCAATATTAATATTGATTTGTAAAGGTTAAGTGAAAATACCCCGATTAAATCATATATTGGCCGCAGAGGCGTATCGTATTTTCCATATTTAAAGCTGATAACGTCAAGATTGTTGTTTTTTAATAAATTTCTAATCTGATTTTCAGAGTACTCTATCTTATGATCCGGGTCCGAGAAAGAGCAAATTCCAACTTCTCTCTGTAATTTTTTCCATGATGTTCCACTATTGGGAACACTTATAAACAGCTGGCCGTTTTTTTTAAGAACGCGTTTTATTTCCCAAATAACTTGATTTCTCTTGTGTAGATGCTCAAGTACGTCCAAAAAAATTACCTTATCGTAAGTATTATTTTTAAAAGGTAATTTGTCTTCCAAGTTTAGTTTTTTGAAATCAACATTTTTCGTCTTTGCAGTCTTTCTTGCAACGTTAAGGAGGGAATTATCGTAATCGACTCCAATTGCTGTCTTTACAAATTTCGAGGCTTTGAGGGTATTTTGTCCGTTACCACAACCTAAATCCAAAACAACATCCTGTTTTTGAAGATATTTTGCAAACCAGAGTTTGCTGGTTACAAGATGCTTCGGATGAATTGGTTGTTCGGCTTTACCTGTAAATTTCGTAAGTCTGACAGCAATTGCACTTGCAATCTCCAGACGCTTAAATAAAACAACAAGTATTTTTTTAATTTGTTTCATGGACGAGATTTTTAAGTATTTTTAAGTGTTTTTCAACAGCTATATTCCAACGAAATTCTGTTTTTACTTTTTTAAGAGAAGCTCTTCCCATATTTTCTCGCAATTTGGAATTTTCAATGAGCTGAATCAATTTTTTAGTCCAATCATCTAGATTATTAGACTGGCACAAATAACCACTGTCCTCGTCATCGACTGCTTCAGCTGCTGAATAACCCTTAGTTATAACAATTGGTTTTGCGCAAGCCATTGCCTCAAGCGGCGCGAGCGCGAAGCCTTCGTCAACTGCAGGATGGACAAAAATATCGGCTAAGTTGTGAATTTTGTTTTTCTCGGAACCAAAGACAGGACCGATAAGCCTAATTTTATCGGCAAGTCCAAGTTTTTCAGCTTTTGATTCAATTTGGTCCTTAAGCGGCCCATTCCCCCAAAAGATTAAAACTATGTCGGATCTTTTTTGAGATAATTTGAAAAGGACATCCAAAAGAAAGAGAGGGTTTTTCCTTTTTATAAAAAATCCCATAAACAAAAGGATAATTCTCCCTTCTAATTTCAATTTCTTGATTAGTGCTTTGTCTTTACCGGCCGGTTTTAAATAAGAGGGTACACCGTTATGGACTACGGTAATTTTTAATGATGAAAGTCCATAGATCTTAATTAATTTATTTTTAACATTTTGGCTATCACAAATTATATGATCCCAGAAATTATTAACGATTTTAGAAAAAGGTCCAAAACTTGATTCTCTGAATTGATGGTATGTCGCGATTAACTTTACTTTAGGTTTAAAAAGTTTAAAAACAAGTGCTCCGAACCCTAAATATCTTGGCGAATGCAAGCGGACTATTTGATATTGCCTTTTTGAATATACACTAAATAAATATGGGATAAAAATTAAATTTGCCAAAATTGCCGGGAAATGCTTAACGGGAAGAGTAGTAATATGCCAGTTTTTGATGTTTTGATCATAAGGTTTACCTTTTGGCAAGATTATTCCTACCTTGATCCCTTGTTTAGCAAGTCCTAAGAGAATTTCTCTATCAAAAACCTCACCTCCTAAAATTGAGTTGGGATTAAGGCCTAACTGCGGTGAACAAATCCTCATGATTGTATTATCGTTTTCACGATGCCTTCATCAAAACTGATTTTTGGTAAAAACCCCAACTCATTTTTTATTTTATTAATATCACTAACATAACTTCCTGTTTCCACTTTACGATAATCACTTGGCCATTTTTCATAAACAAGTCTGCCCTTCCCGACTTTGTTTATTATTTTTTTAGCCATGTCTTTAAGTTTGATTCCTTCCCCAAAACCGAGATTATAGATCTCGCCGGAGGCATTTTTGTCTGCAGCCAAAATAAATGCCTCAACCAAATCATCGATAAAAATATAATCTCTAAGTTGTTGTCCGTCTCCGTAAACAGTCAAGATTCCATTGTTTTGGGCTGTATCAATAAAATGATTAATAATATTGTAACCAGAGAATTTTGAAGTTGGATGTGGTCCGTAGACATTAGATGTTCTAAATATTGTCACATTAAGCCCCTTTAATTTATGGAAAACTAGAGCAATCTGAGTGGCTATCAACTTTGAAAGTCCATAAGCTGAAGTTGGCAAAGTTGGGTGCTTTTCATCAACCGGTAAATATTGAGGTTTACCATATTCAAGCCTCGAATTTGAAAGAATAATTTTCGCCTTAGGAGAATATTTTAAGACAAGTTCGAAAAGATTAACCGTAGCAAGAGTGTTTATTTTAAACGATTCTTCTATGTTTTCATTACTCTCTTTACTTCCAGAAAATCCTGCTAAATGGTAAACAACTTCCGGCTTGTTTTTAATAGCATTTCTAATTTTTTTTACATCACAAATATCATCACCTTTGCCTATGTCGAAAATTGAAATATGAGCACCTAGTTGTTGAAGACGTCGCGAGAGTCCCGAACCTATAAATCCTAACCCGCCAGTAATTAAAACATGCTTGCCTTTAAAACTCATGCGAATTTCATCTTTTTATTTAAAAAAATTTTTAACCGAGTTGGAAGTAAATAAGTCGAGATATAACTTCTTACCAATATCGGCAAATAAAAAAACCCTAATTTCTGCTCCTTGAAGATTTTAATCCTTAACATCAAGCTCATCTTATAAATTTTTTCTATACTGGCTTGCGACCTTCTTTCTGCCTGACTTCTAAAAAGCACTAGATTCCTGGGAATGTTTGCCATTTTAAAGTCTTTTGCCCTTATCAAAAATTCAAAATCTTCAACATAATCCCATTTTCCATCGTACCCTTTTAATTTTCTAAAGACTTCTTTTTTGACAAACCAAGTTGGATGAAGAAGCGGCGTCAGCCAAAAAAGCTCTTTTTTTATTTTAGAATCTGTTAAGGGTTTTTTGATCTGACCTATGATTTTTCCGTCTTTGTCGATGACGCTAACAAATGAACCGCAAATGTCAATTTGAGGATTTTTCTCCATAAACTCAAGTTGTGTATAGAGCCTTTCCAGTTTTGAAATATCATCCGCATCCATTCGAGCGACGTAGTCGCCCAGAGTATGTCGAAGAGTTTTATTCAAGGACGCTGCAAGTCCAAGATTTTTTCTATTCCTTATAAGCTTTACCCTGTCATCCGAAAGTGATTTTAGAAACGTCCATGTTTCATCAGTTGAAGCATCATCAACAATAATAAGCTCAAAATTTTTATATGTTTGAACCAAAATACTTTCAATAGCCTCTACCAAATAAGGCATGCCGTTAAAAACAGACATGATAATACTAATTTTTGGTTTGGTTTTCATTGTTAACTAGCCTAAACAGCAGAAATACAATCGAGATTAAAAGCAAAGGAACATATGTCACTCCCCAGTAATCTGCATCTTTACTTGCGAATTTTAAAGTAAAGATTGCCATAGATAAAGCAGTTAAGGGAATTAAAAGCAAATTTAGGCTAATTTTTCTTCGATAAAAGTTTATGGCAAGTATAAAAGGTGTAAGAATCAAAAGTGCTAGAAATGGCCTAAACCTAAAAAATAGATAGTCAACCGATCCGTATGAAAGCGTCTGCTGGAAAATATAAGGATCGAATGGTTGAAAATCAGGCCTAAAAGATTCTAACGTCCTGGGTATCAAAGAGGTAACTTTTATGTAATGCCCTCCAAGTAAAGCTAGAATGATTGTGATTGAGATAAAAAAAGTCATTGCTTTTTTATAATTTTTGGAAAATATCGACAAAACTAAAAATGTCACAACTGGAATCAGAAATAACTCTCTTAAAAGTAAGGCGAAGGTAGCTGATATAAAGGTCAAGACAAATCGATCTTTTAGGTAGAAAAAGACTGCAAAGATTGAAAAAGGCAGTGCCCACCATTCCATTTCCAAAAAAGATAAATCGCGTGCCGCAAAATGGAAATAAGGCAGTAATACATAAGGAACTAAAACAGCTTGGTTCGGACTTAAAAAAACCCTTCCGATTTGGTAAGTAAAATAAAGCGCCGTTGACGAAAGAGCCAAAAAGAAAACGTATACCGATAGACCTCCAGTCCCTGGAAATATTTTCCAAAGATAAGCATAAGTGGGCAGGCGCCAATTCCAGACTTTTTGCGGAAGAGTTGATGATCTTCCGTCCTCTGTGTGAGTTATAACAAGACCTTCGTAATAACTGTATCCTTTCTCAACCAAATAAAAATTTCTTAAAAAACCAAGATAATCATTAAAATAGCTTTTTGGTGACGGCTCTTTCGAGATTTCACTCCTTAATGCGTAAGAGTTAAAGTATGATGAAATTAAGAAAAAAATTATTAAATGAGCAACAAAAATATTATTTAGGTTCTTAACCGTA
>Ga0209341_10002764_pt1 | contig 16590 bp, 15 predicted proteins | sample RifCSP13_2_FD_184020 | JGI IMG/M metagenome (GOLD analysis project Ga0209341, IMG submission 184020) | Soil microbial communities from Rifle, Colorado - Rifle CSP2_sed 13_2 (SPAdes) (version 2) | ecosystem: Environmental > Terrestrial > Deep subsurface > Rock core/Sediment | place: Rifle...
CCCAATTTCACAGATAAAATGGATAAATTAACTTTACCAGCCTCTGTAAATGACAATTTCAACGAATGGATAGAAAAAGGTCTCGTCAGTATGGTAAAAGACCAAATGTTATGTGGAGGTTGTTGGAGTTTTGCAGTATGCGGAACTCTTGCCGATCGTTTGGCAATCGCAACCACAGGCAAATGGTATGCCTTACATGGTCTCAGCGAACAGTCTCTCATTAGTTGCGGTGGAACAATGGGAATGAGCTATTATCAAGGCTGCGACGGTGGTATTCCCCATACTGCTATTGATGCATTGTCAAAAACCGGCGTCCCAGAAGATACCAAATGCACAAATTGTAGCCAAGGAGGAAGTGCGAGCGGCAGCGGAATAAGTAGAAGTGGTGTTGTAAACCCTAATAACACAAATACATGCAGTTCCGGAGGCTCTTACGCCTCTACCGATTATACATGGTGGCAAACCGGCTGCTCCAGTTCGAACTCTTGCAACCTTGAAAATGCGACCACCTGCTCGTGCGAAAAAATCACCTCCTTAATGTCGGCAGAACCAACATTTGCCATCAAATATAAAACGGCCGGAGAAGCACACAGTTATACAGCCCATAATGATAATGACGAAATTGAAAGCGTAGATTTATGGCCATCCATACCCCAAAATGTAATTGATAAAAATGTTCAACGAATGAAAAAAGCAATCTATTATGAAGGCCCAATAACTGTAGGATATAAAGTCACCTCTGACTTTTATACCTTTTGGAAGACCGCCGCTCAAAACAATTATTACAAATATGACGGCAGTTCCGAAATGACTGGCGGACATGCTGTTACCATTGTTGGATGGAAGAAAATGGCCGATGGAACCCCTGTTTGGATTATAAAGAATAGTTGGGGCGAGAATGGAGGCTATGGCTTTTCAAAGCCAACATGGAAGAACCCTGAAACAGGAAAAACTGAACAAAAATATAAGGGAGGATTCTGGAACCACATCATGGGTATCAATGACTCTTTCATTGAATCAAACGCAAGCGGTGCACATCCTGATTTATCCATCTTCGCCATCTCTAAATTCCTGCCCAAAACCATTCCAAAAGAATGGTTTAATACAATGACCCTACGAGACATTTATAAGTCAAATGGTGGTTTCCCAGCACCTCCAAATATACTTCCAGTTGTCAGTTCATCTGACTATGCAGTCGACTCCATTCAGGTCTCCAATTTGTCAGAAAATATAATCTCCTCATTCTTTTCAACACCCAAAAACCTATATATAGTTGGAACCAAAAACACAGACACATTAAATAACGTCTTACAACTATTACCAAATAAACAATTTCTGACCCTTGATGATGTCAATGATCTAATCAAAAAATTATCCTCTGTAAATGAATACATCATTATTGGCTTTCGTGGAGCCTTTAACAACTTTTATTACATTAGCGGAGTCCCATCAGCCTGGAATGTCTTTACAACGAATATTATAAATAGGACCGCAACCGCATTTAAATTGGCGAGCGACATCTATACCTTTAGCACTATTCTCGGAACATCAAATTATTTATTTAAAATTTCTCAAAAATAAAAATTATAAATTTATAAATTTATAATTCTTTTTCTTATTTCGAACAGTCAACGGTCAAAACTATGTTAAAAAATATAGTTGACTTTGCATCCCTCTATTTTCATGCAGCCACATGACAACATTTAAATGGCAATTTTTTTCAGCATAATACATCGCCCATATTGTGCATCCCTCTGTTCTATTTTCATGCAGCCAAATGATAATCTCTAAATGGCCATTTGCTGCAGCATAAATCATCGCCAATGTTGTGCATCCCTCTTTTCTATTCTTGTGCAGCCAAATGACAACATTTAAATGGCCATTTTTAGCCGCCCAATCCATCGCCCATTTTGTACATCCCTCTTTTCTATTCTCGTGCAACCAAATGACAACATTTAAATGGCCATTTTCAGCCGCCCAATCCATCGCCAATGTTGTGCATCCTTCTTTTCTATTCTCGTGCAGCCAAATGACAACATTTAAATGGCCATTTTCAGCCGCCCAATCCATTGCCCATGTTGTGCATCCTTCTTTTCTATTCTCGTGCAGCCATTTAACAATCTCCAAATGACCATATTTAGCCGCAGAATCCAATAAATATCCTGTTATTTTTATTCCACTCTCTATCATCCAAAGCAAAAAAGATTTCGCATTACTCTTAAATGCATATTCCCATATGTAAAAAGGGATAATGCTGTTTGGTTCTAGTCGTAATTGTAGAACACTCCAGAGTCCCTTTTCTGCACATTGTTTATCACTGTATGTACAAGCAAAGTCAAAAATATATTTTCTTAATTCCGCAATAGAGAAGACAATAGCAGGTTTTTCCATTGATTTTTTGAGTACAACAGTCAGAGAAAATCAATTTCCATATTTAACATTCAGATAACTTTTTGGCCTCCTAATTTATTCTATTTTCATACAGCCATTTAAAAATCTCAAGACAACAATATTTCTGAAAAAAAGAATTAATTTATAAATGTTCTTTGCCATTTATAAATTTTTATGTGTTTTTCTTTGTCTGTCGCAAAGTCCATCCTTTTACAGTAATGTTGTGCATCCTTCTATTCTCGTGCAGCCAAATGATAATCTCTAAATGGCCATTTCATGCGACATAATCCATTGCATTTGTTGTGCATCCCTCTTTTCTATGCTTGTTCAACCAATTGACAATATTTAAATGGCCATTTTCTGCAGCATTAATCATCGCATTTGTTGTGCATTTCTCTTTTCCATTCTCGTGCAGCCAAATGACAACATTTAAATGGCCATTTGCTGCCGCCAAATCCATTGCACGACATGTGCATCCCTCTTTTCTATGCTCGTTCAGCCAAATGACAATTTCTAAATAGCCATTTGCTGCAGCAAAATTCATCGCATCTGTTGTGAATTCCTCTTTTCTATTCTCGTGCAGCCAAATGACAACATTTAAATGGCCATTTGCCGCAGCATTAATCATCGCATATTTCGTGCATCCTTCTGTTCTATTCTCGTGTAGCCAAATGACAACATTTAAATGGCCATTTGCTGCCGCCCAATCCATTGCACGACATGTGCATCCCTCTTTTCTATGCTCGTGCAGCCAAATGACAATTTCTAAATAGCCATTTGCTGCAGCAAAATTCATCGCATCTGTTGTGAATCCCTCTTTTCTATTCTCATGCAGCCAAATGACAATATTTAAATGGCCATTTGCTGCAGCATTAATCATCGCATATGTTGTGCATCCCTCTTTTCTATTCTCGTGCAGCCAAATGATAACATTTAAATGGCCATTTGCTGCCGCCCAATCCATCGCCCATTTTGTACATCCCTCTTTTCTATTCTCGTGCAGCCATTTAACAATCTCCAAATGACCATATTTAGCCGCAGAATCCAATAAATATCCTGTTATTTTTATTCCACTCTCTACCATCCAAAGCAAAAAAGATTTCGCATTACTCTTAAATGCATATTCCCATATGTAAAAAGGGATAATGCTGTTTGGTTTTAATCGTAATTGTAGAACACTCCAAAGTCCCTTTTCTGCACATTGTTTATCACTGTATGTACAAGCAAAGTCAAAAATATACTTTTTAAATTTTATATTGGAGAACACAATAGTCGCCGGAGTTTCCATTAAATATTTGTGAAACAATTAATGAAAATCATTTTTCCAGATATGTGATGGTTTCAATCCATGTTATACATAACCGGAAATAGTGTTTGAGCCTATAAAGTTTGCAGCATCAGAGGTCTTGGCCTCGGCAATGTCTCCAGTAATGTAATGAGTGGCGGTTCCATATTTTTTGAAATGTACAACGTCCTGATTATTGCACCACAAAGAACAGGCGCATTTAGCCATTGGATACCAACTTGCGTCATAATTTCTCGCTTCGGATTCTGCATTATCGCAACAGACTTTAATGCAATTGTCCATCACATTGCTCGTATCGAGATTGTCTTCACAAGTCTTCATTGTTTTTGAAACACTATACTTTGGAGGCTGACAACAGGGTGATAAGAGTTTAGAACCTGTTTGTGTCCAGATTCCGTCGGCCGGAACACATGTGTCAAATTCCTTTGTTGTTGGAATGGAGGGAACGGGCTTGCAGGCTGGACTTGAGGGAAATTTTAAACAATCTATAGAAGATTGGGCTCCAAGAACGTCTGTAAATTTTTCCTTTAACATAAAAAACATTAAAACAAAACTGAAAATAACTAAAAATACTATTATCATCATTAAATAATCCAAATAGTTTAATTTTTATAACATTCGCATTTTCCACATAATTTTTTCGCATCCTTGACGAGAGCATCTAATGTTTTTTCTCCATTATATTCCCGAACTGGAGAGCCATTTTTATAAACCCAAAGAGTTGGAAATCCTTGCACTTTAAATTTTTTAGATTTCTTGTCAATGTTTTGCAAAAGAGATTGCTCTTTATCGGAATTAACTGCACATACATATATAAACTGAGCCATGTTTGCAAATTTTGCATAAATAGGCTCAAAATCACGGCAATGACCACACCAAGGAGCATAGAATAATACATATGAACATCTTTTCTTTTTAAGATTCCAAGGTTCAATATCTTTGAAATCAGCCCCAGTAAGATTAATAACACTTGTCTTTTCAAACATTATATTTCATAAATATTTAAAATATTTATGAAATTGTCTCTGACATACTCTTTGTCTTTTCTTTTTGTTGTAATTGAGTTCATTAAACCGAATGGACCACATTAAAGATTTAAATCATCAAAAATTTTAGGATAATTTTTTTCCAAATAATAGAGAAAATTAAGTGTTATTATGCTGCCTGGTGAGAACATTTCTTTCGCATTTGTTTTTTGTAAACATTCTTGCATTTTACTCAAAAGTCGATTTGGAATATTGGACATTATTCTATCCACCTTTGGATCCTTATACAGGGTATGTAATAATTTTAAACGTTCAGGTGAGGTATTTGGAACATTTTGATCCATTTTGTAGAATGTTAAGATTTCAACCACATCTTCATAATTAGTGCTTGCATATATTAGACCTTTTTTCTTCTCTCCTAAAATAGTTAAAAAAGGATTATAACGGGCTTTTTTCGTTGACATTAAATATGAGTAAATGTCGGATGAAAAATCAAAGACTACAATGCTCTTTTCAGAATAATAAACTATTTTTGCTTCTTCAACAGGCGAGAACAAGAGAACCTGTTTAAAGTTTCTCATCGCGTCGTATTGAATTGGAGGACGGCTGGTTTGTGATTTAAAAGGTGGTTTACCAGCCTTTTTAAAAGGTGGTTTACCAGCCTTTTTAAGAGGTGGTTTACCAGCCTTTTTCTGTGGTCTGGGACCGCGATGACTAATAGGTCTTTCATCGTTGCAGTCTTCAGTTAATTTTTGGTGTAATTTTTCGGGGATGCCTTTGAGTGGTTCAATTTTATAGTCCCAAGTTTTATCGGTTGTGTCAATTGCCCAGCGGAATTTCTTTTGTAAAACTCCGCTGTAGATCTGGGATATGGTAGTGTCCGTTTTCTTGCTCCAACTGATGACAATACGCGGGTCAATATAATTTGTCAAACTTGTCGTAATGGCAACGTTCAAAGTATTGGCCTTTATCTCTATCTGATTCCTTTTTGTTTGGATACGCTTCTTGATAGCGGTCAAATCCTTTTCAAGATGTTTTTTTTTAGCCATTTCTTTTTTTAATTCTTTCAATTCGCCCTTGTATTTGGTTAAAATATCTGTCGTTTTTGTGGGGGCTGTTTTCCTATGATTTAATACCTCTGCAACCATTGAATTTGCCGAAATAAACTCGCGCTTTTTATCGCTCTGGGAGGCTTTTTTTGGGATTTTTATCTTGCCAAGGCTATCATACATTAAAGAACTCGCCAATCGCGTTCGAAAGATTTTCGCGCTAAATGTCTCATCAAATGTTTTTAAATAGTCATTAATACTTGTAGAAGTAATTTTATCAAAGATTAAATCGGTTTTATCCTTTCCGCTGATAAATTCTTTTAAATTCTTATAAACGCCATTGTCAACTGAAATTTCTTTAAAATATCTAATGCTATCTTTGCCTAAAAAATCAAAGGCAATTGTATTATTACTTTTTAATTTTAAATGTTCAACCCTTAATGTGCTGGCGCCTACAGTGTCAGTTTCACTTTCGTCCTTTTCATTACCAACTCTAAATCCAAAGTTGTCAATAAGGTATAAAACAGTTCCCAATTGTTGTTCAACTACAACATTACTATTGATATCAGCCTTATATTTCTTTTGAACAGTTGACAAATATTTGTTTAATTTGCGGGCCTTTTCATATTTCAACATGTCACTTTTCCCCTTTATCTGCCCTTCTGCGCTAAACCACATATATTTATTGTCTTCCAAAATTGGATCTTTCCAAGTGGCCAACCAAGAGGCTGTATTGTCGTGAACCACTGCGAGCCATTTATGTCCCTTTGGTGGAAGAACCTCCACATCATCCTCTACATTTATCGTCACTTCTTCAGGCTCAATATCTCTTTTAATTTTTCCTCTATTTGGATTTTCACCTCTACCGTAAAATATGGCCGCCGGTTCTATGATAAAATTTCCAATAGGCTCTTTAATTCCATTTATCATTGCATATCCATATTCAGCCTTTCTCTCCAATAATTTTTCCTTTTTTTTTCTTTTTTCTGCGGTTGTTTTTGCCTTTTCATCTTTCTTTTTATTTTTAAAATGTTCTACAATTTTTGAAAAATTAAAATCTTTGAAATTCTTAAAAATTTTTGCATGTTCAGCGGTCAAATATTTTTTAAAATCACTCCAAAAATTATTATTAAAAACAGAATCCTTTGTCCAAATAACTGAAACCGTTCCTGCCTCTTCACTTGTCAATCGTTGTGCATAAAAATTGGCTATTCTCTCCTCCGCTTGTGTCAACATATATTTTTTCCCCCCATACAATATAGGAACCTTGTGAGCTTCATATGGTTCAATGATGTGGGTAAAATATGGTCCATTATGGCTTAATGTTTTCCATTTTACATTTGATTTCTTTGATTCTTCCTTTTCCCACCAAGTGCATTGTTCCATTATAAGTTTATAGGGCTTTCCAAGTACATTGTCTCCTAAATTCAAATCTATCTTTTTAAATTTCTTGTGTATTTCCTCTAATTTCTCAATATTTTTCTTTGAACGGCTGACCATTTGGATGCAGACCCGCTTATCGGTCTTTGAATAGATGATGATAAATGGAAGTTCCTCGGCTGACTCAAAGATATTAAACTTTTTCTTTGTATAGAGTTTTTCGACCTTTTTCTTAAATTCTTCCTGATTGGATACATCTCCTGTAATGTCAAAACAATAAACAACACTCATATTATAAATGGAAAATATAAGTTCAAAAATCACTTTTTATAATGTTTTTGGTAAAAAACAAGACTATCGTCCAGATATTTCTCCATTATTTTTAACCTGTACAAATTTGAACTTAATTTGTCCAAAGATGGTTCAAAACCATCTAATTCACAATACATGTACATTGAATTGTCATTTAAACATCTAAATAATAGCCCTCGTTTAATTATAAATGTGATAAAATGTTTTTTTGAAAATACAGGTGAAATTATTATCATATTAATAATATACTTTTTAAAAAGTAAATTTAAAAAGTATTAGTCTTGACTTGCGAAAATTTGAAATAAACGTGTACATCTACCTTGAGAACACTGCCCACCCATAATATCAGCCAATTGCTCAATAAAATAATCTGAAACATTTTCCTTTTTACAAATCAAATATAAAATATCATCTGCGAATACTCCTTTTGTGTTATCAAAATTAGCCGACTCACCAATACTCTCTTTTATCATTACAACAGCCTTCAATGCCATTTTTATATTTTTACTATCACACTTTTTAATTTTTTCACACAAACTATCAAACGCCTTTATCTTTTCGACCACAGTAATGTTCAACCCCCGCAAACCCACCATCTGTTCATGCCCATACAACTTGTTATCATAATAATGTGTATTTAATTTTTGTAATTCAATTAAACTCTTTTTTGGAGCATTTGGAGTCATTGGAGCCAAAGGGACTATGGTAAAGGGTTTATTTGAGATGATAAATGTTTTGGTGGTGATTTTTTGTTGTTTGGGGTTATAAATTTTAAAACTCATGTATTAATAGTATCAAAGTTTAAAATTTCTTTGTATGGGTTGGTCAGGCATTTTTTTACGGCATCTCTAGTCCATACAGAACCTCTATTATATTTTTTTGCCGCATTCAATACCTTTTTGATATATGTCATATCTTGCCCAGATTCAAAGAGTTTTCTCATTTCTTTAACAATATTTTGTTCATCTGTATTAAGGCCAGAAATTACCCTAATTCCATCAGTATTTCTTTCTGCATTAAATCCAAATGGAACCTGGCCAACTATGCCACCAGCCTTGATGATTCTTTCTCTTGCATTTAAAATTTTTGATGACATTGCATCCGAATAGGCCTGAGCGGTTTTCAACAATTCCACAAACTCTTCTTCTGTGGAAAAAACATTTTCGAGCACAGAATAAACTTTGATATTTCTCAAATGCAATTGTTTAATAGACTTTAAACCAAACGATAAATTTCTTGAAAATCTATCTACCGCCGCAACAATAATAACAGAGCCTTTAATAGCCTCATTTAACAAGCATCCAAAGTGCAACAAATGGTCAGGGTAACGACCGCTCTTAACGTCAAAGTATGTTCCAACAACAAATGAACTACTTTCCAATGCCTTTCTCAAACATGCGGCATTTTGTGATTTCAAACCACACTTACCTTGTTCCACATCATTCTGATTATTTGTTGAAACACGAATATAAATATAAACATATTCAGGCAAAACTTTGACCTCTGAAAAACCAACCATAAGACTGCTTTCACTCGTGGAAGACGATGAAGAAGATGAAGATGAAGACATATGTATAATTGTTTCCTTTGAAAAAGAAAAAAAATCATTTTTTTGCAATAGACAAAAAGAGATTAAATTATAAAAACTTTCTTTTTATAATGAGTCATTTTGATTTTTCTATTCATCATCCTTTAAATATCTTTATTCTTTTGTTTGCAATGGGTTTAGTTTTTGTTGGTTTTTATTTTTTATTCAAAAAGGAAGGTTTTACAATTTTTCAAAGGAATATAACAGGCCGCTTTAATCCTAAATCATATTATTTTCCCTCATACACACGGATGCCCGCAAGTCCTGTTCAAAGCCAGTCTTTTGGACGTTCAACCGGAATGTTTCAAGGCTTTCCAAGTCAACCTGTTCAAGGATTACCTCTTGGGCCAGCGGTCGGCAATCCATATAGAACTGGAGTAGTTCAGGGCTCAGCCATTGCTCCGCTTCAACTGCAATATAAAAGTATATTTACACCCCGACATAATTCGACAATAAGCGGACAACAACAACGTCAACAAATGTTGGCTCCAGGTGGCTTAGCTCACACTGGATGGGTTTATAGACAACACCCCTAAAAATGGCTCAAAAAGACTGGCAAATGCGTTCTTGAGAAAATCAGGATAATTCTCTGGAAACTCTTTATATCTCAAATATTCTTTTATTTTTGAGATATCTTTTTCATCAAGGTCTTCAAATTTTTTTGTAATAAAATAAAGTCCATTAACAAAAACTATGATAATTTTTCCAGGATAAAGACTTTTACTAATTCGAATGCAAAAAACAGATTTATCAAGGGTCAATCCGGAAACAAATTCATAAGGCAATGCAAAGGAAAAAGTCAAATCTTTAACGTAAAGAAACATTGCAATATTTTTACAACACGTTTTTGAAAGAGAACAATCATGTGCTGGATAAGTATGTTGACGATCAACAACGAGTTTTGTAAAAAGTTTTATAGGTTCTTTTTTACAACACTCTGAGCCATTTCCTTCACACATTGCACATCTCGAGACTTGAAAAAAAGACGTGAACAAGATTGGTTCAAAGGGAAATTCTTTGATGCATTTATTGTACCATTCTTCGCACTCCTTTGAAAGCCTTTCAATTATATCCATTTTTACATTTTAAAAATGGATATATAAAAAATCATTTTTAATGCCTCGTAGAACCATAGGTTATTGACAGTATCCATACACTAAAAATAGCACAAATAAAAAATTCGGCCATATTATGTATTATTTTTTTTGAACTTTTAAATAGAAAATATAAAAACATTAAACTTGTAAACACAAAAATATACCGCAGAGGAACAATAATCAAATGAAATAGTCCGTCTACTGCTGTCTTATTCATATGATAAACCTTTTCCTTATCACATAAAAATCAATTTTGAACATTGCGTTGTCAAATGATGGAGTCTTTTCTTTTTAAGAAACGGATAAACCGTTTCAAACTCGTCAATATGTATACCATTCGGTTTATCAGGACTATAGTGTTGGGATTATTCGTTCTTTTTTATTATATACCAGATTTGGAGAAAACGGACAGGGATGATTGTATCAAAAATAAAAAGAAGAATCAAATTGATTGTAGTGGATATAAAACTGTTCCAAGTTTTTCAAAAGTTCAATGTCAAAAGGAAAAGATTTAAACTTGTTCCAATTAACATTTAGGATTTTCAAGTTTTTCAATTCATACAGAGAAGAAGGAAAAGATGTAAGATTATTGTGATAACAATCAAGCGTTTTCAAGTTGCATAAAACCCCAATGTCAACAGGAAGAGATGTCAACTCATTCCAACAACAAAACAAATATTTCAAATTTGTCAAGCACATAATGGGAGACAAATCCTTGAGACAACAATTGGAACAATTGAGACCTTGCAACTTGGTCAGAACAGGAATCTTTGAAAGGAGAAGAGGACCATATTTATTTGGAGTCAAAAAGCCAGCAATACTCAAATGTTTTAAATTGATAAGCAAATTCACTTTTGAACAAAAATCATTCACCATCTTACGTGTTATATTTTCTGGAAAAGCATAATACTCCAATTCACCCAATTGCTTGTCTGAAAGAGAGATAAGATTTCCTGTGAAATGGTTCATGTTGTGTTGTGTTGTGTTGTGGATGTCGTTGTGGATTCCTACGTAGCAGTCTCGAGAAAATCAGTTTAAGTCTATGTTTAGGAAAAAAGTAAAATGGGAATGCGCACGAAAAAAAGGACGAAATCTTCCTGAATGAGAGGCACGATATCCCCGTATGGAGTAAGGGGGCTAACGGGGGATATCCCCCGTTGTATTGTCTGTATTTATCCATACTCCGATGCCTATTGCCTGTAATTCTTGCATTAATAGTTTAAATGCGTATGGAATTTTAATTTTTGAAATATGTTCCTCTTGCCCACAAATCTTGCATTCAAAACTTGAATTTCTCACCTTTGCAATCGCGGTATTTCCGCAATAATCGCACACATACATTTCATAGCAGTCCGAACTAACAACCAATCTATCTTTTAATAACTGTGAGGCCCCATGTGATGCGCAACACCATGTTTCCATCTCCCCCACGCGAAATCCTCCTCCATTTTTTCTCCCTTCAACAGGCTGTCTGGTTAGGGTTTCGCGAGGTCCATTTTGATCACGGGCGTGCATTTTGTCATCCACCATGTGTTTTAAACGTTGGTAATAAGTTGGGTTCATAAATATGGAACAGGGGATTTTTTCTCCTGTTTCTCCATTTATAAGTATCTCTTCTCCCATTGGAAGAAATCCCAATTCTTCCAATTCGTTGTTTATTGTTTTAAGAGGAAATGAGCCATTTTCATCTCTAAAATCCTGTTCAAACGCGGTCCCATTTATAAATATTCCTCTGTTCGCAGCCACTTTGCCAATGATTGATTCTAACATTTGTGAAATAGTCATGCGGCTTGGAATAGCGTTTGGATTCATAATAAGGTCTGGCGTCATACCTGTCTTTTCGGAGAAAGGCATATCCTCGGGCAATGAAATCATTCCAATAATCCCTTTTTGAGCCGATCGCGATGCAACCTTATCTCCAATCTGTGGAATGCGAGATTGTCTCAGTCTTGTCTTTACTATTCTATTACCATCGTCCCCAATTGATATAATAGTTTCATCCACAAATGAAATATCTTTGCTCACAATATATTCCTTTCCATCCGGAGTATCATGCTCCACAATGACATTTTCCTTTAATCCATTTGGCTTTACAATAACACTAATATCTTTTGTATATTTGGAATTATTTCTGATTTTTCCAATTACAACATCTCTTTTTGAAATAGGAGTCCCAGGTTTACATAACCCATCATCGTCCAAATTGTTATATCCTGTAATACGGGTTTCTCGAACCTTTAAATTTTGTGGATTTTTAAAATCCTCCACCGTTGTTCCCTTTTTGTAATAAGCGTCAAAATAACCAGTATAATTTATACTCCTCAAAAGGCCTCTATCAAGAGAGCCTCTATTTATCACGACTGAATCCTCTTGATTATAACCTGCGCACTTTATCGCAACTATTAAATTTTGACCAGAAGGTAATTGCTCTGATTTTACCAATTTCATAGGAATAGTATTCACTAATGGAACCTGCGGATAATATAAAACATGTGAAGATGTGTCATACCTAATGTTAAACGTACTCGACATTCCAAGAGCCTGTTTTCCCATCGCCGAATTATGCACACAAAAATTTTGCCCACCAATAAAACAATGGGTTTTAGAAGCAGTCGTTATATCCCCAATTCTCACATTATCTACCTCAATAACTGATTCTATCGGAACAAATAAAATCTTTTTATTCCTTTTTAAATGTGAAATTAAAATATTTCTTTTTTTAATAAATAAATATTCTATATTCTGACCTCTTGGCTCAAAAATGGCCAAGCTATCGTTGCTCTCAAGAGAACCAGCTTCAACCCAGCCTCGTAAAGTCATCATTTTATGATCATATGTGACTGTAATAGTTCGACCACTAATTGTGGTTACTTTTAACATTTTTTTGGTCGTGTCGCTGGTATATGTGTTTATTACAGTTGTTGTCATTGTTTCAAAAGTATTAGGATTAAAGGTTATAATTTTGTCCCCAATTACAATGTCCTTTATAGATTTTTTGGTTTCATCTGCCATTAAAACTGGTTCTTCTTCCCAAAGACATTGATACACATTGCGTGGGGATTGATTATGTTCTGGAAAAGGAATTGTGCTCGCGGAAATGCCAAGCATAAAGCATGGATGTATAACAGAGTGAGTGTGTTCCTCTTCAATTGCCCATGGATAAACAGAGTAATACATTGTTTCTAATTCATTTGGGTCCAAATATTCGATAATTCCCGAGCGAATTAGGGAATGCAATGTAAACGCCTCTGGAATTTTTTTAATCTGTCCTTTTGTGCAGATAAACATTGGAACAAGTAATCGGCCTTCATCGGTATAGATTTTCAATCCATCTTTGCAAATAGATATGCTGACCTGATAAAAAATTTTTCCGAGCCTTCTTTTTCTCCGGAGATATACAGCCAATTCCTCCGCATTGTCAATACTCGCAATCCATGTTCCATTTAAAAAGATTTTTGTCTTTGATTGAATATCCTGAATATTTGTTTTCTTTGTGATAATACAAACCTTGTATAGTGTTAGCCAATCAAGTATGGCTGTTGCGGAACTCCCAACGCTTATACCAGTCAAAAGGCCCATATTTTTAATCAGTCCTGTTGATGGACCCTCTGGTGTCTCCGCTGGACAAATATAAAGGAATTGGGAGCCAGCATAATGTCTTGGCTTTATGATTCTACTATTTTTATCATTTGGAGTAACAATTCTTCGCAGTGAACTCAACATTGAAATGTAATTATGTCTATTTAGAATTTGACTAATTCCCACTTTGGCCATCTTTGGGGCGGTCTTTGTTGCGATCCAATTACCAGTTTTAAAGGGAAGTAGAATATAATTCGTAAATTTTGAGGAGAGCAATTGTGCTGCATCATTATTTCTCTTTTGCTCAAGTGCGATCTTTGTTTCTTTTATTATTCTTTTCCAAATGCTTTTAATTAAATTATTCATTAATGGACCAGTCGTCTCCACTCTTTTCTTTCCATAATGGTCTCTATCATCCTGTTGTCTTCTTCCCAAAACTGTAGAAAGAAGTCTATTAGTCATATAACCAAGATATATTTTCTTCATATACATTTTTGATAAATTCTGAAACAATTTATCTTTTATAATATTCTTTATCTGTTTAATTGGATCAACGCTTGTTGCACCATATTTGGCAATATAACCTACAGCCTCTTCCTGTGTATTTGTTAATAAGTCAAGACTAGGTTTTAGCAAGTCAATCATTTCCTTATCATCCGTTGAACAAACATATTTAATCATTTCATCCACATTAATCACTCCCATCGCCATATAAAATAATCCCCAGGGAATTGCAATATTAATATTTGGAATTTCAACAAACAATCTCCCTTCATCCCTTTTATCAAGTTGTTTTGCGCTCAGTTTTACACTCGTCATTGAAAGATTAGGTTCAACCGCATTTGAATGCGATCTAACCTCGGCATACCATGCCGTTTGAAAATTATGATTCTTTCCATTGGATGACGGGACTCTTAATACATTCTTTGACTTACCCTTGAAAACAAAAATCTCATTATGAGACATTCTATCCTGACTCATCAATACCTTTTCAATCCCATTAATGATAAAATAACCCCCCGGGTCAAGAGCACATTCTCCAGCCTTTATACATTTTTTTTCATTCTTATTATGCAATGCGCAAAAAACAGATTTAACCATACATGGAATCGACCCCAATAACATTGTCTGTGTCTTGCGTCCTACCTCCTTTTTATCCCTCAAAGAGATTGTTGTAATATCTACAAAGACCTTGCACATGTAATTTGTATTTTTAATACGGCATTCTTGTGGAGTTACACTAATGTTATTGCCATTCAAATCGCGATTTGTCGGACTTGCGATATTAACATTAGAAAATTGAATCTTAAAAGTATCTGTCTTTTCATCTTTTTCGGTTGTTTTTTTATATTCAATGGAATATTTGGTCAAAATTGTTTTAAGATTTTCCGACATGAAATTATTACAAGACTCTACCTGATGGGCTGTCAAAATATTGGTATAGTCAGAAAAAAAACAAGCGGCAACCTTCCACCAAAATGTTGACATTGCATATTCCTGTGTTAGTTTTTCCATTTGTTTTTTATTTAAATAAATAAAAAACAATCAATTTTAATGGAGATTAAAAATAAAATTATTATTGCACCCACAGAACTGGCATTGATAAAAGAATTTTCACGGCGAGAAATATCCTTTGAAAAGGCCAATTTATTAATAGGCGATGTTCACATTACAAAAAACAATGAGACCCTCTATATGTTTGAACGCAAAGCAAAAAGCGATTTGTTCTCGTCTATAAAAGATGGCCGATATCACGATCAAAAGAAACGAATGCTCGAATCTGGCATTTCCCCAAGGAATATTTTTTACATTATTGAGCACACAACAATAGATGGAGAATCTTTCAAGGCTATTTGGGGCGCAATATGCACACTATTCATAGAGATGGAATGAGTGTTTTTATGACATGTTCCATCTCTCAGACTGCGGATTTCATATTGGGAATGATAAATGCTATGAATAAATATGAACCATCAACAAAGAATGAGCATCCAATAAATCTTCATATTAAAAAACATCAAATAGCGATTGACGAATGGTTCAAATATTCTTTAACACTAATCCCAGGCGTATCGGATAAGAGAGCAGCCCTTTTAACAGAATATTACCCCACATTTACACTCTTATCAAATGAAATAAAAAAAAATGGGCCATTGTGCCTTTCAAAATTAAAATCAGAAAATGGCAAATGCATAGGCGCAAAATTGAGCGAAAAAATATGTACAATAATTTCCAAAAATTAAACTAAAAAATGGCTCTTCCAATTTGGATGATTTAAAAAATATTTAAGATTGCGTAAACGAGTTAGTGTTTTAATTGACGCAGTCATTGTTGGCCCATATTTTTCTACATATTTAAAGCCTAATAACTTGTATAAATTATTGGGTTTTTTATATCTATCAGAAGTGTCATCCAAATATACACTTTTAACCCCAATAATTGAAAGACGAGCAATCGCCCTTAAAAATAAGAAATATGCAAAACCCATTTGACGATATTCTGGTTTTACCCAGATTGAAGAAATTATACCATCATTATTTGACATATTTGTTACAAATTCAATTGAGGCTATTATAGGCTGATTATTAAACTGCTCCAATTTTTTCACCTCTTCACCGAGTGTAATGTAAAATATATGATTATAAGCCTGATCTGTTTTATATGCAAATGTGTAGCAATTAAATGATTTCAATGTAATCTTTTCCATTAAAGAATAATAAGATTTGAATAAAATATTCAATTTATAAATCACAGATTAAAACTACTTTTTGCAATAAGAGTAAACCATATAAATATCAATACTCGCAAAAATAACTTGTCAAATGATTTGTCTATGTCAACCGATCCAATAGATCTATGAATACAACAATATGTGTCAAAAGTTTTCCTCCTGCAACGAAAT
>Ga0209341_10002765_pt1 | contig 16589 bp, 11 predicted proteins | sample RifCSP13_2_FD_184020 | JGI IMG/M metagenome (GOLD analysis project Ga0209341, IMG submission 184020) | Soil microbial communities from Rifle, Colorado - Rifle CSP2_sed 13_2 (SPAdes) (version 2) | ecosystem: Environmental > Terrestrial > Deep subsurface > Rock core/Sediment | place: Rifle...
CTGCCCGCCCACGAACCAGGGGTGATCCGGAAGCTCGATCATCTCCACCAGCTTGTTGTCGGGCGAAAACCCGCACAGACGCATTCCGTGACGCTCCAGGACCTCCCGATAATCGTTGTTCACCTCATAGCGGTGTCGGTGCCGTTCGCTGATCTCAGTGGTCCCGTACGCCTCGTAGGCCACCGACGGCACGACGACTCGGCACGGATAGGCTCCAAGACGCATCGTCCCTCCCAGGTTGGCGATGCCCCGCTGCTCGGCCATCAGATCGATGACCGGGTGCGGGGTGTTCGGATCGAACTCGCGGCTATTGGCGCCCTGAAGGCCGCAGACATGCCGGGCGAATTCGATGACGGCGCACTGCATCCCCAGGCAAATTCCGAGGAACGGGACCCGCTCCTCCCGGGCGAAGGCGATGGCCGCGATCTTCCCTTCGATCCCCCGGGCTCCGAACCCTCCAGGAACAAGAATACCCGAGACATCGTGGAGGTGTTCCTTCGGCCCGTCGCGCTCCACCTTCTCCGCATCCACCGCCTTGACGTGGACCGTGCAGTCATTGGCGATGCCACCATGGATGATGGCTTCCGCGAGGCTCTTATACGAGTCCTTTAGCTCCAGGTACTTCCCAACCACGGCGATCGTCACGCTGCCCTTGGACTCCTTGACCTTTCGGACCATAACCTCCCATTCCGTGAGATCTGCCTCAGTCTCCGGCAGGCCCAGCATCTCCACGATGATGGCGTCCAGCCCTTCACTGTGCAGCACCAGCGGCACCTCGTAGATGCTGGCGACATCCTTTGCAGTGATGACGGCCTTCTCGGAGACGTTGCAGAAGAGCGCGACCTTCGCCTTCAACTCTTTGGGAAGGAGCCGGTCCGTCCGGCACAGCAGGATATCCGGCTGAATCCCGATCTGGAGCAACTCCTTCACGCTGTGCTGGGTTGGCTTCGATTTCAGTTCACCTGCCGGCGCGATGTAGGGAACCAACGTCAGATGGATATACAGGACATTCTCCCTTCCGACGTCCCCCCTGAACTGCCTGATGGCCTCGAGGAACGGCAGGCTCTCGATGTCGCCCACCGTCCCGCCCACCTCCACGATCACCACGTCCACGTCCGTCGCAACCCGGTGGATCGCCCGCTTGATCTCGTCGGTAATGTGGGGGATCACCTGGACGGTGCCACCCAGGTAGTCGCCGCGCCGCTCCTTGGTTATGACCGAAAAGTAGATTTGCCCCGTGGTGATGTTATTGGCCTTGTTCAGGACGAGGTCGGTGAAGCGCTCGTAATGGCCCAGATCGAGATCGGTCTCAGAGCCATCATCGGTGACGAAGACCTCCCCATGTTGAAAAGGATTCATGGTGCCGGGATCCACATTGATGTAAGGATCGCACTTCAGCATGGTCACGTTGAAGCCGCGGCTCTCCAACAGGCAGCCGATAGAGGCCGACGCTAAGCCCTTGCCGAGTGAGGACAGGACCCCGCCCGTCACAAAGATGAACTTCGTGGGCATCGCACCTCCTTTACAAAGCAGGGTAAAGGGTATAGGGGGTAGGGTTTAACGTCCAGTCAGGATTGTCTCTTCTCCTTAACCCCACACCCTACACCCCACACCCTACACCCCACACCCTATTCCCTATACCCTGGCCTTCAAAGAGTCCAGGAGCTCCTCCCGGCTGACAATCGCAGTCCCCACCTTGCCGACCACCACCCCAGCCGCGTGATTGGCGATGACAGCCGCCTCCTTGAGGGAAGCGCCCGATGTCAGAGCCAAGCCCAGGGCGGCGACCACGGTGTCTCCCGCCCCCGTGACGTCGTAGACCTCCTTGCCCACCGCCGGGATGTGAGTCACCTGGCCATCCTCAAAGAGCGACATCCCCTGCTCTCCCCTGGTCAGCAGAACCGCGCCCACTCCGAGCTTTTGCCGCAGTTCCCGCCCCACCTCCTGGAGATCCTGCTCTTCGCGCAGGCGAAAACGGGCAAAGGCCGCGGCTTCGTGATGGTTGGGGGTCACAACCGTCGCCCCCTTGTAGAGGTGGAAATGGTGCACTTTCGGATCGACGACAATGATCTTCTTGCGACGTCGGGCGAGCGGGAGGATCTTCCGCGCCACTCGCGTGCTGATCACCCCCTTGGCGTAATCCGAGATGAGCAGGGCGTCGGCATCTCGAAGACGCTCCGTGGCAAGCTCAAGCAGCCGCTCCGTTGCCTCCTTCGACAGGTCCAGCGCGCTCTCCCGGTCGAACCTGACGATCTGTTGGCTGCCTGCCACGACTCGCGTCTTGATGGTCGTCGGGCGCGTGCGGTCCACCACCACCCCGTCGCTCTTGATCCCAGCGGCCTCGAGCTGATCGACCAGTCGCTCTGCCGGCGGATCGTTACCGACCACCCCTACCAAGATCGCCCTTCCGCTCAGGGATCGGACATTGGCGGCGACGTTGCTCGCTCCCCCCAGGCGGAAGCTTTCGGACTTGACCTCCACAACCGGCACCGGAGCCTCTGGGGAGAGGCGAGAGACATTCCCCCAGACATACTCGTCCACCATGATATCCCCAAGGACGAGGAGCTGCTGGTCAGAAAAACGTCCCAGAATCTCCGGGTACCGAATCGTCGCACCTCTCGGTTAATAAATCCTGAAATTTTACTGAGTTAGGCTATCCCATATCGCAGGATAATTCAATCTCTTTTACGCGCCCACCCTTCCTGAGCGTGGTAGAACCCGACGGTCCTGGCGATCCCCTCCTCAAGGGGGATGATCGGTTCCCAGCCGAACTCAGCCTTGGCGCGTGAGGCGTCCAGGCAGATCCGATCGATCTCCCCGGGACGTTTGGCCGCGAGGAGCGGCTCCAACTCGCAGCCCACCGCAGAACGGACCAGGTCGAAGATCTGCCGATCGCTGACCTCACGTCCGAGGCCCAGATTATAGATCCGACCGGCGGTCCTCTCCTCGGCCATCACCAGGAGGTTCGCCCGGACGATGTCGTCCACATGGACGTAATCCCTGGTCTTGGTGCCGTCGCCGAAAATCGTCGGACGCTCCCCGGCGAGCATCTGGCGGCTGAAGATCGCCACGACGCCAGCCTCGCCGGCAGGGTCCTGGCGCGGACCGTAGACGTTGGCATACCGCAGGACCGTATAGTCCAACCCTTGCCCATCTCGGAGGAGATCCAGGTACTCCTCCACGGTCGATTTGCTCACCCCGTAGGCGGACATCGGGCGGATCGGATGAAGTTCGTCCACGGGAAAGCGCTGGGGTTCACCGTAGACCGCGCCTCCCGAGGAGATGTAGATGAACTTTCTGACCTTGTAGGCAAGGGACAGCTCGATCAGGACCAGCGAGCCGAGGATATTCACGGAGGCATCGAAGGACGGTTCGGTTATTGACCGGCGCAAGTTGCCTTGGGCCGCGTGATGGTTGACCAGCTCCGGGCGTTCCGCGCGGAAGACCCCGTCCAGGGCCTCCCGCTGCCGGATATCCACCCGGTAAAAGCGGGCCGAAGGATGGACCTGTTCCCGCCTGCCCATGGAGAGGTCGTCCACGACGGACACCTCATGGCCTTCCTTCACCAACGCGTCCACCACGTGCGACGCGATAAATCCGGCCCCTCCCGTTACGAGAATTTTCACACGTCTGCTCCCTGGTTTCGGGTTTCGGATTTCGGGCTTACCAATAGCCTTTCTGAACCCAAAACTCGCAACTCGAAACTTTCAGATGGCGTTCTTGTGGATGAACCCCTTCCACAGACTCAGCCAGAGTATCTTCAGATCAAACAACAACGACCAGTGCTCGATGTAGAACAGATCGCACTCGATCCGCTTCTCAAGAGAGGTGTCGCCCCTCCACCCGTTGATCTGAGCCCATCCGGTGATCCCCGCCTTCACCTTGTGTCGGAGCATATAGCGGGGGATCCGCTTCCGAAACTCCTCGATGAAGACCGGACGTTCCGGGCGGGGACCCACCAGGCTCATCTCCCCCCTGAGGACATTGACCAGTTGTGGCAGCTCGTCCAGTGAGGTCCGACGGAGCAGGGCACCGATCGCCGTCCTACGCGGATCGTCGCGGGCAGACCAGACCGCCCCGGTGTCATCCTCGGCGTCGGCCGTCATCGACCGGAATTTCAGCATGTGGAAGGTCCTGCCGTCGAGGCCCATCCGCTCCTGACGGTAGAGGATCGGGCCGGGCGATGTCAGCTTGATCACGCCCGCGAGGATCAGCAGCAGCGGACCCGCGATCAGGAGGGCGATGCTCGACAAGACAATGTCCATCGCCCGCTTGGCGACCAGGCTCCAGCCGTATGAGGGGGAGTCCTGCAGGCTGATGAGGGGAAGGCCCTCGAACTCTTCCACCCCTCCCCGCATGGTAATATACTGGTAAAGGTCCGGGACGACGTTGATGTCCACGATCCCCTCTTCAAGGCTTCTGAGGATCCCTTCCATTCGACCGTACGCTTCCAACGGGATGGCGATGAACACTTTGTCGATGCCTACCTCTCCCACGACCTCACCCGCCTGCTCGTAGGTGCCAAGGACCCTCAGTCCCTCCATCTCCCCGCCCACCATCCTTGGTTCTCCGACCAGGAGCCCCACGATGCGAAGTCCCAATTCGGGGCGTCCCCGGATCCTCTCGACGACCTTTCGGGCCAAGGCCCCCTCCCCGACGATCAGGAGATGACGGAGGTTGTAGCCGCGGCGCCTGATGAAGCGCAGCGCCTCGCGGAAGGAACCCCTGACCAGGCTTACCGACAGGATGCTGAAAATCCAGAAATAGAGGATCACCAATCGCGAGAACTCGTACTGTTTGAAGAAGAACGTGAGGGCAACGAGGATCAGGACGGCCAATGTACATGCCTGGGCGATGTCCCTCACCTCCGCAAGGCGCGAGGAGATCCGCCGGGGGCGGTAGAGTCCAAAGCCCTTGAAGGCAGCGCCCCACACGACGACGATCACGGCCAGCAGCGCCAGATACGGCCGGATACCGGGAACGCCCAGGTAGACGGGGACCGGACCCCAGTGGAAGCGGAGGTAGTAGGCAGCGATCCAGCTTGCGGAGATCGCCAGCAGATCGGAAAACAGCATCAGGCTTTCAAGAAACTGGCTGTGTCGCTTCAGCATGGTCGCTTGCGGTTCCGCCCCTCACTTTTCCAGCGCTCATAGTGCCCGGCGACGAAGGCAGCCATCCGTTTCTCGAAAATGGAGCGATCGAAGGGGAGCGCGTTGGCCCGAAGCGCCTCCGGATCGAACCGATCGGCGGACCGCTCGAAGAGCTCGATGGCCTCGATCAACGCCTCGACCTTCTGCTCGTAGAAGAAAACGCCTGTTGGGGTTTCGGGTTTCGGGTTTCGGGTTTCGGGTTTCGGGTTCGCAGACGCTCTTGACTCCAAACTCGGAACTCGAAACTCGAAACGATTCAGCGGGACGACCGTTTCGGTGACGCCGCCCTTGCCATATGCGATCACCGGACGCCCGCTGGCCATCGCTTCGACCGGGAGGATCCCGAAATCCTCCTCGCCCGGGAAGACCAGCGCGCGGCAGCGGGCGAGCAGCTCGGCGAATTCGCCGTCCGGACGCCATCCCAGGAATTCGATCGTGGGGCCGGCCATGCGCCGCAGGCGACGATTCTCCTGACCTTCACCCACGATCACGAGCCTCCGCCGGAGGCGGTTAAACGCCTCGATAGCGAGATCGACTCGCTTGTAAGGGGCGAGGGCGCCGGCCACAAGGTAGTAGTCGTCTATCCGGTCAGCGATGCGAAAGCGGGCGGTCTGGACCGGGGGGTAGATCACCTCGGCCTCCCGCCCATAGTGGCGCCGGATCCGATCCGCCACGTGTCGAGAGATGGTAGCAAAGTAATGGACGCGGTCGTTGACGTCGAGGTCCCATCGCCGCAGGCGGCCCGCGAGCGCCCGGAGCAAGGGCCGGGAGAGCGGGCCCATTCGTCCGGGGGCAACGTAGGCATGATGCATGTCCCAGACGTAGCGCATCGGGGTGTAGACATACGCGATATGAAGGGCCCGTGGCGGAACCCTCACCCCCTTCGCCACACAGTGGCTGTCGGACAGGATCAGATCGTACCCATCAAGAGCGAACCGCTCGACAGCCCACGGGAACAACGGGAGATAGTAGCGGTACCGGCGCCGGGCGAAGGGCATGGATTGGATGGCCGAGGTGCGAATGCGGCGGCGTTCAATAGTCTCCGACACGCTCCCCTTCACGTGCAGCAGCGTGAAGAGATCGGCTTCTGGAAAGAGATCGCAGAGGGCCTCCAGGCAGTGCTCCCCGCCTCGCATTCCGGTGAGCCAGTCGTGAACGAGGGCAATCTTCGCCTCCGCGATCATCACACTACACGAACCATCGGCCCATCTGTTCCGCGGAGGCCCGGCGGTACCGCATAATGATCCGACGCTTGTAGCGGGCGCGGGGCCAATATTTCTTGAGATCCAGCAGGGACTTCCAGAGGGCAGGCTCCATGAGAGAGATGTAGGCCATTGCGCGCACTCCCAGCCAGACGATCGGGAAGAAATCACGCCAGAACAGGGCGGGGAGCTCATTCTTGATCATCATCAAGTAGTGATTCTTGAAGGAGTGATACTTCCGGATCCACGGCACCCTCCGACGGTCATCCCGCTTCTTCCATCCCCGCAAGTGATAGGCAGTCGCCGAGGGGATGTAGAGGGAGCTCCATCCGAGCAACTGGGCCCGCCAGCAGATGTCCACATCCTCCTTGTAGGCGAAGAAGTCCTCGTCGAAATACTCCCCGTCGATCTGGACCTCTTCCAGCATCGTCCTACGATAGAAAACGGCCGCCCCGCAGATACTGAAGACCTCTTCAGGCTTTTCATACTGGCCTAGGTCCGGCTCGCCGTGCCCCCGGTCGATGATCCGCCGGCTCCGGAAAATCAGGTGACCGGTGCTGTCCAGGATCGTCGGCTCTTTGTCGCCTGGCCTCCTGTCGAGTTGAGGATCACCAAGCAGGAGCTTGCCGCCCACGCAGCCCGCGCCCGGAGCCGATTCCATCGCCGTGACCATCTCCTCCAGGCATCGAGGGTCGAGAACCGCATCGGGATTGAGGAGCGTGATGTATTCATACCCGTCTGCTTCCCGAATGATGCGATTGGCGCCACCGCTGTAACCCAGGTTTTCCTGAAGCGACAGGATCTGCACTTCAGGGTAGGCGGCGGCAATGGTTCTGATTTCTCCCGTGTCGCTCTGATTATCGAGCAGAATGACCCGATCGGGCCTCAGGGTCTGGCGCTTCACGCTGTCCAGACAGAGCGGAAGGTGGGGGTAATCGTGGTAATTGATGATCCCGACCGCAACCCTGGGAGTTGCTGTCATCGTTTCTCCATGTCAACCGCAGACGTCCATTACCGCCGACGTCGATCAGAGGGAATCTTGTTTCTCATCAAAGCAATTCGACCCGTCTTAGCACGGTTTTCCGGCGATTGTCAAGGTCGGCACGTTCACCAGAGGAGGGGGTGAGAGCGGACTTGAACGAGATCGTTGCTCGAACGATAGGCGAGGAATCGCTTACCGATGGCGCCCCGGAAGCCTGGATGAGCCTAGCACTCCGCTCCCCGACCTGGCTGGAGAGCTCTTCTACCGTGACAACTTTGAGATCGCGCACGCGCCGGAAGTGGCTGTGACAGGCAGCCAATCACGCCTCCTTCGTGATCTGCTTCCGATCCGACAGATAGTCCGCGAGGGCGTCTCGCCAGTCGCGCAGATCGTCGAGACCGAGTGACCGCAGATTCGCATTGTCCAGGACGGAGTAAGCCGGGCGAGTGGCGCGGGCGCCATAGGCGGCACTGGTCGTTTCAGAGAGCCGGGCCCGCAGGCCGGCCAGCTCGAGGATCGCCGAGGCGAACTGATACCAGGAGCACTCCCCGCTGTTCGTAATGTGATAGAGGCCGTACCGTCCGGTCTCGACGAGCTGCCGGACCTTCTTCGCCAACTCCTTCGCGCTCGTCGGGGTGAGGACCTGATCGCCGACGACCCGGATCTCCCGTCCCTCCCGGGCCAGCCGGAGCATCGTCTCGACGAAGTTTCCGCCCTTGCCGCGGCTGCCCGCGGTACCGTACAGCCCGCAGGTCCTGATGAGGAAGTATCTGTCGAGAACGGCGCGGACGAAGAACTCGCCCGCCAGTTTCGAGGTGGCATACACGCTGAGGGGGCCGGGCGGATCACCTTCCCGATAGGGGCGGGACTGACGACCGTCAAAGACATAGTCGGTGCTGAAGTGGACCAGGACTGCCCCGATCTCTCTGGCGGCTATGGCGAGGTCTCTGACCGCCAATGCATTGACCGCGAACGCGCGCTCAGCCTCGTCCTCGCACTCATCCACCCGATGATAGGCGGCGGTGTTGAGGATAAGGCCGGGCCGGTATTTGTCGAGCGCTTCCCGTACCTGTGCCCGGTCGGTCAGTTCAAGATCGGTATGCGCCAGCGGCACCAGGTCATGACCCTTGAAAGCCTGCCGGAGTTCACTTCCCAACTGGCCGTTGGCCCCGATCACGACAGTTGTCATGGATGCGCGATTACCCAGGGGTATATCCTTTCGCCAAACCCGCTCCTAGATTTCTCAGACGTTCGCCAGCCTTTGGCAACGGTCGATAGACACGATGGGGGCGGCCGCGACCTCAGGGGCGGGCTGATGACTGACAAGGAGAGGGGGGGCAATGCGCCGCTGTTGCCGAGCCGGTCGCACGGTGCCTGCGTCAACTCCTTCTAGCCGACGAGTGGGCAAAGGCTCAGAGAGGTCTGAGATGCTGGCCTGCGAGGTCCGCTTGCGACGCTGGTGAGTGGATCGAGGATAGGAAATGGCGCCAGCGCTCGGGCGTGTCCGGCCTAACTGACGCCACCCCGCACTCTTTCCTTGCATTCTCCTGAGGGAGTCTCGTCCGCCATCTTGGCACGCGTCTCGGTGACCCTCCGACTCGCGTGGTTCAGCCACATCACCATGACTAACATCGCGTAGAGGCCCCGTTCTCCGACGGCCGGCTCATCGGATACGCGGCCTTTCTGGATCACCTGTATCATGTGCGGACGGTTGATCAGCGGCTCCCTGCACGTGCGGATCGCTTCGACGAACTCGTCATGCAGGTCCTCGGTCAGCCACTTATGCATGGGCAAGACCCAGCCCTGTTTGCGTCTGCTGGATATCGTGCTCGGTAGATGCGCCATGGCAGCCCTCCGCAGTGACACTTTGACGGTCCCATCGACGATCTTGTCTTCGACCGCAAGGTTGAACGCGATTTCGGCCAATTCCTGCGCCAGGTAAGGCGCGCGACTCTCCAGGGAGTTGGCCATCGTCATCTTATCTGCCTTCATCAGCAAATCTTCACTCAGCCATGTGAGGATATCGCACAGGCTTGCCCGACGCAGAGGGTCGTGCACGGCCGCTAGGTCGGCCAACAACTCCTCATGCCACCCCGGTGGCAAGTCAGCGACCCTCTTTGAAAGCCGCTCGCGCACCACCCTAGGCAGTACCGTAGGGAACCCGCTGGCCGTTCGCTCATGATCGCCGATAAAATACGGGCCTCCCGCTTCGACGTGTGCCGGAATGGTAAGAAGGCGATCCACCCAGCCTTCCGATGGCGCTTGAGCGAAAGGAGCATAATACGAATAGCCCGCAAAAAGCTCGTCACCCCCTTCTCCCGAGAGCACCACCTTGACCTCTCTCGACGCCTCTCGCGCCAGCGCGTACAGCGGGAGCATCGCCTGGTCGCCCAAGGGTTCGTCCATGGTGGCGATGACCTCCGGAATGAGCGTTCGAAACTCATCCACCTGAAACATGAAGTGGTGGTGAGTGGCCCCTACGTAGTCGGCCACTTCCCACGCGTAGCCGCTCTCGTCGTGGCGCGGACTATCGAACCCGACGGAGAACGTCTGAATTCCCGGCGCGTCCTGAGCGGCCAGGCTCGCCAGGAGGGAGGAGTCGAGTCCGCCGCTGAGGAACACCCCGACAGGCACATCAGCGATGAGCCGGGATTTGACCGCCTTTGCGACGAGCTGGGACAATTCGCCCGGCTCGAGCCGCCGTTGGCGACGTTCCCGAAGCGCCCAGTACCGCCAGCGACGCAGTTCCTTGCCGGAGGCGACGTCGAGTTCGTATGCCTCGCCAGCCCGTAACCGGCGCACGCCTTGGAAGATCGTCCCATCCCCTGGGACAAAGTGCAGCGCCCAGTAGAGCTGCAGCGCCTCGGCGCTGATCGGTGGGCTCTCGCGCAGGCCTGCAACAACGGTCAGCAGTTGCGAGCCAAAGAGGACTGTGCCACCTTCGCGAGCGATGTAGAGCGGCTTCTCGCCAAAGCGATCGCGGGCCAGGAACATCCTTCGCCGGGGACGATCCCAGATCGCGAACGCATACATTCCATCGATGCGCTCAAGGAGGCCATCGATCCCGAACTCTTCGTAACCGTGGACGAGTGTCTCGGTATCGGACCGAGTGGAAAAATGATGACCGGCCGCGATGAGACCATTCCGCAAGGCAGGGTAGTTGTAGATCTCCCCATTCATCACGACGACTACGTTCCGATCCTCGGAAAAGAGGGGTTGTTGGCCGCCCGCCACATCGATGATCGCCAGCCGTCTCATGGCGATCCCCGCCTGCCCGTCCCAAAACAGTCCGGCCCCGTCGGGCCCGCGCAGACGCATGGTGTCGTTCAGGATCGCGAGTTCTCGCTCACCGAGCCTGCCATCGCTATTGATGATGCCAATGATCCCACACATAGGCCTAGATGACCAAAGCGGCGGCCCACCCAAGAGAAGTCCGATGCCTCAGGCTGGACGTCGCATCACAACCAGATCCTGAAAATTTCCCATACCCCGTTCGACGTACTCAAGGATGTCGAAATACTTCGACCACTCCCGGAGGGTGTACTCGCGGGTCTGGAAGACACCCCGATAGTAGTCCTTAGGGGCGATTCCTTTGAGAGCCGAGTCCGGCATTCCGTCAAAGATCCCATGCGGCGATTCAGAGTCACCTAAAGGTTTGGGAAACGCGAAAGCAGCAGCAAAGTCTCCGTGGGTCGATGCCAGGAAAAGCCCACCGGGAGCGATGATACGCGTCATTTCAGCTAACCAGGCCTTCTGAATGTCTCTGGCAAGGTGGGTAAAGACGGAATACGCGATAACGAGATCGAAGGTTGCATCGTTGTACGGCGTCGGGGGCCACGGGTCAATACGCGAGAAGTTGCCCGGCCGGAGATGATCGCTGCACCACGCGATCCCGTCGGGATCGATATCGCACCCGAATACCTCCGCCATGTTACGCTGCAAAAGAAAGTGCACGGTCACCCGACCGCTGCCGCATCCCCAGTCGAGCAAGCGCCGAACAGAACGGAGCTCACAATGGCGGTTAATGGCGTCAACGAACTCGGCGAAAGAGTTTAAGCCGCCGATCTTGAACCACCGAGGATTCTGACAGCCCATAACCCTTTCCATCAGCTCCGCGGGAGGAACTGGGAAGTTGGTGTCGAGATCAAGGTCCCTCCGATATAGCAGGCCTAAGCGACAGATCGGACGACCGTCTTGACAACCAAGGACGTCGAACCGACCGATTCCTGTTGCCTCAAATGTTGGCTTGTGCAAACGCAGTCGAAATCCCGACCGGTCCGCGTGGGGGATCCACGGAAAGACATTAGCAATATCCGAGCGGAGTTCCACATCGGCCGCGCCAAGCAGCTCCCCGTTCCAGTACACGCGGATAGAACTGAATTCCTTGTCCGGTAGGAGCAACCATCCGTGGACGAGGAGCTCACTTCCGGCATAGGCGATCTCGTCAAAGTAGCCGCGCGCAAGTTCAATGCCCTCAAAACACTCCATATGAAGCGGCATCTCAGCCACATAGCGGACTTGTCCCATGCGCATCACTCCTTCCAAGGCAGGAGCCGCTTCACTTCGAATCCGTCCCGAGCCAGACGCCGGGCTGGGTTGCGCGAATTCTGATCCAATTTGATCAGAAGATTCTCCAGATAAGATGGGTAGTTGTAGATCTCGCCGTTCATGACGACGACCGCGTTCCGGTCCTCGGAAAAGAGAGGTCGTTGGCCACCAGCAAGATCGATAATCGCAAGCCGTCTCATGGCGATGCCCGTTTGCCCATCCCAAAACAGTCCGGCCCCGTCTGGCCCCCGCTGGCGCATGGTGTCGTTCAGGATCGCGAGTTCTCGCTCACCGAGCCTGCCATCGCGCTTGATGATGCCAATGATCCCACACATACGCTTAGCCGACCGAAGCCGCAACCCACACAAGACCGGTCCGATGACTCACGCCGGGCGTCGCATCACAACCAGGTCTTGAAAATGTCCCATACCTCGTTCGACGTACTCAAGTATGTCGAAGTACCTCGACCACTCCCGGAGGGTGTACTCGCGGGTCTGGAAGACACCCCGATAGTAGCCTTCAGGAGCGATTCCCTTCAGAGCCAGGTCCGGCATCCGATCATAGATCCCTTCACGAGGGATTCCGGTCCACCACCGATACCTGGCGACGATGTTTTTGATCTTTTGCACAAGCCCGCGCGGCGACGCAGACTCGGCAGAAGACTTGGGAAACGTGAACAAGGCAGCAAAGTCTCCGTGAGTCGATGCCAGGAAAAGCCCACCGGGAGCGATGATACGCTTCATTTCAGCCAGCCACGCCTTCTGGACATCTCTCGCAAGGTGAGTGAAGACGGAATAGGCGATGACGAGGTCGAAGGTTTCATCTTTATACGGCGTCGGCGGCCACGGTTCAATACGGGAGAAGGTCCCCGGCCGGAGATGTTCGCTGCACCACGCGATCGCCTCGGGGTCGATGTCGCAGCCGAAGACCTCCGGCATGTTAGGCTCCAGGAGAAAGTGCACGATCACCCGGCCGCAGCCGCATCCCCAGTCGAGCACGCGCCGTACAGAGCGAAGCTCGCAATGGCGGCTTATGGCGTCAACAAACTCGCCGAAGGATTGCAAGCCTCCGATCTTGAAAAACATGGGATTGCGATTGCCCGCGACCCGCTCCATCAGCTCGGGGGGCGGCGTGGGAACCGCGGTCTCGAGGTCCGCTCGAAACAAACTGCTCAGGCGGGCGCTGGGGCGGCCGCCATGGCAGCCGAGCAAGTCGAGCCGACCGAACCTTGGCGTTTCGGCAGTCGCCTTGGGTAAACGAAATCGGAATCCCGACCGGCCCGCATGAGGGATCCACGGAAAGACGCTGGCGACATCCTGACGCAGCTCCACATCGGCCGAGCCAACCAGCTCTCCGTTCCAGTACACGGAGATAGAATCGAAATCCTCATCCGGCACGAGCATCCACCCGTTGACGCGGAACCCACCTTCGACAACGGCGATCCCCTCGAAGTAGCCACGCGCAAGCTCTATGCCCTCCATATATTTTGGAAGTGCAGGCACGTAGTGGGCTTTACCCATTCGGATCATTCCCCCCAAGGCAGACTATGCTTCATTCCGAATCCGTCTCGACGCACACGCCGCGTTGAGCCTAGCGAACTCTGATTGGATGTGTGACCCAGAAAGAAACCCTCACGCAGCAACGACAAAACAAAAATCCGAATCGATGACTTTTTCCCTGATCAGAAGATTCTCAAGATATAAAAGAAGCGCCAGCATCCCTTCACCCTCAGGTGTCCCATTGTCGAAGTTATGGATGATATCTTGAAGCAACATGTGATTAATTGTGCCGCCGAAGTCTTTCTTTTCAATGATGGAAAACCATCCTCGCAAGAGCGGCAAGATTTCTGCGGAGCGAACGGCCTCTGAGGGGTCCGTGGCATTCATATGGTCAATCGAGCTCACACGAAAGTCCCTCTTCTGTTCAGTCGATTGCGAAGACCGTGCCCTGAACTGCGGGGGCAATATTGCCAAGATCTCGTTAATGATTTGAACTGCCTTTGGGGTGAATTGAAATTGGGATGGACCAACATACTCCAGCATAATGAACATGCCACCTAGCTTGAGGCCCTTTTTCACCTGCTTGAACAAGCCTTCGAGGTTTTTGATATGATGAATAGAGGATGAGGCAAACACGACGTCATAGTAACATTTTGGGAGATCGAGTTCCTCAAGGTTTCTCGCCTGGTAGTTAATTCCGTCGAACCCCTCCGCGGAAGCAAGCCTCTTTGCCTCTTCGATTGCTGCAGGCGCAACATCATAGGCATCGATGATCCTACATGCCCCAAGGGTCCGGAGTTGTCGTTCGACTATGCCGGCCCCGCAGCCAATGGATAGGCCTCGCTCTACCCCTTTTCCGTTGTTCCAGAGGTATTTTCGATGTGCGTAGTTAACCCAGCCCGTATCAGGATCCCCGGATATCAGCCGAGAAATGTGGGCAAGGACAAGAGGCGAGTCCGTCCAGGAGTATAGTTTGGGACCTTCCTTTGCCATCTTACCCCAGTGGTGTGCGACAAGCTGCTCCTCCGGTCGCGAGGAAGGCACCTGCAACTTGGACGGCAATAGTGACAAGAGATCATTGATGATTCGAACTATTTTCTGTTGCGGCATCCCGGCATCTCCTGAAAGAAATGCCACAGAGAAATACCAATTCCCGGGGAGGACTTTCACTCTTTAAAAACTCTGGAGTATGGTGACAGCCAATGACTGCCATCGAAATCAGCTCTCTAGCGGTCCGTGCATCCACGCGCCGAAAATCAACCGCCTGTAGCATTTCAGCATCTCTTCGTAGGTCTGGAGGTATTCGAATACCTTCCGGGAATTGCGTCCCATCCATAGCCGCTTGTCGTCATTATTCAGAAGGGTCTCGATGTGCCGCGCCAGGTCCGGCGCGTCAGACATGTTGAACACAAGCGCATTGACTTCACCACGTACCTGCTCATTGATGCCGCTGCAAAGGGTCGTGACAATGGGAAGCCCAAACGCCTCGGCCTCGAGTATGGTCCGGCTGAACGCCTCGATGTGCGAGGTGAACACAAACAGGTCGGCGGCCCGAAGGTAAGGACGGACATCATCGGTCTCGGGAATCAGCTTCATCACGTTTTCGAGACCGTTGTGCTGGATGAAGCGCTTCACCTCCTCCCCGTAAAGGTCGCCGTCTCGTAGACCAACCATGTAGCAGATGAAGTCATCACGCTGTCTCCTCATCATGGCGGCAGCTTCGGCAAGTGTCCGCTGCCCCTTACGCTCGCAGATCGTGCCCACTGTCGTGACGATTCTCTTGCCCGGCGGCGCCTGAATGATGCGCGCCGCCTCGGCCTTGCCGATCTGTCCAACGTACTCGTCGATGCCGCGAACATCGATCCCGTTGTGGATGACGACAAAGTTGTGTTTCGTATAGTATCGCTGGTAAAGTCGCATGGTGTCGGTCGAGACGAACACCACACGGTAGGCATCGGCAAAGGCACGTTCACAGTCCTCGAACGCAAAGGCATTAATCGAGCGCCGCATCTGCTCCTGCGAATAACTCTCGCGGATCACCCAGATCGATGGGACCCCTGCGCGCGTCGCTGCCTCCACGACGTAGAAGCCGTTCAAAGTGTTGGCGATGACGACGTCGGGCTGCTCCTCTTCGATCACGCGTAGGACTCGTCTGACCGATTCGTTATAGTCAGCTTTGCAGAGCCAGCCCTCCAGGACATTGCGGCAGTTGGGCAGCTCCTGAACGCGGACAGACACTCCCGCCTCTCGGTACCATTTTTCCCCAACGCCCCCGGTCGGAGAGAGGACCGTTGGCCGCACGCGCCCGCCCATATGGAGTCCTGCTGCCAGTTCGTAGAGCGATTTGGGCGCCCCCTCCAGATTGAGATTATGCGTCGCCATCAGCGCCCGCACGGGGCGGTTTAGATAATGCCCGTAGTCGAGGTGGCAACTGGTATCGACCTGGTAGCTATGGACATTAGAGAGGTTTGGGTTGTAATAGATGTCGCGCGCGTCTCTGTAAACCTCCTTGAAAAAGGCAAGTTCGGCCGGGTCGTCTCGCCGGCCACGGGTCCGGGACTCGTGGTGGAAAAGCTCGGCCCCCCCGACATATACGGCGCGCAAGCCTCGGCGGGCGAGACGCATGCAATAATCCACGTCATTCATGCTGGCCGCATAGTGCTTCTCGTCGAACCCGCCCAGCTCGAGAAAGAGCCGGCGGCTGGTCAGCAGGCACGCTCCCGTCACGGCGGCGCAGGGGCGCGCGATCTCCGCCTGAAAATAATAACTGACCTCGCGGGCTGGCCGCTCGAAAAAAGCGTGGCCCGGGGCGATCCCGTTTTGCAGGCCCAGGACGACCCCCGCGTGCTGGATCGTTCCGTGCTTGAACAGCAACCGCGCCCCCGTCGCGCCAACTCCCGGCAAGCTCAGATATCCGACCAGGCGCGACAACCACCTCGGCTCGATCACCTCCGTGTCGTTATTGAGGAAAAGCACCAACTCGTCATCGACACGCTGGACCGCCAGGTTGTTGATCCGGCTGAACGAGAACGGCCTCCCTTCATTGGAAATCCGCTCCACCCGGATCCCTCTGCCTGGGAGGTCCGTCAGGTATGCCAGGGTCTCAGCGTCGTTCGTATCGTTGTCCACGACGAGAATACGGTAATGGAGATACGTGGTCTTGGCGAGAATCGACTCCACGCAACGTTTCAGCAGCTCTCCCCTGTTG
>Ga0209341_10002768_pt1 | contig 16579 bp, 15 predicted proteins | sample RifCSP13_2_FD_184020 | JGI IMG/M metagenome (GOLD analysis project Ga0209341, IMG submission 184020) | Soil microbial communities from Rifle, Colorado - Rifle CSP2_sed 13_2 (SPAdes) (version 2) | ecosystem: Environmental > Terrestrial > Deep subsurface > Rock core/Sediment | place: Rifle...
CCGGGCGGCGCCCGACGGTGCCCTCCTGGACCGGGGAGATGCTCCCCCGGTCCTTCGACCTCTCCATCGCGGTCGGGGAGTTCCGCCGGAACCTGGCCGCGAAGATCGATGCGGACGGCGAGGCCGCCGCGCGGGAGTGGCTCATCCAGGAATACCGAGTGGACGCCGGCTCGGCGCAGTCCCTCGTCTCCTACATCCAGGAGCAGCGCGCCCTGATCGATACCCTCCCGACGGATCGCCGCGTCCTCCTTGAGGGCTACATCGACGTCAAGGGCAACCGGAACGTGATCTTCCACTTCCCCTTCGGGCGTCGGGTGAACGACGCCCTGAGCCGCGCCTATGCCTTCGCGCTCACGGAGGCCTACCACACGAACGTCCGCGTCAGCGTGACGGACGACAACTTCATGCTCACGGTCCCAAAGCGCATCGAGCTCGACGGACTTGTCGCGCGGGTGACGAGCGATAACTTGGAGGAGCTCCTCCGCCGCGCGATCAAGAACACGGAGCTGTTCAAGCAGCGCTTCCGGCACTGCGCCACGCGTTCCTTCATGGTCCTGCGGAACTACATGGGCCGCGAGGTCTCCATCGGCCGGCAGCAGCTCCGGTCCCAGCGGGTCTTGGACTGGCTCCATGAAATCGAGGACTTCCCCGTGGTCAAGGAGACGTACAACGAGATCCTCCATGCGGTCATGGACCTGGACCACGCCCGCGACGTGCTCCGGGCGATCGAGTCCGGGACGATCGGGGTGACGACGAACGACTTCTCCGGGCTTCCGTCCCCCTTCGCGCACAACGTCGTCCTGCAGGGCGTCTCCGACCTTGTCCTCATGGAGGACCGCTCCGCCCTGCTCCGGGAGCTCCACCGCAAGGTCCTCGAGCGCGTCCTGCCCACCGCCGCGATCAGCTCGATCCAGTTCCAGCCCGAGGAGATCCGGGACTACTTCCGTAAGAAGCTGCCCAAGGTGGCCCGGAAGGAAGACCTCCTGACGTACCTGGAGCGGGTGGGTGACGCGAACCTCCTGCAGGAGAAGGGACGCAGCGTCTTCGAGGTCGCGACCGCCTCCCGGGACGACGTCCGGAAGTGGGCGGGCCAGCTCATGGACGAGGGCCTCGTCGAGAGCGTGTGGACGCCGCAGGGCATCCACTGGGCCGCCCGGGAACGCGTTCCCCTGTACGCCGCGGTGAACGCCCAGCGGGCCCGCCTCAAGCCCCCCGAGGAGAAGGTCCTCTCTCTCCTCCGGGAGAGGCCGCGGAGCCACAAGGACCTCCTCCGGGCCACGAAGATGGAGAAGGGCGATCTCAACGAGGTGCTGAGGAAGCTCGAGCGGGCCTACCTCGTCGGGCGGCGCGGCGTCGAGGAGACGACGTACTTCGCCAGGGATGTCGCGAAGGCCGGATTCGACGACTCCCTGGACAAGCTCCTCGCGAGGCGCCTGGAGGCGGACGGCCCGCAGACCGCGCAGGAGCTGGCCGTGGCCTTGGGCCTGGAGGCCGAGCTCGTCGAGGAGACCCTCCGGGACCTGGAGTCCGAGGGCCTCGTGTCCTCGGGCCACTTCCTCGTGGACCGGGACTTCCAGTACATGATGACCCGGGACCTCCAGCACCTCCAGCGGAAAGGTGAGACGCGGGAGGTCTTCGAGGAAGGACAGGTGAAGGCCTTCCTCCTGGAGAAGCAGTTCACGTCCGTACGCACGATCGACGACTACTTCGACCGGTTCCTCGAGGTCGGGATGGTCCTCGACCTGTGGAACCACGCCTCGGAGTTCGACTACGCCGAATGGCTGAAGCGACGGAAGTCCGGGGATATTCTCGAGGGTCGGTTCCTGAACGGCCGCGTGCGGTACGTGCGCGCGAAGGACGTGCCGTTCTTCCTCTCCGCGTTCCCGCGGAGCCCGCTCACGGAGCTCGAGGCGAAAGTCCTCGAGGCGATCCGCTCCGGCGACGGAATGGACCTGTACCGCCTCGTGGCAAAGCTCAAGGTGGACAAGGAGCGGGTGAAGGAGGCCCTCGACAAGCTCGACTACGACGTCTACGTGATCCGCAGGTTCCAGGGGGACGGCTGGACCGCGCGCAACCTGTACGTGGCGTTCGACCCGCCGGAGGCGAAGGTCCCCAACGCGATGGAGACCCTCGTGCGGCACTTCCTCGCGGCGTGCGGGCCCGTGCCCTTCAGCGGGATCCGGGAATGGGCCCGCTTCGAATGGGACGAGCTCGAGATCCTCTTGGACCGCCTCGAGGAGGAAGGCGTCGTCACCCGCATCCTCGTGACGGGCAAGACCGAGACGGAGATGTACGTCCTCTCGGAGGAGCTGCCCCATTTGCGCAAGGCGGTCCCGGCGGGCGTACGCGATCCCGTCCGGGTTCTCTCCCTCCTCGATCCGTGGGCCCAGCCCCTGTGGGCCCAGACCGCCTCGCGCTACGGGGAGGGCTGGTTCTTCCCCCTGGTGAAGGACGGGGATCTCGCGGGCATGGCCGAGATCTGGGAGATGAGCGGGTGCATCGAGGTTCGGGAGCTGGACCTCGTGGCCCCGGAGCTCCTCCCGGAGGCCGTCGCCGCCCTCGTTCGCACAATGACGTACTACGGGTCCCGCGGCGTCGATGTGCTCCGCGTCACCCGCTTCCTCGGCAAGGACGTCCCGGAGGCCGAGGACCTCTCTCCTTTCACGAAGGCGGGTTTCGTACGGCTCGGCGACTTCCTCGCTCACGGCCCGATCCTGCCGCGCGACTTCGAGAAGGGGACGCTCCTGGCCTACGTGCTCCACCGGCAGGGCATCGCTCCGGAGTCCCGCTTCCCGGACATGGCCGGCGCGGCGAAGGCCCTCGCGGGCCTGCGGTCCGACCTGGCGGCCCGACTCCGCGTCGCGGATTTCCGCCCCCTGGAGCGTCTCCACCGCCAAGGCCTCCTAGAAACGGCCAAGGGCATCCCGGAATACGCTACGTACCTCGTGCCCGAGGATCTCCCCCTGTTCAAGGCTGCGAAGGCCGCCTCCCTAGGGAAGGACGCGAAGTACGTCCTCAAGCTTATCGCGCAGGAAGGGCCGATTTCCCGCCAGCGGCTCCTGGCGCTCTCCGACCTCGCGCACGGTGCGACGATGGCGGCGGTCCGCAAGCTCCTCGACGGTCTCCAAATCACCGTCACCGCGGACCGCCGGTACCGCGTCGTGCCGGACCTGAAGATCTCCCGCGACGACGCGCGGCGTGAGGTCCTGCGGCGGCTCGTCCGCAGCGTGGGCGTGACGTCCGCGGAGGCGCTGGCCTCCTTCACACGCTTCGAGTTCAACATGGGCGAGACGCGCCAGCGACTACGGGAGTTCGAGGAGGAGGGGTGGCTCGCGAAGGGCTTCCTCGCCCACGGCGAGCGCACCCTCTACTGGATCCTAAGGGAGGATCTGGACCGGATTGAGTCCCTGGCCTTCAAGCGGAAGTTCGTCCTCACGCCGATGGACAACCTCTTCCTCTTCCTCCGGCAGGACATCGTCGCGAAGTACCACTCGGGCTACTGTTACGTGGTGTTCGACGGACTCGAGATGGCCGCCTCCTTCAAAGCGAAGCGGCGCAAGACGGAGTTCATCGTCACGGAGTTCGAGGGCGATCCGTCCGCCCGGCGCATCGTCGACGCCTGGGAGGAGGACAACGAGCTCGCGGTCGAGGAAGAGGTGGACCGAATCTCGGACCACGAAGTCATGGAGTGGTTCGCGAAGATGTACGGCCGCGGCGCCGCCGAGCGCTGAGCCGTCCGAGACCCGCGTAGGAAGCTCCGCGCTCCCGCCGCCGAAACGGGTGGGTTGGGGCGAGCGCTCCGTCGAACCGGACGGGAACGGTTCGACTTGAAGCAGCCGCTCGATCCGTCCCCCTGGCGGGCCTGAGGGAAGGAACCTTTATCGACGGGCGCCCGATTGTAGACGGGAATGGCGCTGGACCAGGTGCTCGCCCGGGTCGAGAAGGCCCAGGGCGAGATCGTCTCGACCCTGGCGGACCTGTGCCGCATCCCGGCGATCGGGCCCGAGAACGGCGGGGACGGCGAGGCGAAGAAGGCCGCGTTCCTCGAGCGGCTCCTCAGGGATGCGGGCCTCAAGGTGGAGCGTTTCGACGCGCCGGACAATCGGGTGCCCGGCGGGAAGCGGCCGAACCTCATCGCCCGCGTCGGGAAAGGCCCGCGCCTCTGGTTCCTCTGCCATCTCGACGTGGTGCCGCCAGGGGACCGCAAGGCCTGGAAGCGCGATCCCTTCAAGCCGATCCTCGTGGACGGACGCCTCTACGGGCGCGGCACGGAGGACAACGGCCAGGCCCTTGCCTCCGTCCTCCTGGCCAACCGAGCCATCGTCGACGCGCGCGTGAAGCCGGGGCGCGCCCTCGGGTTCGCCTTCGTCTCCGACGAAGAGACGGGCAGCGCGCACGGCGTCGTGCATCTCCTCGAGCAGGACCTCTTCGGCCCCAAGGACGTCTTCGTCGTGCCGGATCGTGGCGTGCCCACGGGGGACGAGGTCGAGGTCGCGGAGAAGAGCCTCCTCTGGCTCCGGGTCACTGTGAGGGGAAAGCAGGGCCACGCGAGCCTGCCCTCCGAGGCCGTGAACGCGGCCCGCGCGGGCGCGTATCTCCTGACCCTCCTGGACGCGTCGCTCCCGAAGCGGTTCCCCGCGACGAACCCGCTCTTCCACCCCTGGAACTCGACCTTCGAGCCCACGAAGCGCGAGCCCAATGTGCCCAACGTGAACACGATCCCCGGAGAGGACATCTTCCATTTCGATTGCCGCGTCCTTCCGAACTACAAGCCCAAGGACGTTCTCGCCGCGGCACAGGAGCTTGCGACCCGGGCGGCGAAGACGTTCGGGGTCCAGGCGGACGTGGAGCTCATGAGCGAGGCCTCGAGCCCGCCCACCCCGGCGGATGCGCCCATCGTCCTCGAGCTCCTCCGCACGATCCAGAAGGTCCGGTCGATCCGAGCGAAGCCCGTCGGGATCGGCGGGGTTACCGTGGCGGGGCCTCTCCGGAAGAAGGGCTACGAGGCGGTCGTGTGGTCCACGACGGACGAGGTCGGCCACGGGATCGACGAGTATGCGCGGGTGGACCATCTCGTGGCCGACGCGAAGGTCTTCGCGGCCCTCATGGTCGGGCCGGGGTCGTGATCGCCGGGCCCGGCGCGATCGCGTCCTTGATGACCACGATGCTCAGGCTGTCGAGGAGGAGGTGGGCCCCGCACTTGGGGCAGTCGACCCCGTTCCACGCGTCTGTGGACCGGCTCGCGTCGAGGGTGATCCGAATCGACTTGCAGTACGGGCACAGGAGGCTCACGTGCAGATCCCGGTCCTTCAACCGATCCAAGGTGACTTTGTCCACGAGGGGCTGCACGGCCAAGCCTCCGACGACCGGATTCGAGTGGGCGCTGAACCCATATTAAGGACGTTGGACGGACGTCGAAGGCGGGACGCTCAGGCGGCCTCGACGCGCGGTCCCGTATCGAGGCGGAGGGCGCGGTCCGCGCACGACGCGGCCTCGTCGTACCGTCCGAGCTTCGTGAGCACGTAGCCCTTGTTGATCCACGCGCCACGGTACCCGCCATCGATCGTGATCGCCTTCTCGTAGCAGCGGAGGGCCTCCTCGAAGTGCCCCAGGCGCGCCAGTGCGTTGCCCTTGTTGTTCCAGGCGACCTCGTACTTCGGGTTCACCTTCAGGGCCGCGTTGAAGCAGCGCAGGGCGTCCAGGTGCTGGCCGAGCTTCATCAGGGCGTTCCCCTTGTTGAGCCAGGCGACCTCGTTGCGGGGGTTGATGTCCAGGGCGATGTCGATCGCCTTCAGCGCCTCCTGGTAGCGGCCGAGCAGGATCAGGGTGGCCCCCTTTCCGTACCACGGCAGCTCCTCCCGGACCGTGCCCTTCTTGCTGAGCTCGATCGCCCGGTCGTAGTCTCGCAGGGAGCCCGCGTAGTCGCGCTTCGAGATGTCCCGCTCCGCGCGGGTCAGTTCGCGGCGCAGGGCCACATCGAAGCGGCGGCGGAGCAGCTCGCGGGCGGCGACGAGCGCAGGCCACGGGAGGGAGGCGAGGACCGCGAGGGTCCAGGCGTCCGTGCCGGCGAAGGGCAGGCCGCTCCCCGCCACGATCGCGAGGGCGATCAGGGGAAGGGACGACGACACGACGAGGAAGGACCTCGCGGGGCTCTTCAGCAGGCGCCGGGTGGCCCAAGCGAGCGGGGCCGCTCCCGCGACGGCGACGAGGGGGGCGACGATTGCGGGAACCGCGGACACCAGCAGCCCGGGGACTGCGCCGAGCGCGAGGAGGAGTGCGTCCGTCCGGCCGATCCGGGCCTCCCGGGGAAGGGGGGCCGCTGCGAGCACGTAGACACTGAGGGCGGACAGGACGAAGGCCACGCCCCAGACCACCTCGGCCTCTGCGAGGAGGTCCGCGAGGAGGAGACCGATCCCGGAAGCGGCGACGACGCCCCCCGAGAACTCGGGCGGAGGGAACGCCCAACGCTTGCGGGGCGTGCGCGCACGAGCCGGCCTCCGGCGCGGCCTGGCTGTGGGGGCCACGGTTGCCTTCTTCGCCGTCGCGGCAGGCGACGCAGTCCGGGCAGCTCCGCGGCTGGGCGGGGGGCGGGGCGATGGAGCGGGTTCCCGGGCGGGCGGGCCGGCCGGCGGAGTCGGTGCCGAAGGGAGGCGTTTGACCATCTTGGGGAGCTTGGGGACCTTCGACACCCGCGGGGCGGGGCCGACCGAGGGGAGCGCCTTCGGCGGCTCGGGTTCGGCCTTCGGACGGTGAGGAACGTCCAGATCATCCAGGAAGGCGTCGACCTTCGCGAGGCCCGGTTCCTCCTTCTTCTCGTCGCACACGGGACAGGGGGCGAGGACGCCCGCCTTCACCGAGCCGCAGGCGGGGCAGAGCACAGGCTCTCCCTCGCCGGCCGGATGGGGCACGGTCGCGGTGGCCTCCACCCGTTCCGTCGGCGCCTCGCCCGAGCGGAGGTCCTCGCCGCAGATTTCGCACTCCGGCCGGCCCGGCTCGTTGTCCGCGCCGCAGACGGGACAGAGCACGAGGTCCAAGATATCTCGTTCCGGGAGCGTCGCCTCCTCGGGACCCGACTCGAACTCGGCCCCGCAGCGGGGGCACTTCGCGTCCCCCGTGGCGACGAAGCCGCCACAATTCGTGCAGAGGTACAGGAGACCGTTCTCATCCCGTTGCAGGACGGAGTCCACGTCGCGGTCCTTGAGCTGCTTGGGGTGGCGGTAGCCCTTCTCGAACAGGGCGAGCGCCTTCTCGCGGTCGATGCCGAAGGCTCGGCAGAGGCGGACGACTGCCTCGTCGATGACGAAGGCCCCGCAGTTCGCGCACTCCGTCTCGTCCGGGGGCATCGGCTCCTGGCAGACGGGACACAGGGCCCGGGCGGTCTTCCCGGGCATGACGACGTGCGATGCCGGCCCGCGAGCCATAAGGCCATCGACCCTGTTGTCAGCCCCGATACCGGCCCGTGGGGGCGCTTAAGTAGGCACCCTCCCTTGGGAGGGGTCCATGCCGGCGTCCCAGCTCGAGTTCGGCGGGGCCCTGGCCCTGGGGATCGGGCCCGCCCTCGCCTTCCTCTATCTCTCCCTGCGCCGGTTCGACCGACCGTTCACGGAGTACACGCTCTTCGACGACCGGCGGGTATTCGGCGGGCTCGCGGTGGGCCTCGTCTTCGGCGCCCTCGCGTCCCTCCTCGACACGTCGGTCCTCCGCCTGGCCTTCGACTTCGCGAGCTCCCTGGCCGTCCTGTTCGCCCTGTATGCGGTCGACGAGCTGTTCAAGCTGATCTACCTGAACCGCAAGGGCTACCGCGGCCGCTTCGACACGACGTTCTACGGCGTCGCCCTGGGCGTTGGGATCGCCGCGACCGTGATCGTGGGCAGCGTGGTCTGGGTGGCCCTTCCCCAGCTCCAGGTCGACGTCGGTGCGGACCTGGTCGTGGACCTCCTCGGCCTCCTCCTGTTCTCGATCAGCCTGAGCCTCGTCCACGCGGACACGGGGGCTCTGCTCGGATTCGGCGCGGCCCACGGGGACTTCTGGCCCGCGCTCCTCCGGGCCCTGGCGATCCGCTTCGCCCACGGCGCCCTCCTGCTCCCCTTCTTCCTCGGCGCGCCGCGCGTCTGGGGCCTCGTGTCGACAGCCACCTCCCTCGTGTTCGCAAGCATCCTGTATCACTACGTGTACAATCGCGTCCTGCCGGAGACCCTGCCCGACGACATCCGCCGCGAGATGCGGCGGGAGCGCCGCGCCCGGCCCGTCAAGGAGTGAGCCCGACGATCCGGTAGAAGCCCTCCTTGGGCTGGAACACCGCATTGCTCCGGATCAGCGCATCGAGGGCCGCCTCCGGCTCCGGGATCCCGAGCCCCGCGAGGACCTTGGACCAGTCCTCCAGGCTGAAGACCTGGAGCTCCTTCGTGAGTTCGAGGGCCGCGGCGCGGACGCGGGTCGCGCGGTCCCCTCCCCTCGGCACGGCGGCCACGATGCGGGCGTGGACGTCCCGGATCCGGCGTCGCCGGGGTGGGGCCAGGTCCCGCTCGACGATCTTCAGGCCGCCGGCGATCTCCGCGTTCACGCGCGCGACGAGAGGCGCGAGCTCCCTCGCGGTCTCCGCTCGCGCCTTCACTTGCGCCGGGAGAACGAGAATCTCGAAACCGCAGGAACAGGAGGTCGTCTTCTGCTTCAGATCGACGCCCTTCGCCCTCTTGCATCGCGGACAGACGACAACGCCGTACATGGGCTCAGGTCAGGAACACGACGGCCGCGAGGCAAGCGCCGTAGTGGTCCATGGGGGTGCTGAGTTCCTCGATCCGATACTCGAGCCGGCGGAACTTGATCCCGCGGAGCTTCGCCATCTCCCCCATCTTCCACTCGAGGACCTCCCGCAGAGATTGCTTCGTCCCGTGCATGTGTCCCTCGGCCACGTACCCGCCGAGGCCGTCGTCGCGGAAGCCGTAGGCGACGCCCGCGGAGATGGTCTCCCCCTCCCCACCGCGTTGCTGCGCGAGGACGCAGAAGGTGATCGCCCCCATGGGCAGGTCCCGCTTCCGCACCTGGCGCACGCCCACGGGTAGGACGCTGGACACGGATACGAGGTTCTGCTCGGACATGCCTGCGTTCTGGAGGGCTTCGTCGAAGGCATTCAGGTCGGAGACCTTGGATACGGCTTTGCCTGAGGTCACGAAGAACTTCGCCGGGATCGGCAACATGGTGTTCTGCGAGGTCGGCACAATGGCCCGCTCGGCTTAAGCGTTTGCAGCGGAACCACGTCGGCGAGCCCGATATTAATTCGTTTATTTATATTATTAGATACGTATTCTATCCCGCCCGCCGTCCGCGCCTCGTCCGCCCCGCATCGACGTTTGGCGCGACGTAGCGAGTCATGCTGTAGGCATCCTCGCCCCAGGAGTAGTATCCGTAGAGGACGCCGTCCGTGCGGTACCCCAGGCCCCGGTAGAATTCAACGGCCCCGAGGTTCTGCGTGCTCACCTCGAGGCGGACCACGGACGACCCCCGCTCGCGGGCCGCGTCCTCGGTGGCTTGCATCATCTTCGTGCCGATCCCGCGGCGCCGGGCTTCGGGGACCACGGCGACGGACAGGACCCGGCACGCCGCCCCTTCGAAGAGGAGCATGAGCGCTCCCAGGAGCTTGCCCTCCTTCGTTTCCTCGACGAGGGTCAGGGCCTTTTCGTTCGTGAGAATCCAACCCAAGTGGTCCTTGCGGAAGCGGTGCTCTTGGAAGCACGCGAGTTCCACCTCGTACAGAGCGTCGAGGTCCTCCTGAGTGGCCACACGAAGCAAGGCAGGGGCCGAACGCGCGACGGCGCTTGTGCTTTTCCCCTGAACCGCGAAAGGGTAATCTAGGCCCACCGGAATGGCGCCGGAGCCCATGGTGGCGATTGCGGAAATCCTGAAGGGAGGCCATGTCGGCCGGGCCATGGAGCTGCGCGGCTGGATCTACCGGACGCGAACGATGGGCGGGAAGGCCTTCGTCGTCGTCCGAGATTCCACGGGCATCCTCCAGGTCACGATCGCGAAAGACGCCGTGTCCGCGGACGCCTTCGCCGCGGCCGACAAGGCGCTGATCGAATCCTCCGTCATCGCCAAGGGCACCGTGGCGGCGGACAAGCGCGCGCCCGGCGGCTACGAGGTTCGCGCGACGGACTTCCGCGTCGTCCACTTCGCGGAGAAGTTCCCGATCCAGGAGGACCAGAGCGAGGAATTCCTCCTCGACATGCGGCACCTCTGGGTCCGCTCCCAGCGGATGACCCAGATCTTCAGAATCCGCGACAGCGCCTTCAAGGCGGTCCACGATTACTTCCGCCGCGAGGGGTTCTGGGAGGTCCACCCACCCATGATCACGCCCGCGGGCAGCGAGGGCGGCTCCACGCTCTTCGAGCTCGACTACTTCGGCCGGAAGGCCTACCTCACGCAATCCTGGCAGCTCTATGCGGAGGCGCTCGTCCTGGCCATGGAGAAGATCTACTACATCGGCCCGTCGTTCCGCGCGGAGAAGTCCCGCACGACCCGCCACCTCACGGAGTACTGGCATGCGGAGATGGAGCAGGCTTGGGTGGGCATGGACGAGGTGATCAAGCACGCGGAGGGCGTGATCTCCCACGCCTGCCAGATCGTCGCCGAGGGCCATCCCGACGATGTCGCCGCCCTCGGCCGGACGCCCGATTTCCTGAAGGCGGTGAAGCCGCCCTTCGAGCACATCACGTACGACGAGGCCCTCAAGATTCTCAAGTCCAAGGGCGTCGAGCTCGAATGGGGCAAGGACCTGCGCACCCTTGAAGAGCGTGCGCTGACGGAAGGCAAGTCGAAGCCGATCGTGGTGACGCACTATCCCCGGATCTCCCAGGCGTTCTACAAGGCGAGGGACTCGAAGCATCCAGACCGCGTCCTGGGCTTCGATGTGATCGCCGGAGACGGCGTCGGCGAGGTCGTTGGCGGGAGCGAGAGGGAGACGGACCTCGAGGTGATCAAGAAGTCCCTCCTCGAGCAAGGCGAGGACCCAAAGTCCTACGAGTGGTACCTGGACTCCCGCCGGTACGGGAGCGTCCAGCACGCGGGCTTCGGCATGGGGATGGAGCGGCTCATCCAGTGGATCTGCAAGCTCGAGCACATCCGCGACGCCGTGCCCTTCCCTCGGACGCCCGCCCGTTTCTCTCCGTGAAGGGGACACCTTCTTACCCTCCTTCCGGTTAGGATCGACCGATGGGTGAGGCCGGCAGTCCCTTCCAGCCCCTCCTGGACGCCCACGAGGATTTCGTGGACAAGCTCACGGAGCTCGAGGCCACTCTCGACGAGATGATGCGCACCCGGGAGGCCAGCGAGGGCAACCGCGAGATCCTGGACGAGTCGATCCGCTTCTTCGAGGAAGAGCTGCTCCCCCACTTCGTCCAAGAGGACGAGGTCGTCCTCCCGCCTCTCGAGGCCGCGATCGGGCGGTTCGGGACGCTGGTCAACGTGGTCGCCTATGAGCATGAGGAAATCCGGCGGGAGGTCCACAAATTCGAGGACGCGCGGCGCGAGCTCGATTCTCGCAGGGATCCGTGGCCCGCGATCGAGGAGCTCAACCGCCACGGAATCTTCACGATCCAGTTCCTCTGGGATCATTTCCGCAAGGAGCGGACGGGCCTCTTCCCTGCGGCCCTCCAGAAGCTAACGGGTCCGCAGCTCGAAGGGATCCGGGAGAGGCTAGCGCGCGCCTGAGCGTTCCACGATCTCGCGGAGCTTCGCCGCGAGTCCATCGAGCTCGGTCCGCGAGGGCATGGCCCCGTAACGGGGTCCCATCCGGAGCCCGACGCCGTCGCCGGAGAAGCGCGGGTACACGTGGAGATGGACATGGAAGACCTCCTGGCCCGCGACCTCGCCGTCCGCGAGGTGGAAGTTCACCCCCTCGCATCGGACCCCGCTCGTCCGGAGTGCGGCGGCCACGCGCATCCCCGCCTGGAAAATCCGACCCCCCTCCTCCGACGAGAGATCCGCGAGCATGGCGGAATGGGCCTTTGGGACCACGAGGGCGTGGCCCGGATTGATCGGGAGGATATCCAAGAAAGCGACGGTCCATTCGTCCTCGCACACGATGCTGGCGGGCGCGTCCCGCCGGACGACCTGGCAAAAGATGCAGGAGGCTGCCTCGCGCACGTCCGTTGCGAACCCCCGGCACGGCCTTCAACCTTGCGATACAGCAGCAGCCTGCATGGGCGAGGGGTTATCCGCGCTCCTGATCAGGCGCCGCACGCAGAGGCTCGGGTACCCGGTTGAGCGCAGCGAGGGAGAGGTGACGATCCACGAAGGGATGAGGCCAGTCACTTCCGCGTTGAAGGCCCGAGGAGCTTCTCCGCGATTACGAGCTTCTGGATCTCGTTCGTGCCCTCGTACAGCCCGAGGATGCGGGCGTCGCGGAAGTATCGCTCGACGTCGAAGTCGCCGCTGAATCCATACCCGCCGTGCATCTGCACGGCCCAGTCCGTCACCCGCTGGGCCATCTGGGCCCCGAACAGCTTCGCCATGGAGACCTCGACCGTGTTGTCCTGGCCGAGGTCCCGGAGGTGCGCCGCGCGCAGAGTGAGGAGTCGCGCCGCGTCGATCTCCACGGCAGACTGGGCGATCATCTCGCGGATGAGCTGGAAGTCCCCGATGGGCCGGCCGAAGGCCTTCCGTTGCTTCACGTACGTCACCGCGGCTTCGAGGGCCGCGCGGGCCACGCCCACCGCACCAGCGGCGATGCCGATCCGCCCGCTGTTCAGCGTCTTCATCGCCTGATTCCAGCCCTCCCCCTTCTTGCCGATGAGGTTCTCCCTGGGGATGCGGCAGTTTTCGAAGGACAGGTCCGCGGTCGGGCTCGCCCGCAGCCCGAGCTTGGACTTCGTCTCCACGTGAGGCGCGGTGAACCCGCGCGTCCCCTTCTCAACCAGGAAGAGGGAGAGGCCCTCATGGCGTCTCGACCCGGGTTCGCGGGCGTAGACCTGCACGTAGTCTGCGATCCCGCCGTTGGAGATGAACCGCTTCTGGCCATTGAGGACATACTCGTCGCCCTCGAGTCTCGCGGTCGTGGAGAGGTTTGCGGCGTCGCTGCCGGCCTCGGGCTCCGTGAGGGCCCAGGCGCCGAGCCTCTCGCCTTTCGAGAGGGGCACGAGCCACGCCTGCTTCTGCTCCTCGCTCCCGAACCATAGGAGAGAGGTCTCCGAGAGGGAGGTCTGCACGCTGACCGTCGTGCGCACGGACGAGGAACCGCGGCTGATCTCTTCCACGAGGAGCATGAAGGAAACGTAGTCCATCCCCGCGCCACCATATCTTTCCGGCACGGGCGCGCCGAGGAAGCCGAGCTCCGCCATCTTCGCGTAGAAGGACCGCGGAATCTCGCCCTTGTCCTCCCACTCTCGCACGTGGGGGATGAGTTCCCGGTCCACGAAGTCCCGAGAGGTCTCCCGGACCAGCTTCTGCGCCTCGGTCAGCTGGAAGTCCATTGCGCACCTCTGGAGCGGCCAAACCAGGGGCGTCCCTTAAAGGTTCGGCCACGGCAGGTTTCTCGGTCCTGCGGCGGACTACTTCCTCCTCGCGGCGAACCACCCCGCAGCTAGGGCGAATCCGCCGATGAGGTAGCCGAGGAGGGCGATCCCCATGAGGATGGCGATCGGGTTCACGAGGGGCCCGAGGATGGTTGTGTGCACCTTCCCGATGTCCGCCGGGTTCGAGGAACTGAGGCCCCCGCCGCCAAGAGACGCCGAGATGAAGGCGGCCCCGGCCTGGAATCCTCCGTAGGTCATGAGGAGCGACGACGCGGTCGCGGCGCCGCCCCCGACGGCCAGGTGAATCCATGCCGCGATGTTCTGCCAGCCCTTGAGGGGCTGGCCCAGGCTCGACTCGACGTGGCGGTAGAACGTCCCGGACAGGCCGATCCCGATGACACCAATGACGAGGAAGGAGAGGAGTCCCATCACGAACCATGTGCCCGCCCCACCCCCCGCCACGATTCGAGAAGATGCGGGCCCGAGCGCATAGTTCGGCGGCGAGAGCCCCGCCAGGATGTTCCCGAGCAAGAGGACCGCCAGGACGAGCCACGCGATCCCGCCCAAGATGAAGGTCACAACCGTGAAGCGGCCTGCCCAGATGTTCGCCTGATCCGCCATCGCTTTCCCAGGTGTGCCATGCAGGTCGGCTTGTTAAAGGTTGTTGCCTGGAACGAATCGTTTGTACAATCGCTCCGTCGGAAGGCGTCACGGCAGCATCGTGGTTCGAAGGACCCAGCGGTTTTCGCCCGCGACGATCACGACGCTGCCGCACTCCGCCCAGCGGTAGAAGGTCGCCTTCTCTTCGGAGCCGAGGAGGTCCAGGCTCCCATGTCCGCAATCCCGGGAGGAGCGGCCGGGCTCGTGGAGGAGGACGCTCATGCTCTGCCACCTCGTCGGAATCGGCGCGGCGGCGGGCCTGGGCCCTTGCGTAAGTACCGTTCCGTGCCACGTCGTCGCCCGTGCGAGGGCGTCGCTCGCGCGGAAGCCTTATCATACATCGGCTCATTCGACGCGCGATGGCCCTCCTTTCCGACGCGGACATCCTCCGTTGGCGCGCGAAGGGGGAGCTGGAGATCGAACCCTTCGAGCCGAAGCACCTCACGCCGAACGGGTATGATGTCATGATTGCGGAGGTCGCGGTTCCCTCGAAGGGCCTCACGTTCACGGACGGCGTGGCCCGCGTCCCGCCCCTCACGCGCTTCGCAGTCAGCACTCGGGAGACCGTGCGGCTCGGGCGGCACCTTGCGGGCCAGATTTGGCTGCGGACGACGTGGGCCCGCCGTGGGGTCGTCGCCTCCTTCGGGATGATTGACGCCGGATTCTCGGGGACACTGACCTTCGGCGCCCTAAACGCCTCGGACGCGGTCCTAGAGCTGCCCCCCGGGGAGCGGTTCGCGCAGATAGTCTTCTCGACCCTCGAGTCACCCGCTTCGGAGACGTACGAGAGGCGCTCCGGGACGTACCAAGGCCAGAAAGGGGTCACCCTGGACCGGCCGTGACGTCGAAGGCCACGTGGTGCTGCGTGGGCGAATAGGCCCGGACCACATGGAGGCGCATCGATTCCACGCGCCTCCCCTCCCTCTCGACGGCGTGGCGGATCTCGCGTCCCCGATCCTCGCGTTCCGCGTCGTCGAGGATGGCGTACACGTGGACCGCCCCGCGGGTACCGAGGGCCTCCAGGGCGTCCGGGAGGAAATCCATGGCCGTGTGAGGCAGGTCCAGGATCACGCGGTCCACGGGGGCGATCCGTCTCAGGGTCTCCCGAGCGTCTCCTTCTCGGACTTCGACGGAATCGGCCCGGTTCGCGGCCACGTTCTGCCGCAGGAGTTCAACGGCCGCGGGGTTCGCATCCGAGGCGTGGACGCGGGACGGCTGTCGCCGCTTCGCGACGAGGATCGCGTACGGTCCGACGCCCGCGAAGGGGTCCGCCACGGCCTCGCCTGGGCCGACCTGCGCCGCGATGCGGAGGCGCTCCGTCGCGAGCCTTGGGCTGAAGTACGCGCGCGAGACGTCGACGCGATACCGGAGGCCGTACTCGACGTGGACCGTGGTCGTGCGCTTCTCTCCGGCGAGGATCTCGAGCTTCCGTACGCGCAACTCCCCGCCCACGCCGCGGTCCTGCGCGACCACCCTGACCTTCGTGTTCCAGGCCAGGATGGCGTCCGCGATCTCGCTCCGATGGGGGAGCAGCTCCTCGGGGATCTTGAGGAGAGCGATGTCTCCGATTACGTCGAAGGAGGAAGGCAGCGAGGCCCGCAGGCGCTCAGGTACGTGGACGAGGTCCTTGTAGCTGGGGATGGGGACGAACGCCTCCTCGAATTCCCGCTCCACGGTCGGCAGGCCGACGTCCATGCGCCGGATCGTGGGCAGGTAGAGTCGACCCGCCTCCTGTCGGATCCGGAGGTGCTTCAGGAGCACCCCGCGGTCCCGGAGGGCCTTCCGGACCTCCTCTCCGCGCTCCACCGGCACGACCACGCACCAGGCGCGCACGGCGCGGCGATGCGGCGCCGCGTATGAAGAACTTTCGCGGGACGGGACGAGAACCTTCATCCGCTCCAGGGGAGTTCCGCCGGGAGATGGGTGAGCTCGTCTTCATCGGCCTCGGGCTGCATGATGAGAAAGGCATCACTCTCCGTGGACTCGAGGAGGCGCGCGCCGCGGACCGGCTCTTCATGGAATCTTACACGTCCGCGTTGCCTGGCGCCACGATGAAGTCCGTCGAGGGCATCGTAGGCAAGCCAATCCAACAACTCTCGCGGACCCAGGTGGAATCCGGACGGGAAATCCTCGAGGCCGCAAGATCGCATCGCGTGGCCTTTCTCGTCCCCGGCGACCCCATGGCCGCGACGACCCACGTGGACCTGCGGCTGCGCGCGTCGAGCGCGGGCATCCCGACCCGGATCATCCACGGGGTCTCGATCCTCAGCGCGGCCGCGGGCGCGCTCGGACTCCAGGTCTACAAGTTCGGCCGCACGACCACGGTCCCCTTCCCCGCACCCGGGTTCACGCCGACGAGCCCGCTCGACGTGATCCTGGAGAACCGCCGCGCGGGGCTCCACAGCCTGGTC
>Ga0209341_10002770_pt1 | contig 16565 bp, 21 predicted proteins | sample RifCSP13_2_FD_184020 | JGI IMG/M metagenome (GOLD analysis project Ga0209341, IMG submission 184020) | Soil microbial communities from Rifle, Colorado - Rifle CSP2_sed 13_2 (SPAdes) (version 2) | ecosystem: Environmental > Terrestrial > Deep subsurface > Rock core/Sediment | place: Rifle...
GACGCGATCACGAAACAGAGGGATGACGAGGTCCGCAAACTTCGCGATGCACTCCAGAAGGTACAGATGGAGGGGATGAATCGCGGGGCCGAAGTGGTAGCCAAGCGCGACACCGAGATCGAGCGGTATCGAATCGACCAGGCGACCAAGGTCGAAATGGAGACTGTGCGGGCTGAATCCGACAAGCGACTGGACAAGCTCTCCGAAGCGCTGAAGAACGTCAACACTCAACTGGCCGAACTCAAGAAGGAGCATGCATCGCTCGGGCGCGGCGAAGGCGTGGACCAAAAGGCGCTGACCGCCCTGGCCGCCAGCATGAAGGAATTTACCAAGGTCGAAGGGGTTCAGGCACAGGCCGAACTGGCACAGTTGAAGAAGGAAAATGAGACGTTGGCCAGCAAGGGCGACCTGGCGAGCAGCATGAAGGAGTTTGCCGAGGCGATCAAAGGACAGACGGAAGTGGTCGCGGAGTCGATGGAGAAGGTCGCGACTGAGTTGGGCAGGCCATCGATGATCGTCGAGAAGGATGGCAAGGCGATTGGCGTGCAGCGTGTGGATAAGATTCCTGGCACGCCAGCCAAGGCAGCGAAATCGCCAGCAGAGAAGAAATAATGGCTCGCTTGTGCATTCGTGTCAGGCCGAATCCGAACACGACTGATCCAAGTCTTGACGTGCTGCGCACGCAAGAGGGCGACGTGGTGTGCATCGCTTCTGATGATCACGTGTTCAGCCGCGGGGAGCGCGCTTGCGGGCAGTACAGATTCATCGACGTGCCTGATGCAACGGAAAGTGAACTGGAGCATCTGGTCAAGTCGATCGTGGATGCGCGCGGGCAGATAGTTCAGCGCCGGGAATTGGGATTGCTAATGAGCGCGCTCGAAGATGGAACTTGGAAGGGGCGCACAAGCGCAACCAAGGCGCAGGTTGACTTGATTACTGTGACGAAAATCTAACGATGACGATCGCCACAGTAGTCAGGACCATCGGCAGTACAGGGGATTTTTCCACTCCGCAGTTGTGGGAGGATGGTGCTCCCGCTAATCTAGTGTCGGCGGAGAGATCATCGGCCGGTACGTTTTTGGTGGCCGCATTCATCCAAGGCGAAAGCCTTACATTCGTCAGTGGCGGCCCCGATCCCATCGGCAAGTTTCTTGATACCGATAGCACGGGCCCTGGGACCGGAACTTACATCACCTACGGTCTTATATCCGGGAATGTGGCGGTCGGAGATGTTTGCACAGGAGATGTGAGCGGAGCGACCTGTGTGATAGGTAGCAGTATGCCTTTGGATGTTGGAGTGATTTGGCAAGGCCACTGCCAGAATCAAGAGTTTTCTGATCCTATCACTGTTATTACAATCATTGGCTCCACTGATTCCGCGTCAGCCTATAAGGACCTGACGAGTGCTCCTGGTGCGTCATTCAGGGACAATGTGAATGTCCAGACGAGTGCGCTTCGTTACAACAGTGCCAATGGGTGTGGGTTCACAAGTTCTAGTTCTGATAGTGCTAATTTCACGGTTGTAGCTGGTAATGGTGCAAGTGACGACAATTGTCGTGTTTCAAAAATCCAGCTTGAATCTACCAACACTTCTGGCGGGACTTGTCTATCCATTGGCAGTCTTGGGATTTTTGAAGGTTTAATTGTGGAAGGTCGGGCCACCGGTGGACTACCTACCAGAGGCGTAGTTGCTGCTCTGAACAACGCCACAATCAGAAACACGGTGATAGTGCAGCGCCAAGCTGCCGCAGATCATATCATCGGCACTGATACTGCTTCCCCGAGTTTTTACAATGTCACTATCGTTGTTCCTGATGATGTGTCAACTGCGCCAAGCAGCATCTTTCAAGACGGCGGTAGTGGCACGATCACGGTTCAGAACTGCGATTTGTTCGTTGGAGATAGTACCAAGGCGATCAAGGCCGGCAGTGCGACGTACAACTTTACGACCTGCTATTCGGACATTTCCGGGACGCCAGGCGTGACGCAAACGAATTACTCGGGCGAATTCGAGAACGTCAATGATGCGACACGAGATTTCCGGTTGAAGATTGGCGCGGCCGGAATAGACACGGGAACAACGGACCCGACCAATGCTCAATTCGACATTGCGGGTACGGAAAGACCAAATGGCGCAGCCTACGATGTGGGCTGTTGGGAACTGGTGCAAGGGGCGGCGGTGCCCTTGATGGGACAGGAGTGCTTATGAAAAGCAAGAGTCGTTTTGAAGGGTACTTGATGGTCGATCACAGGGCCTCTCCCGGAATTCCGGAAGATGTGGCTCGGGCGGCCGGCCGAGATCCCCGTTTTTCAGGCGAAGGCAAATTGTTCGAGGCCGCAACGATGACGTGCTGGCATTGTCAGAATATCGTTGTGCTCAATCCCGAGCGCAGGCGTGCGCGCGCGTACTGTCCCAAGTGCGATAACTACATCTGCGATGGATGCGAAGCACTGCGGCAGATGCCTGGGTACGTACACGTATCGATGGAGCAATTGAGTGATGCGATTATTGAAAGCGCAACGAAGGGAACACCTTTGGGCAGTTCCCTTGAACTATTGAACCAGCCCAAAATCTTCGTTCCTTAAAGGAGTTGAACCATGTCACGTAGAGTCTTTTCCGTCCCAACATTCACGGCCACCGCAACGGCCGACCACGCCACCACTCTTGCCAATGGCACGTACATGGGCTTGTCTGCCATCGCGGCGGCCAACCGCGCCGAGATCAGTGAGGTCTACCTCGGCGGACAGTCGGCAGCGAGCAACGTCAACATCATGATGCTCGCTCGCCACCAAACCATCGCAGTGACCTTGGCTGCGCTGGCGGCGCCGAACAGCGATGGCCCGCTGGATGGTCTGACGCAGGTCATTACGTCTGCGGTCAGGGGTTTCGTCGGAGCCACCACGCCGCCGACCAGGAGCGTCGGTACGACGGAAGCCAGGCTGAACATGACATACAACTCGTTCGGGGGCATCGTGCGCTGGCTGGCCGCGCCCGGAAGCGAGTGGAAGATCACCGGCATTACGACGCTCGTGAGTGAATCGTCTGTCTCCGGTTTCACTGGCGGCGGCAGCGGTGTGATGGGTGGCCACATCATTTACGAGCAAATGTAATTCTCTGATCCTGAGAGTAATCAGTGACCATTACTTTCATTGGATCGGGCGCGATAGGCGAGGCGAACAACAATGATGTGACGCCCGCCCTTCACGCAAGCACGGCGCAGAATGATCTGATTGTCGTCACTGCGACGCTGCGGGGTGAGAACGCCACAGACGCTGCGATGGCTTTGGTCGCATTGGGTTCAGGCTACACCGCGATATTCGATTTCACCCATTCGGCGGGCTCCCCGCGGCCGAGGCTCCTTGCCTATTGGAAGATCGCTGGAGCGGGTGAAGCCAATCCACTGGTCAATATAACGCCACTTGCGACGGGCGCAAGCGTGATTGCTCAAGCTCACACGTGGAGAGGCACGCATCTGACCGATCCGATCAACGTAATTGGTGCCACCAGTGAGAACGCCTCTGCCCAAGACATTGGTGCGATTTCTGGAATTACGGCAACGGCTGATGATGGGGCGGTGATTGTGGTGGGTGGCAAGTGCGACAACTGGACGAGTGTGGCAACGCTCTCTGGCGACGGTCTGACATGGGCCGAAGCAAGCGACATAGCGTTTACCGCTCTCGGGCAGGATGCTGGTGTGGTCTGCGATTACGCGATCTGGGTTGGTGCGCCGCCAACGGTGAGCGCCAAGACGTTTGTGGTGACTGGCGGTGCTGCGAACAAGGGACTTGGCGGGATGTTCTCGATCAAGCCGCCTGCGGCCGCCGATGTTCTGTTTGCTCAAGCGATGATGTGACATGGCCACGATTTTTCGTCCGGTAGTCGTTACCCGCGTTGCAAAGCGCCGGCTGGTTGGCGAAGTTTCTGTTGCATCCAACCTGCTGCTGACTCTCCTCGCTGTCACGGCTGCGGCACCGTTTAGCCAGAATGATTGGCCAAATCCGCGGCCGAGAGCGGAGCGGCAAGATGTTCAGCAAGCGCCGAACCTGCTTACGACCACGCTGGCTCCGGCGGCTGCTGCACCATTCTCTCAAACAGATTGGCGCAATCCAGAAAGACGGGAGCGAGGGCAGGTTGATGTAAGCCCGAACTTGCTCGGGACAACGCTGGCACCAGCAGCAGAGGCGGCACGTTCGCGCGCCGCGACATTCGCGCGACGGGTTATTGCAAGGCCGCGCGCCGACGTAGGTGCAATATCGAATCTACTGACCACGACGCTTGCGCCGACTGCTGCGCCATTTGCGCAGACTGATTGGCGCAATCCAGTAACGAAGGCGCGGCGGCAGATTGATGTAGCGCCGAATTTGCTTGCAAGCACTCTCGCGGCTGCACCATTCTCTCAAACAGATTGGACGAACCCGGTCTGGCGGATTTCTCAGCAAGCGATCGAGTTCCAGAATCTTTTTGGATCGACGCTGGCGCCGGCGAATCCGTTCAGACAAACGGAGTGGGCGAACCCGATCCGGCAGGCGGTTCAGCAGAGCACTGATGTTCAGAACCTTCTTGCGACGACGCTGACGCCGGCCGATCCGTTTAAGCAGACAGATTGGACGACGCCGGTCTGGCGGGTGAGCCAGCAGGTTGGGGACTTCCAGAATCTTCTCACTACTACGCTCGCGCCGGCGCCAGCAGCGGCTGCCCAAACAACGGCGCGAACGCAAGCTGGGGGACCGCGCAAGCCGTATCCGACGCAGCGCCAGGCCCGGCGCTTGCAGGGAGATGGCGACGGAGAGGCGGTATACAGCCGTGATCTGGTACTGCCGGATGTCGATATAGACATTGAGCGTGGCGAGGTCACAACTCGAGCCCGTCTGGATGAGAAAGTCCAGGATGAAGATGGCGGCGAAGGGATAGTTGCGAAGCTTGGTTTGCAAGACGAGAGCTTCGGGATTGTGAAGCGCGGTGCAATCCAAACAGTAGATGAGCAGGACGATGTTAGCGAAGCCGAAAAAGCCATGCAGGAAGAGGACAGGCGCATTCGACTTCTTCTTTTGAGTCGTTGACAGGAGAGTGAAATGGCAAAGCCAGTAAACGGGAATGGCAAAAAGACACCGCAGCAGATGGCCGATATGGCCGAACAACTGACCGGCCAGGGCGCTTTGCGGCAGGCTGCGCAGTTGATGTCGACGCGCGGGACACGTTCGCGCATGGACGCCGCGGAGGAGGAAGCGCTTTCCACGAATGGCAAGCCCAAGCGTTGATTAACCAGTAGCACTAACCAAGGAGGCATTTCAGCAATGGAACAGCATTTGCATGACGAGCAGAACGATCACGAAACGACCGGACAAGGGGAAGGCGCAGCGATTCCGGAGACGGTGGTTGAGCATGGCGATTCGGCTCTTGCCGGCGAAGTTGCCATGGCCACGGTGCATGAGATTCATCCGCACCAGTCGGCACCCGAGTCCGAAGTCTGTGCCCAGCCAGGAAGCGAACTGGCCGGCGATGGCGAATCGTGCTTCCCACCGGAAGCGCGGATCCTGTTCGCGCGGTTCTATCGTTCCTTGGTTGCGGCCTGCCAGATTCCGCCCGGGCCGAACGGCGAACTTCCGAGTTGCCTGCGCTGATGCTGGAGGATTTCGTAAGGCGCATGCGAGACCGCCTGGCCATGCGCCAGGCGGAGTACGAACATGAGTTGGGCAAGGGTTCGGCGACCGGCTTCGATGATTACCGCAAGCGCGTGGGCAAGATCGATGGTCTACGCGAGGCCGCCGGCATGCTCGATGAGGAACTGGACAAACTCAAAGAGGACGATGACTGATGGAGGCAAATCAAGAGGGATGGGACAACGAACAGGATGTTGCCATCCCGGAAGGGCACCCGGTACCTATCCTGTGGAGGATCTTGGTCGCGCCGATCAGACCGAAAAAGGTGAGCAGAGGCGGCATTCTGATTGCTGAAGAATCTCGGAAAAATCAGGCGCATTTGAACTACGTGGGTAAGGTCGTGGCGCTGGGCGACCTGGCTTGGAAGCATCCACGTTTCGAGGGCCAAGCGAGTAAGCCAACAGTCGGTGATTTCGTGATCTATGGTCAGTATGCAGGGCAGCCCTTGGATTACAAGGGCGTGAAGTTGTTGCTGATCAACGACGACGAAGTGCTGGCTACGATCAAAGACGCGGATTCACTGAAGATTTACATCTGAATCAACACGGCAAATGCCGGTAAACACGCCTTGCGGCGGGGAGAATGGAAATGGTTGAAGATGACAAGTTGAAGGACCTTGATTCAAGCCCCGATGATGACGATACAGAAATTGCCGGGAAGACCAATGCGGTTGCAGAGGCGAGCTTGGCAAGCAATCTCGAGCCCATGGACGGGAATACGAGCGAAGAGATTGGATTCGTCGATGTCGACCTGAGTGGCAAGGAACCAACGGTAGCGCGTGTCGTTCCCAAGGCAGATGAGCAGGACAGTGCGGGCAAAGCTGAAGATACAGGCAAAGCTGGCGATGCGGATGAGTCCGGCGATGCAGATGAAGCTGGCGATGTCGCGTATTCGGTGAAGGTCCGCCAGCGTATCGGGCGCGAGCGCAGGCTCAAGGAGGAAGAGCGCAGGGCTCGTATCGTCGCGGAGAAGGAGGCGACTGATACAAAGCGCGAACTTGCCAAACTCAAGGCCGAGAAGGAAACATCGGCTATCGATGTTGAGATCGACGATCTCAAGGGCAAGATCAAGACGGCCAAGCACGCGCTGGACCATGATGAGGAAGTGGAGCTTACCGACAAGCTTCAAAAGGCCAATATGCGGCGGGTAACGGCCGAGAAAGTGGCGGTCGAGGAAAAACCGGAAATCAAGAAGCCGCAGGCTGATGATGAGGAACCGGAACTGCACGCCCTGGCTAAGCAGTGGTACAAGCGCAATGACTGGATGTACGACGTGCGCAACCGCGAGCAGCACGATGAAGCCGTAGCGGTCAATGGCGAACTGCTGAAGGAAGGGGTCGTGAAGCCTCAAACCCAGGACTTCTACGATGAACTCGATCGGCGCCTGACGGAAAGGCTGGAAGAAAAGAAGCTCAATGTGCCAAAGAAGAATTCCGAGGCAAAAGCTTCTCCTGTGGCTGGCGTCGAGACGGCGCCGGTGCGAACCTCCAAGAAGAGTGTGCGTCTAAACGCAGACGACTTCTCCATGATGCGGCGTGTCGGCCTGAATCCGGAAAACAAGGCACATCTCATCGAATACGCGCGCAACAAAGCCAAATCATCGGCTTCGGTTTAATCAAGGAGAGACCATGACAAGCGGAAAAGTACCAGCCGTGCAGGATGACGGCGTGAAGAAGGAAGAGAAGGAAAAGAAAGCAACGGGTGGAATCGTGGGCAGCGAAGGCGTGGACGCACGCAGAAGCGACCCGGTTCACCCAACACGTGTTCAGGAGTCTGTGCGGGATCCTGTACACGGTGAGGACGATGACAATCGTCCGTGGGCCCCGCCATCGAATCTTGTTGCACCAACGCCCAGGCCGGGCTACGTGCAGCGCTGGATTCGTACTTCAATGCGAGGAACGGAAGATCCCAGCAACATCGGCAGGGCTTACCAAGAAGGTTGGCATCCCCGTCGAGCGGATTCAGTGCCCAAGGATTTTCATGCTCCGACCATCAAACACGGCCAATACGCAGGCTTCATCGGCACCAACGGGATGATTCTTTGCGAGATGCCGGCGCACAGAAACGAGCAGCGTAAGGAGTATTACCGGACTCTCACGGAACGGCAAACACAGGCGATCGAAAACGACCTGGCGCAGCAATCGCAACCCGGTATGCCGATTACGCAAGTCAGGAAAAGCCAAAGCAGGACCGCCCGGCGGAGTCCGCCGGTGGCCGCAGACAGCTGATCCTATCTCAACTTTGTGCGCAGCCGAGGGTTAGACCGAGGTTGCGCTGGAAGGAACCTTTAACATGGCAAACGTCAACAGCCCTTTCGGGCTCTACCCGCTGCGTCATCGCAGTGGCGGCGTTGTCCGTGCAAATGGGTATCCCATCGCCTCGGGGCAAGCTGGAGCCATTTACAGTGGCGACCCGGTGAAGCGCTTGGACACTGGCAAGATCGCGGTGGCTGCGGCGGGGGATATTCTGATCGGTGTTTTCCAGGGAGTTTACTGGATTGATGCCGATGGCACGGTGCGTTTTGAGAAAATCTGGCCGACCGGCCAGGTCACGCAAAATGCGGACGACGCCAAGGCTTACGTCTATGACGATCCGAACATCGAGTTTCTGATTCAAACGGACGCCACGGGCTACGCCATCACCAACAACGGGAACAACGTGGACATCGTCTACGCGGCCGGCAGTACCCTCATGGGGCGCTCCGCTGTGGCTGCCGATATGACTGCGCCCGGCTCCGCAACGGCCCAGCTTCGGATTCTGGAGAAGTATTCCGATCCGAGGAATGAGTTGGGCGCCTACGCTCGCATCTCTGTGCTCATCAACGAGCACGAGTTGAAGAGCGTAACTGGCGTCTAACGGGAGAACCACGATGCCAATGAATCGATCGCAGTTCAAGAAACAACTCCAGGACGGACTCAACACCGTGTTCGGCATGGAGTACCGGCGTTACCCGGAACAGTGGCGCGATATCCTCGATGTCGAGACTTCGGTCAAGGCGTATGAGGAGGACGTGCTGATGGTGGGACTGGGCTCTGCCGTGGTCAAAGACGAAGGTGCCGGGGTGCAGTACGACCAAGGTGCTGAAGGCTGGACCGCGCGCTATGTCCACGACACCATCGCTCTGGCGTTCGCCATCACCGAGGAAGCAGTCGAGGACGGCCTATACGGCAACCTCGGCGGCAAGTTCGCGAAGTCGCTTGCACGTTCGTTTCAGCATACCAAGAACGTGAAGGGTGCCAACATCCTGAACAACGGCTTCAATGCGGCATTCCCCGGCGGCGACGGCAAGCCTCTGTTCGCCACGGATCATCCGCTGTGGATTGGCGGAACTCTGAGCAATACCTTCACCACGCAAGCGGACCTTGCGGAGTCGTCGCTCGAAGATGCGCTGATTCAGATCAGCCAGTTCGTCGACGATCGCAACATCCCCGTGGTCATGCAAGCGACCAAGCTCATCGTCCATCCGTTCAACCAGTTCAACGCAGACCGGCTTCTGAACAGCGTTCTGCGCCCTGGCACGGCTGACAATGACCTGAACTCGATGCGTAACCAGGGAATGCTGCCCGGCGGTTTCTCGGTCAACAACCATCTGACCGACCCGAACGCCTGGTTCCTCAAGACCGACTGCCCGGACGGGCTCAAGCATTTCGTCCGGAAAGCCATGCAACGTGGCATGGAGGGTGATTTCGAGACCGGCAACATGCGCTACAAAGGGCGTGAACGGTACTCGAACGGCTGGACCAACTATCGAGGCGCGTTTGCCTCGTCAGGGAACGGCTGAGCAATTGGGTACTGCACCTACCAGTAGCAAGCAACGGAAGCCCGCATACTTCGGTGTGCGGGCTTTTTTCTTCCAACGCTCTATGAGCGGCCGCCAGGCCGTTGAAAGGAAAGAACATGACCACGCATACACTCTCCCACGCGGATGTCCTCCAGTGGGGTAACGCAGTAGTCCCGGGCAACGCCAAGCGCGGGATCCGGATGGATCCGATCATTCAAGCCAGCCTCGGCGCGCCCGCGACGCTGGATGCAGATGGGATCATCAGCGCAGTCGCGGTACTCGCGGCTGGTTTCGTAACCATGGATGGCGTACTGGTTGCGGCCAGCGTCGCCACGCTCGGCGGCACTTACGGCCGCGGGGTGCAGATCGTCTCGGACGGCGCGGGTGATACCACGCAGGTCATCACCATCAGAGGCCGGGATGCTTACGGCGAGCCCCTTACCGAGAGCATGACGCTCAACGGCACAACGCCCGTTCTTGGCCTGAAAGCGTTCAAAACGGTGCTTTCGGTCCACGCATCGGCACTGCTCGCCGGCCTCCTGGACGTGGGTACCACGGACAAGCTGGGCCTGCCTTTCCGCCTCGATGGCAAGTACGACATGCTGCGGGCGTACATGGACGTGACCGATGAACTCGCCACCGGCACCCTGGCCGCGGCGGTGACCACGACACCGACGGCCCTCACCGGAGACGTCAAGGGGACCTGGCTGCCGGCCACCGCAACCAACGGCACCCGTGCGTACCGCCTCTGGTACAAGGTCTCGGGCGTCGCCAACAGGGAGCAGGCTTTCGGGAAGGTGAACTTCAACTCGTAATCCTGGATCCTCCTGAAAGGAGATACGCATGGCTGATGCAGTTACTACCGTCACGCTCGTTGACGGAGTGCGAAATGTGGTGATGCACTTCACCAACGTCTCAGACGGCACGGGCGAAGCAGCCGTCGTCAAAGTGGATGTGTCCGCGCTCTCAGGCTCTCCCCGCGAAGTCACGATCGACAAGGTCGAGTTTGCGACGGAGGGCATGAGTGTGGAAATCCTGTGGGATGCCACTGTTGATGTGCGTGCTGTGCTCCTACCCGCGAACAACGCAAGTGAGATGAACTTCGAGCGGGATGGAGGGTTGCGTAACAGCGCCGGCGCCGGCAAGACGGGTGACATCGTCTTTACCACGGTCGGAGATGATGCAGGAGATCGTTACGACATCACGCTCCGCCTAAGGAAAGTTTACTAATGAGATGAGAAAATCAACACTCACCGCGCAAAGATTGCGCGAAGTCTTAGACTACGACCGGGTGACTGGCGTGTTTCGCTGGCGCGCATCGCGCGGTCCTGCTAAGGGCGGAGACATGGCTGGTTGTATAGGTAAGGATGGCTATCGGCGGATATGCGTTGATTGGCATGACTATCTTGCCAGCCGTCTTGCTTGGTTGTACGTCCATGGCTGTTGGCCGGAGAACGAGATCGACCACAAGAATACGATTACTGGAGACGATCGACTTCAAAATCTTCGCGATGTCACAAGCACCTGGAATAAACAGAACAAGCGACGGGCACGCACGGACAACAAGCTCGGGATGCTTGGTGTATCTCCAAACGGAAAGAATTTCGGGGCAAGCATAGGGATCAATGGAGGACGGAAATGGCTCGGCACCTTTGAAACACCAGAAGCCGCCCACACTGCCTATGTGGTGGCCAAACGGCAACTCCACGAGGGCTGCACTTTATGAGTACATCCGGGACATACTCTTTCGTTTTGACCGTCGGGGGCATCATCGAGGAAGCATGCGAGCGTGCCGGTGTGGAGCAAACGGCTCCGCGAGCACGCTCGGCCCGGCGTTCCTTGGCCTTGTTGATGATGGGCTGGTCGAACGATGCCATTAGTCAATGGCGTGTCGAAAGAAAGCAGCAGCTTCTGACTGCCGGATTGGCGACCTATACGCTGGAGTCGCAGGCCATCGATATCCTAGACATGGTGCTTCGGCGTGATGTGACGGAGACGCCAATAGAGGGGATCGGCAGGGATGACTATCTGGTGATTCCACGAAAGGATCAACAAGGCAGACCGGATCGGTTTTTCGTGGATCGCGGGCGCGACAGCGTGACGTTTACCCTGTGGCAGACGCCCGAGAATTCAACGGATATCGTGATATTCAATCAGTTTCGACGGCACCAGGATGTCACGACCAACGAGGAAAACATTGACGTAGATCGACTGTGGTACGACGCCGTGGCCGATGAATTGGCCGCGCGCATGGCCTTCAAGTTCAACGCATCAAAAGCTGTGGCGTGCAAAGCAGCGGCCCGCGAGTCCTATTTCCTGGCGCGCACTGAAAACCGCGAGCGCGCTGATACAGTAATGCGTGTGAGGTACGGTAGACGGTGACGACCTTCGCGCGCGGTAGGCAGGCTTGGGGCGAATGCGCCCGCTGTGGAGAAAAGCGGCTGCTGCGCACGCTGGTCGAGGATGGGTACATCGTGGGCTTGCTCGTATGCCCTGACTGCTACGAACCCAAACATCCGCAGGAAAGGCTGCCCAAGGTCGCTGATGCGATGGCGCTGCGCAAGCCCGCGCCTGAACTGTCCGAGCCGCCCGGCGAGGGAATAGCGAGATTCCTGATCTGGACCGGATTGGCCAGCGCGCCGGATACGGATAACTCCTGGTCTGCGGTGACGTGGGCCCCGACGCTCAATCTGTTTGTCGCGGTTGCGCAGAGTGGCACCGGCAATCGGGTGATGACCTCGCCCGACAGCCTCAACTGGACTCTTCGGGTTGCCGCGACGCTCAATGCTTGGCGTGCGCTTATCTACGCGGAAGAGCTTGCATTGCTTGTTGCTGTGTCAGATGACGGCACAGGCGATCGAGTGATGACCTCGGTTGATGGAGTGAACTGGGTCAGTCAAGCCAGCGCGGCCGACAATGAATGGACATCGATTGCCTGGTCGCCGTTTTTGGGTCTGTTTGCTGCGGTATCAAGCGACGGCACCGGCAACCGCGTGATGACTTCCACGAATGGGATCGATTGGACTACGCAGGTAAGCGCTGCGGATAACGCTTGGCAGTCGATCGTGTGGTCGCCCGAGTTGGGATTGTTCGTTGCCGTGTCCAACACCGGCACCGGAGATCGGGTGATGACTTCGCCAGATGGCGTCACATGGACTTCCCAAGCAAGCGCCGTGGACAATTCCTGGGTCTCGGTTGCATGGGCACCAGAGATAGGCTTGTTCGCCTCCGTGTCCTCAGATGGATCCGGCGCCGGCGTAATGACTTCGCCTGACGGTGTGAATTGGACCGAGCAAGTTGCCGCAGTGGATAACACATGGTCTGCGGTCGCGTGGTCACCAGAACTAGGGCTGTTCGTTGCCGTGGCTGATTCCGGCGTAGGCGATCAGGTAATGACATCGCCCGACGGCGTTATCTGGACCAGTCAACCCAGCGCAGATACCGGCACCGGCTGGCAGTCGATCGTGTGGTCGCCGGAACTGGGGGCATTCGCTGTCGTATTCGGCAATCAGGTGATGTACTCGGTGGCCGTCGTGTCGCCGCCATTGGTATTCGATGAGCTTGGGAAACTGGTCGCTGGCGGGAGTTATGTCGGCGCTGGGGGTAGTGGCGAGTCCGTAAGTGAGGGTCTGAGTTGGGTAACTGCGAACACTCCAGTCGATCAGTTTTGGCTCGCAATTGCCTGGTCACCAGAATTAGGTTTATTCGCCGCGGTTGCTCCTAACGGAACTGGCAACACGGTAATGACCTCACCAGACGGGATCAACTGGACTGATCGTGTTCCCGCCACGAATAACCCGTGGGAGGCAATTGCTTGGGCACCAGCACTGGGTCTATTTGCTGCGGTGAGCACTTCCGGCACTGGTGATCGCGTAATGACATCATCCGATGGGATTACGTGGACGAGTCAGGTCAGCGCTTCAGATGATACCTGGGATGGAATAGCGTGGTCACCATCCCTGGGCTTATTTGCCGCTGTGTCTAGTTCCAATGGCGTGGTGATGACTTCGCCAGACGGCATCAACTGGACTCTTCAAACTGCTGCGTCTACTAACTTTTGGTCTGCGATCGCGTGGTCTCCTTTGCTCGGTTTATTCGCTGCCGTGTCTAACGATGGCACAGGCGATCGAGTGATGACCTCACCCGATGGGGTCAACTGGACTTCTCAGGCAAGCGCCTCAGACAATATCTGGACCGGGATTGCGTGGTCACCAGAGTTGAGCTTGTTCGCGGCAGTATCTATTGCTGGCGGGCCGGGCGGTCTGGTAATGACTTCACCCGATGGAATCAACTGGACTTCCCGCGTTGCTGCCGATGCTTATAACTGGTTTGGGATTGCTTGGTCGCCTGAATTTGGTCTATTTGCTGCGGTAGCAACGGCCGGCACCAGTGACAGCATAATGACCTCACCAGACGGGATCAACTGGACCAGCGAGACTACACCAGAGGACCGAGCCTGTCGCGCAATTGCTTGGTCTCCATCGTTGGGTATGTTTGCCGCAGTCACTGGTGAGTCTGCGACTGACCAAGTAGTGCATTCTGTTGGAACGCCATGAACGATTTGAAAAGGATGGCCTGTGGCATACACCATGCAGCAACTCGTTGATTACGCGCGCGTGCCTCTGAACGACGCCAAGCTGACGCCGGCTGGCGCTGCGCGCACGCCGCGTTACACGGACACGGAATTGCTTTCCCATGCTAAGCAGGCTCTGCACGTGTGCCGGCGCGATCGTCCGGACCTGTTCTTCGACCAGTTCACGCTCGACGTATCCGGGATTGCCTTGATTGCGGCATTTCCCTTGCCGGACGAATACTTCCAGCCGATCGCCGATTATGTGAGCGCTCGAGCGCAGACCAAGGATGGCGAAGAAGTCACGGACGCTAAAGCCCCAATGTTCTTCATGCTCTTCGCTGAAGGAAAGGGTGACAAATGAGGCCATGGCAGGATTTTTATAATCACGTCGTTACGCATCTGAAAGGTGCCACGCTGCCGGTGATCTCGAACGAAGTGCGCAATGCGGCCATTGAGTTCTGCGAGCGCGCGCCCGTGTGGACAGTTCCTTTCGTACCCATCACCGTGACCCTGACGGATCTTGATTACCCGATCAATATCGCGGAAGTGGATGTTGTGCTGGTCAAGGCAGTCGATGTTTGGTACATCGGAACGGAGCTTGTCTACAAGTCGCCGGGAGAGTTGGCGACGATCTTCAATAAGTGGGTGGCCAAGAGCGCGACAACGCCAGAATTCTGGACTCAGATGATCTTCAATAGGCTATGGCCGGTGCCATCACCGAATGTGGTTATAGCTGATGCGATCACCGGCTTGGCCCAGGTGAAGCCAACGGATGATGCGGATGGCGTTCCAGATGAGGTATTCCAGCAGTGGTATCGAGGAATCAGCAGCGGGGCGCTGTCGAGACTTTTTCTGATGCCCAATAAGCCGTGGACCAATGGAGAGTTGGGTGTATTTCACGCCAGGGCATTCGACATGGCCATCGACGCCGCTATCATGAAGGTACGCGGACAATGAGAGAGGAATCAGATGCGTAAGTGGACAAATAACGCAACCGCCCAACTGGCGAGCGGGATCACTTCCGGCGCTTTGACGTTGACGGTTGCGGCTGGGCAGGGCGCCAGATTTCCTACATTGACCGCTGGCGATCACTTCAAAGCGACATTGATGGATGTCGCGAATCTCATCGAGATCATCAAAGTCACGGCGCGCGCTACTGATGTGTTCACGATCGAGCGCGCCCAAGAGGGTACGACTGCCAAGGCTTACATCGCAGGCGATCGTGTGGAACTGCGCTGGACCGCTGCCGAGGGCAATGCCTCAATGGTGCCTGGACTGGCGCGCAATACTGTCGTAGCCGGGGGTAGCGGAGATGCGATCACGGCTGCTTTCCCCAGCAGCCAAGATGTTGTGCTGGAGAATGGCATGCGTTTCACCGTGCAGGCCACTGCCGCCAACACCATCACGGCGCCGACGTTGAATGTGACGCTCGGGATTACGGCAACAGGCGCAAAGACAATCGTCAAGGGATCAAATGCGCCTCTTGCGGTTGGCGATATCCCTGGCGCTGATTTCCCCGCGGATTTCCAGTACGACCTGAGTCTCGACAAGTATGTGCTGATGAATCCGGCAATAGCGGTATCGGTGGGTGCTGCTGCATCGGTGTCCAGGCAATCCGTGCAGGTGAGTTCCGTGGATAGCCTTGGCGAACCGGAATACTTGCAAATTGGCACAGGATTGGCTCTTGATCTGGAGGCATCGCCGACTCCGATAGCTCTTGCCTTTGCCGCCGGCTTCGGGGCGAATGGAGCGATCGATTTCTACTCCAAGATATCCGCGGACGTTGGCAACTTTGTCATGGGTCTGCCGCCAGACAATTTCAGCTACATCTTCGCCGAGTTCGTCAGCAGCACGTCATTCACAGGCGATCACACCATCATCCCTCCGCAGATTGGGCCGGTGTACGACAAGACCAGAAATTCCCTCCTGCATTTCGAGGGCTCTGATGCATCGACCAGCTTTATTGATGATTATGGTAATACCTGGACAGCTGCCGGCAATGCGCAACTTGATACGGCACAGTTCAAGTTCGGGGCGGCTTCCTTGCTGCTCGATGGCGCCGGTGATTTCGCAACAAGCTCAAATTTCCAATCGATCGGATTTAACGGTCGCGATGTCAGCGTTGGGAACGGATCGTGGAGTGTGGAAGGATACGTGCGCTTCAATGTGTTGCCAACTAACGGCCTTGCGCAGACATTGTTTGCGGCAGAAAATTCCGGCAACTTCGGAGCGACATTGCGGCTTCACAATGCTGCCGGCGTCTATCAATTACGTGTCGATCTTTCATCCGATGGATCGAGCAACGATATCGCATCCGCATCGCCGAGCAACATCGTCACGCCGCTGGTGAACGTCTGGTATCACTGGGTGCTGGAGTTTGATGCCGTGACTGGGCACTACCGCACTTACTGGGATGGCACGGCTGAGCATGCCATTGCAGACGCGCGGCCGATTTGCAGAATCCTCACGATCAACATTGGCGCGGACCAAGGTGGGACAACAAATTTCGTGAACGGTTGGATCGACGAATTCAGGATTTCGCCCTGCTGCC
>Ga0209341_10002775_pt1 | contig 16552 bp, 10 predicted proteins | sample RifCSP13_2_FD_184020 | JGI IMG/M metagenome (GOLD analysis project Ga0209341, IMG submission 184020) | Soil microbial communities from Rifle, Colorado - Rifle CSP2_sed 13_2 (SPAdes) (version 2) | ecosystem: Environmental > Terrestrial > Deep subsurface > Rock core/Sediment | place: Rifle...
CGTCGTTTCATCGCGAGCCGCCGCCGGCGGTCTCGATCCCTATCGGCGTGCGTGACGTGACGCCGGCCGACGAGCTCGTCGCGGTGGCGGTCGCCGCTGCACCACGCTCGACCGGCGCGTCCCCGGGCGGCATCGGCACTGGCCCGGGCATCACCGTCACGGTCGACGACCCCGGCGGCCGCGCCGAGCCGCCGAACGTCAGCCCCGTCGGACCACCGGCCCGTCCGCACGCCCGCCGCATGGCGTCCGGGATGCCGGTAACGCCGGCCGCCGCCGCGGTCGCGGCGGTCGGTCGGGGGATCGAGCGGGGGGCCGCCCGGCTCGCGGGATTCCTCGACGACCTCGGGGTTCGTCACCCGTTCGGATCGGCCGGGCTGCACCTCGCGCCCCGTTCCGAGGTCATCGGCGTCGGCGCATCGGCCGGCGGCCCGGCGGCCACTGGCTCCACCGCCGCTGTGACGGCCCGCATCGCGGACCGCGTCCGGAGCGTCTACGGCCTGACCCACACCCTGGCCGCGCCCCTTCGAATCGAGGCCGGCGTGGTCGGCGCGATCGTCCTCTCACGCCGCGATCGCGAGCCCTGGCCGGATGCGGCACGCCGGCTCCTGGAGGCCGCTGCCGTCGAGGCCGCCGCGGCGATGGCCCGTGCCTACTCGCTCCGTGAGGTCGCCGCGCATGCCTCGACCGACCCCCTCACGGGCCTCCCGAACCGGCGCTACTTCGACGAGTTCTGCGGCCTCCTGGCCCGGCGCCGGCGGGCCGGCGACGCGGTGGCCGTGCTCATGGTCGACATCGACAAGTTCAAGAGCCTCAACGACCGCTACGGCCACCCGGTCGGCGACGAGGTCCTCCGTGCGGTCGCCGGGGCGATCGTGACCGCCGTCCGCGAGGAGGACGTGCCGGCCCGCGTGGGCGGCGAGGAGTTCGCCGTCCTCCTCCGCAATCCCGGGCCGGAGGTCGCCATCGAGGTGGGGGAGCGCGTCCGGCAGGCCGTCCGGGCGCTCGATCTGCGGCGCCACGGCGTGCCCGGGGTGAGCGTCTCGGTCGGCGTCGCGAATGCCCGCGGTACGGACGAGCCGATTCCGGCGATCGTCGAGCGGGCCGACCAGGCCCTCCTCCGGGCGAAGCGCGCCGGCCGCGACCGCGTGATCGCCGCCTGAGGTCTGCCCGTCGCCGCGGTCGCAAGTTCATCGAGCTGGGTCATCCGGCTGTCGGAGGAGCGGGCCGGCCCCGCTACCATCGTAAGAGTGACCACCGCCGACGACCTTCCTGCCGACCTCCGCGCCGATGATGAGAGCGACGACGAAGGCGACGACGGAGTCGGCGAGCCGGCGCTCCTCACCAATGGCGTGCTGGCCCAGGTCTTCCACGACATCGGCGACCTCCTGGAGGTCAAGGGCGAGCTCGTTTTCAAGACCGTCGCCTACCACCGCGCGGCCGATGCCATCGGGCGGTCGCCGGTCGAGGTCGCGCGTGCCTACCGCGATGGCCACCCACCGGACATCCCGGGCGTCGGCAGGGCGATCTCCGACAAGCTGGCCGAGCTGGCTACGACCGGGCGGCTCGGCTACCACGAGCGGCTCCTGGCCGAGTTCCCGCCGACGCTCCTCGACATCCTCCGAGTCCCCGGCCTCGGCCCCAGGACCGTCCGCCAGATCTACACGACCCTGGGGATCGCGACGCTCGACGAGCTCCGTGATGCGGCGGCCAGCGGCCGGCTTCGGGGCCTCCGCGGCCTGTCGGCGAGGACCGAGCAGCTGATCCTCGAGGGCATTGCGGGCATCGAGACCCGCGAGCGCCGGCTCCTCCTCCACCAGGCGCGCGACATCGTGGCGGAGGTCGTCGCCCAGGTCGGCGCCCTCGAGGGCGTCCGTCGGGTCGTGCCGGCCGGCTCCTGGCGGCGCCGACGCGAGACGATCGGCGACCTGGACTTCCTGGCCGAGGCCGACGTCCCGGCCGACGTCGTGGACCGCTTCGCAGCGCTGCCGAGCGTCGCCGCGGTCATCAACCGCGGGCCGGCCAAGGCTGCCGTCGAGCTCGGCGGGCGCGGTCCCCAGATCGACCTGATGCTCATGCCCTCGGGTGCCGCGGGCACGTACCTCATGCACTTCACCGGCTCGAAGGAGCACAACGTCCGGCTTCGAGCCCGCGCGCGCGACCGGGGCTGGAGCCTGTCCGAGAAGGGCTTCCTCCCGATCGGCGAGGACGGCCAGCCGCTGGCCGGCGACGCCGCGGAGCTCCGGACGTTCGAGTCCGAGGCGCAGGCCTACGAGTTCCTCGGCCTTCCCTACATCGAGCCCGAGCTGCGCGAGGACCGGGGCGAGATCGAGGCGGCGCTCGCCGGGCGGCTGCCCCGGCTCGTCCAGCTGGACGACCTCCGGGGCGACCTCCATTCCCACTCCGACTGGTCCGATGGCTCGCACCCGATCGAGGCCATGGCCGAGGCCGCCCGGCGGCGGGGTCACGCCTACCAGGTCCTGACCGACCACTCGATCTCGCTGGCCATCGCCCGCGGCCTCTCACCGGAGCGGGTCGAGGAGCAGCGCGCGGTCATCGCCGGGCTCAACCGACGTTTCGCCGCGGAGGAGGACGCTGGGACGGCGCCGCCCGAGACCTCGCCCGAGGGCTTTCGCCTCCTCCACGGCTGCGAGCTCGAGATCCGGGCCGACGGGCGGCTCGACTATGAGGACGAGCTCCTCGCGACGTTCGACCTCGTCGTCGCCTCGCTCCACGTCGGACGCCGCCAGACCCGGGCCGAGCTCACGGCCCGGACGCTCACCGCGATCCGGAACCCGCATGTCGACGTCATCGCCCATCCGTCAGGCCGGATGATCGGCACTCGCGACGACCTCGACCTCGACTGGGATGCCGTGTATGCCGAGGCCGCCCGGACCGGCACGGTCCTCGAGATGAACGGCTCGCCCCACCGCCTCGATCTCGCCGTGGAGCGGGCCCGCCACGCGATCGAGGTCGGCTGCCTCGTGTCGATCGATTCCGACGCCCACCGGACGGCCGAGTTCGATCACCTCGAGTGGGGTGTCTCCCAGGCGCGCCGGGCCTGGGTCGAGCCGCCGGTCGTGCTCAACACCCGGTCCCGCGCCGACCTCCTCGCCTACGTCCGGCGGCAGGACCCGTGATCGCGGAAGGGCGGCGTACCATCGGCCCGATGGTCACCCGCGGCGCCTCCCGGGAGCTGGTCCTCGCCGCGGCCGCGGTCATCCTCGCCTCGCGGTTCGTTGACGGCCCGGCGGCCTGGGCCGTCGGTGCCTGCCTCCTGGTGGCCGCCGCCCTCGCCAGCCTCCAGATCCTCGGCGAGACCGAGGCCCCGGCGGCGGCGGCCGGAGTTCCGGTCGAGTCGCTGGCCGTGCCGGCGGTCGCCTCGTTCGCGGTATTCGGGTCAATCCGGCTCGTGCCTGTCGGCATGCTTCTCCCGCTCGCGCTCGTCATCGGCGCCTGGCTCATCGCCCGCGTCCTCGCGACGGAGGCGCGGATCCTGGGTGCCTCCGCCGGGCCTTCGGGGGCCGATCGGACGGCGATCCTCGTCTGGTCGCTCGTCGTCGCCTTCCTCGCCTTCACCGGCATCGCCGCCCTCGTCCCTGGCGGCCTGCCAGAGCCCGGGGCCGTGGCCGGCCCGGCCCCGACCGGGCCCGACCTCGCCGCGCTCGCCACCGCCGATGCCATCGTGGCGTTCCTGCTGGGCTACCGGGCCGCCGCCCTCCGCTCGTCGAACATGCGTGACGTGGCCTGGTTCGGCCTGACGAGCGCGATCGTCACCGCGATCGCGGCGGTCGCCCTCCGGGCCATGGAGATCCCGCGCCTCCTGGGTCCGGCCCTCCTCGTGCTGGTGTTCTTCCTCTGGGATGCCGTCCACGGCACGCCGCCGTCGCGGCGGCGCGATCCCCGCCGGATCTGGGAGACGGTCCTCCTCCTCGTCCTCGGCCTCGTCGTCGTCGCCTGGAGCCTCCGGCTCCGGACCTGATCGTCCCGACGCGGGTCCGCTCCATCCGTTGGCCGCACGGCGCGGCGCCATTTGACGGACCGCGGCACCGGTGCCAGATTCCATTGCCCCCTGACCGTCGAAAGGACCCATCCCACGTGACCTTCTCCGATTCCGACAACAACGCGGCGAGCCCGATTGCGACGACGCGCCTGAAGCGCCAGCTCGCCGAGCAGGCGATCGCCCTGGCCACCAACGGCCACTGGCTGGACGCAGCCGAGACCAACCGGCGCCTCCTGGAGCTCGGCCCCGACGCCGAAGCCGAGAACCGCCTGGCCAAGGCGCTCTGGGAGCAGGGCGAGCTCGGCGCCGCCCGCGAGCACTACCAGGCCGCCCTGGCCCTCGATCCCACGAACCGGATCGCCGAGCGGAACATCGACCGGCTCAAGACGCTGCTCGTCGCCGCCGGCGAGAAGACCGTCGCGGCGATCGAGGGCAGCAAGGCCCCCGTCCGCATCTTCGTCGAGGAGACCGGCAAGACCGGCTTTGCCTTCCTCATGGACCTGCCCGATCCTCGCAAGCTGGCCCAGGTGAACCCCGGCGACGCGGTCGAGCTGATCCCCGAGGGCAACCGGCTCGTGGCCACGAGCAACGGGATGCGCATCGGGGTGGTCGAGCCGCGCGTCGCGGCCCGGCTCCTGAAGCTCATCGCCGACGGCAACAAATACTCGGCCGGCGTGACCTCGCTCGGTGCGGTCGACGTCCGGATCATCATTCGCGAGATCTACCAGGACCCCCGCAACTACGGCAAGGTCAGCTTCCCGACCGCGGCCAAGTCGACGGACCTCCGGCCCTACACGAAGGGCACCCTCGTCCGCGAGGACGAGGAGCTCGAGGAGGACCTCGAGGACGACGTCGAGGACGAGGAGATCGAGGACCTGGATCGCGTCCTCCCGCCGGAGGACACGACGGACGAGGCGTTCGTCGAGGAGCCGGACGAGCTCGACGAAGCCTGACGGCGACGGTCGCCCGATCGCGCTCGCGTCCCGCGGGGCGAGCGGATCCGGCCATCCGAGCACGGGGCTGACGACCGCGGTCTTCGAGCACGGGGCTGACGACCGCGGTCTTCGAGCACGGGGCGGCGAGGGCGGCGGCGAGGCCCACGAGGTACAGGGCAAGGGCGGTCTGCGACAATCGATCGATGGTCGGACGCGCCATCCTGTCCCGCGCGGAGCCCGGGTTCACGCTCCCGGCCTTCGAACGTCTGGCCCCGCCCCCGCCGCCCGAGCTCGTGGCAGCCCAGATCGACGCGCGCTCCGGGGCGGGCGACATCGTCGCCGACCTCAACGGCCGGGGCGGCTGGATCGCCCGGGCAGCCATCGATCGGCAGCGTCGCGCCTGCACGGTCGAGAGCAACCCCCTGACCCGGCTCCTGGCGGAGGTCGTGCTCCGCCCGCCCGACCTCAGGCACCTCGATGCTGCGTTCTCAACCTTGTCCGCGTCCCCCCGCGGCGAATCGAGCCTGAAGCTCTCGATCGGGGCGATGTTCGCGACCCGCTGCGCCACCTGCGGCCGGTCGCTGATCGCCGACGAGCTCCAGTGGGCCGGGGACGGTGGCTCCGACGACGAGGCGCGGCTGGTTCGAAAGCAATACCGATGCACCATCTGTCGCGATCAGCAGGGCGGCGCGGAGCAGCGCCAGGGACCCCCGGACGAGGCGGATGTCGCCCGGTCGAAAGCCGACGTCGCGGCGGACGCCGTCCGTTCCCGTCTCCGCGAGCGCTTTCCGACGCCCGACGGGGGGAACGAGCTCGTCGACGCGATCCTGGGCCTCCACACCGACCGCCAGCTCGTCGGGCTGTCGGCCATCCTCGAGCGCATCGAGGGTGAGCTCCGGGCGGCGCCGGTCGAATCGGCGCTCCGCCTGGCGTTCCTCCACGCGGTCCTGCCGGCCAGCCGCCTGGGCGCCGGGCCGGGCCGGACACCGGGGATCCGGATCGCTGGCGGAATGGTCCGCTCGCCGGTTCCGGACCCGTTCCGGGAGCGCAACCCGTGGCTGGCGTTCGAAGAGGCCATCCGGGTGGTCCGCGGCTTCGTCCAGCGCCTGGAGAGCGGGGCGCTCGGGCCCCTCGAGGCGCGAATCGCCGGCGACCTTCGGGGGCTCGTCGAGGGGACGGGGACGGCCGTCCTGCGAGTGGCTGCGGCCGGCGCCCTGGAGCGCCTGGCGGCCGAGGCCCGCGATCCGTTCCGCGAGCCGGGTCGGGACGTGCTGCGGCCCCGCATCCGCCTCGTGCTCGGGCAGCCGCCGCTCCGATTCAGCCAGGAGCGCCTGGCGGCGGCCTACCACGGGACGTGCTGGGCGCTCGGCCGCGAGGCCGCCGCGCTGCTGCCCCTGGAGCCGCTCGTCGGCTCCGCGATCCGGGCCCCGTGGTCGTGGCAGGCGACCGCGCTCCGGAGGTCGCTGGCCGCGGTCGCCCCGCTGATGGCCCGCGACGGTCGGGCCGTCCTGCTCCTCGAGGCCGGCGACCCGGAGGCGCTCGTCGCCGCCGTCCTCGGCGGCGTCGGGGCCGGATACCGGCTGGCCGAGGCCCGGCTGGCCGAGGCCGACGAGGATGTCGGGGGAGTGGTCGAGCTGATCCCGCCCGGCGCGAGCGTTCCCCCCGGCCCGCGGTCCCGGGGCAACCGCCGTCTCGATCCCGTGCCCGGCGGGAGCGCCGACCCGGAATTCGTCCCCGGCCCAGGCCTCTTCGCGCCGCCTGAGCGCGTCGACGCGCGACCGTTCTCGCGCGCCGAAGCCGCGCGATCGATCACCGAGACCGCGGTCGAGGTTCTCCGCGAGCGGGGTGAGCCGGCTCGCTACGAGCGGCTCCTCGGGGAGATCCTGGTCGGTCTCGATCGGGCCGGGCACCTCCGCCGGCTGATGGCCATGGAGGAGGCTTCGGTCCCCGAGGCCGACGCCGTCGGAGGCACGCTGGACGGCGACGCGGGACCGGTCGATCCCGACCGCGGCAGCGACCGACCTGGACCGTCCGACGCCAACGGACATCGTTCCGACGCCCAGGGCCAATCGGACGCCGGGAGCCGTTCCGACACCGCCGGCGGGTTCGACGACCGCGGTCCTGGCGGCGGTCGCCCCGGACCGGGGACTCGATCGGGCGCCTCGCGGCCCTCGACGAGCGAAGTCGGATCGCCCCCACCCGCCTGGCCGTCGCGCACGGCCCGCCTCCAGCCTGCGGAACGGGATCCCGTCGAGCGGGTCCTCGCCCTGGTCCGCGATGAGCTCGGCCGGCCGACCCAGCACCGCCTTGCCGAGATCGAGCCCGGTCGCTGGTGGCTCGGCGAGCGGCAGGATCGCGAAGCCGCCGCGGTGCCGCTCGCCGACCGGGTCGAGTGGGCCGTCTACAGCCTCCTGTCGACGGCCGGCCCGCTGCCGGAGGGGGCGTTCTTCGAGCGCGTCGCCGCGCTCTTCTCCGGCCACGACCTGCCCGACGAGGCCCTCGTCCGGGCCTGCCTGGCCAGCTATCGCAGCCCGGCCTCGACCGCCGAGCGCCTCGTGACGGGCGAGGATGTCCGCCGGCGGACGGCCGACCACACGGAGCTCCTGGCCCTCCTCGCGAACGGCGGCCACCGCCTGGGGATGTCGGTCTGGCTCGGCCGGCGCGAGCAGGGGCGCCGGATCGGCGACCGGACGCTGGGCGACTTCCTCGACGAGCGCGAGCGGACGGCCTGGCTAGCCTCGGTCTCGCGGGCACCGATCGAGGACCTCGAAGCCGTCGACTGCATCTGGTACGTTCGCGGTCGATCGGCCCTCCTCTTCGAGGTCGAATGGACGGCGATGCTCGGCGACGTCCTCCTGCGCCGGCATGCCAGGATCCCGCCCGACGAGCACCTCGTCCGGATCCTGGCGATCGCCCCGGAACGGGCCGAGCTCGTCCGCCACAAGCTTGATGCATCGCCCCTCCTCCGGGGCGCGCTCACCGAGGGCAACTGGCACCTCGTCCTGTGGCCGTACCTGCGAGCCTGGCTCGAGCGAGATCCGCTCGAGCTCGACGGCCTCGAGCCGTTCCTGGGCCTCGAGCCCGCCGTCGAGCGTCGCGGCGAGCAGCTGGGGCTGTTCGACCGGCCCGACGCGCGACGCTAGCCGGGTTTCAGCGCGCGCCTGAGGCTGCCGCGGGGCTGGGCGTTCGTTCGCCGCTCGGTGCGCGCATCCGGCGACCGGCAGGGTCCGAACCTGCGGATTTCGCAGGTGCACCGGAGATCCGCAACGAATCTCGCGTTGCGCATCGGCGGCGCCTGTGGCACGATTGACGCCCGCGTCTCATCCACCGCAACGGGCCGTCGCGCGCCTCGGGCCCAATGCGCTGGTTGCCCATCAGCCAGACGGAGGCATCATGGCCAGCTCCGCCGCCCGCCCGCAGCTCGCCCGCGCCCGCCAGCTGGAGCTCTACCGCCGTGCCGCACGAACCCTGCCGGGCGGTGCGAACTCGAACTTCCGGGCCTGGGGCGACGACTCGATCTACATCGATCGCGGCGCGGGTGGCCGGGTCTGGGACATCGACGGCAACGAGTACGTCGACCTCCGGATGGGCTACGGGCCAGTCATCCTGGGCCACGGTGACCGACGCGTCGACGACCATGTCAACGAGCGGATGCGACGAGGTGTCAGCTTCTCGCTGACGACCGAGGACGAGGTCCGGGCGATGGAGCTCCTGTGCGAGCTGACCGGCTGGGTCGAGATGGCCCGGATGACGGTCTCCGGGACCGAGGCGACGATGCATCTCATGCGCCTCGCCCGGGCCTACACCGGCCGGAACAAGATCGTGAAGTTCGAGGGCCAGTATCACGGCGTCCACGACTACGCCCTGATCAGCGTCTCGCCCGACAACATGGCCGAGCTCGGCGACGCCGACAACCCCGTCCGCCTCACCTGGGGCCGGGGCATCCCCGAGGCCGTCGCCGACACGATCATCCCGGCGCGCTTCAACAACATCGAGCGCCTCCGCCGGCTGTTCGAGCGCGAGGGCCACGACATCGCGGCGGTCATCGTCGAGCCAGTCCTCGGCAACGCCCAGGGGATCCTGCCCCAGGAGGGCTTCCACAGGGAGCTCCGGGCGCTGACCCGGGAGTTCGGAATCCTCGAGATCTTCGACGAGGTCAAGACGGGCTTCCGGTTCGCCCGCGGGGGCGCCGCCGAGTACTTCGGGATCACCCCCGACCTCGCCTCGTTCGCCAAGGCCATGGGCAACGGCTATCCCGCAGCGGCCTTCGGTGGCCGCCGCGAGATCATGAGCCTCTTGCCCGAGAAGGTCAGCCACGGCGGCACGTATGCCGGCAATCGGGTGGCGGCCGCGGCCGCGGTGAAGACCCTCGAGATCATCCGCGACACCGACGCGCTCGAGACCGTCCATCGAATCGGACGGCGGATCCAGGACGGTCTCCGGGAGGTTCTCAACGACGCCGGCCTGCCGTACCACTTCACGGGCCACCCGTCGATGTTCGGGATCATGTTCACAGAGAAGGTCGCGACCGAGTACCGCGACTGGGCCGATACGGACCATGCTCTCTACGACGCGGTCGCGGTCGGGATGCACGCCCGCGGCGCGATGCCCGAGCCGGACAGCCGGGAGCCGTGGTTCATCTGCGAGGCCCACGCCGCCGACGATTCGGTGGATCGAGCCGTGACCGCATTCGAGGAATCCCTCCGGGCGGCGCTCGACGATCGGGCGCGGGGCGAGGCCCCGGGCGCGGCCCAGGGTGCGATGTCGCACCCGGCCGGCGGCTGACCCGGCCGGACCGATGGCCATGGGCCTCGACGGCAATGCGGTCCGGAGCGTGGATCGCGCTGCCTCCCTCCTGCTCGCCCTCGGCGAGAGCCAGGGCGAGGCCGGCGTGACGGAGCTGGCTCGACGGCTCGGCCTCCACAAGTCGACCGCGTCGAGGCTCCTCGCCACGCTCCAGCGGCGGGGGCTCGTGGAGCAGGACGCCGAGACCGGCAAGTACCGCCTCGGGCTGGTGGTCATCCGCCTGGCCGAGCGGGCGGAGCGGACGCTCGACCTGCGCAGCCTGGCCCTGCCGGAGCTCGAGCGACTGGCCAGGCTGACCCACGAGACGGCCGGCCTCGGCGTTCTCGAAGGCGACCAGGTCCTGTTCGTGGCCCAGGCCGACGGCCCGAACCTGATCGCGGTGGGGGACTGGACCGGGCGGGCATCGGCGCTCCATGCCAACGCCTCGGGCAAAGTCCTCCTCGCCTCGCTCGCCGAGCGCGAGGTCCTGCGGATCGTGCGGCGCGGCCTGACCCGCTACACGGAGCGGACCATCACCGACCTCGAGCCGCTCCTCGAGGACCTGGCCCGGGCCCGCCGGCGAGGGTATTCGACGGCCCTCAGCGAGCTCGAGACGGGCCTCACCGCCGTTGCGGCCCCGGTCCACGATGCCCGGGGCGCGGTCATCGCCGCGGTTGAGGTCTGGGGGCCGGCCTTCCGGCTCACCCCGCGCCGCATCCCCGAGCTCGCCGCCCAGGCCCGCGAGACCGCCGCCGCGATCAGCGTCCGTCTCGGCGGCGCCGTCGCCTGAAGCCCGAGGGCACCATCTCAGCGAGCGGGCGCTCATGTCGGCTCTGCTCGCGCTGCTTCGACGGCCATCTGCCCAAGCAGCGCGCGGCCGACGCACGCCATACGGCGGCTGTGTCCCACCGCTACCGACGTCGTTTCGTGACCCGCTGCACCGCGGGATTGACATCGGCAATGGGGGGGGTAGCGTCGCATGATGACGAAGCCCACGCGCCGACCGCGACGGCTGCTCATTGGCGTCATCGTGGCGATCGTGCTGGCGATTGCCTCACCACCGTCCGTCGGTGCAACGAACTTCGGCGCGAACCAGGCCGCCGGCGGTACCCCAGCGCACATCTGTGACGCGACGCCCCAAAGCCAGTGTGTTGCAAACAACCAGTATCACGCAGTGTATGTCAATGTAACTGGCTCCTATCGAACGCAGATTCTCTGGGCCATGTCCAACTACACTTCAGTTGCTCCGCCGATTTCAATGTACGAGGTGTACCCGCCCGCGCTCGACAAGGACGTCGAGGTTCTCTTGATCACATCGCAAAGCGTGCCGGCGCTCGCCTGGACGCAATGCATGGGCCCGCCTGGGTCGTCCGGCATGACCTACGGGGGGAGCGACGCAGCCCACACTCGATGGTGTCGCCCACAGCGACTCTACTACAACACGCTTTACGCGTCGTCGCACTTTCCCACTGACGCCAAGAAGCGATACATCGCCTGTCATGAGCTTGGGCACACCATCGGGCTTCGCCACACGAACGAGAGCTCCGGGACATGCATGCTGAAGGCGACAATCGATCCAAACTACGTTCCGACGAACTCGACGACCTCCGGGCACGACCGGGCCCATATCGACGCGAACTACTGATGACTAGACTCAAGCCAAGGCCAGTCAATCACCTCGGCTTGGTGATCGGTCTCGGCCTGCTGGCCGCCGGATGTGGTGCCGGCTTCTCAAGCCCAGCGCCAACCGGTTCGGCGGCCACACCTCCTGAGCCCTCCGCGGCGGCGACCGCCGAGATCGAGCCGCTCAGTGCAGCGGCATTCTGGGCCGCGATGGTACCCGGGGACCCCGAGGCCATCAGTTACCCGACTCTCGACGCCATCGTCTCGGCGTCCGATGCTGTCGTGACCGGCACGGCCTCCAGTATCGCTCCAGGCCCGACGGTGGAGGACCCATACCACAACATCATCTACTTGGCGACCGTGACTTTCAGGCTGGACGACGTCGTCGCAGGGTCCGTGAGATCGGTGGAGCCGGGCACGATCGCTGTTTCGTTGCTCCTCGGCGTCGGCGACGCGGCGCACGACTTCGACTGGCGCTACGAGCAGTTCGCCAGCTCGTTGCCATCAGATCGCGTCGTGATGTTCCTCAGCAACAACCAGGAATGGGCCAAGCAGTACGACTTTCCTCTTGACTCGCCCGAGGCAGATCCGATGCACTACCGGGTCGTCAGTGGCCAGGGCTACTTCCGCGAGCTCGACGGCCGAGTCGTGCTGCCTGCACAACCCATCGGTGAGTGGCCCAAGGCGTTCGATGGGTTGCCGTTCGTCGAACTGGTGGCGGCAGTTCGGGCATCAGTCGCTGCCAATAGCTGACGGAACAGGGCCCCACCGTCACGAGCGGCGGCTCCGGCCGGAGCCGCCCGCCCGAGACTGCCTCCCGCCCAAGCTCCTGCCCCCGCCCGCCGTGCCCGGTCTTGTGTCCCGTGGGCACAGGATCTGAATGAATGAGCGTGACCACCCCCGACTTCCTGCAGGAATCTGCTCGAGCTCGAGGTCGGTCGAGCGTGTTCGTTCGAAGATGGTGCCCAAGAGACACACGCCGCCCGCGCGCGGTCGCCGTCAGCCAGCTCCGAGCCTTCGCGCTGCGTCCGCGTAGTCGCGATACGGAGCCTGGCTCCGACGGCCGTCGGTCGCCGCGGGCAGGAGCCACTCGCTGCGGCGGCGCGCCGGATCGATCAGAGCCAGACCGCGGCCGGTCGACGACGGTTCCAGGCTCGCGGGGTTTCGGCGCATCTCGGGGGCCCGGAGCGGAAACGCCAGCTGCAACGCGTCGCGGTTGATCCGGATTGCATGGTCGATCTCCGCCGACGCCAGGCACAGGAGCCAGGAGCTCACGAACCGGACGTTCCACGAGTACGCGCGGGCAACTCGGAGCGCGTTGCGCTCGTACCAGGCGAGCTGACGCTCCACCGCACCAACGTCAGACAGCGTCGTCTTGATCTCGATGATCAGCAGTCTCCCGGACAGCGGGTCATAGGCCAGCACATCGATCCAACCGCGGTAGCGGCCGTCGGTGATGAGAACCTCGCGGCGGCAGTCGAGGCCGTCCGCGATCAGGCGGCGATGGCTATAGGCCGAGCACCTCGCATGTACGAGATCTCGCTGCCTCGGCTCGGGAATGATCGGGCCGGCCAGCAGCCGGAGCTCGAGGCCGAGCGCCTCGGCCAGACGCTCGGCGACGTCGAGGGTCGGGTTCGCCCGGCCGACCTCGATCGATGCCAGGTATGCGCGGGAGATCCGGGCGGCGGTGGCGAGTTCTCCCTGCGTCACGTCCAGCGCGAGGCGGGTCGACCGAACGTCAGCGGCGAACGAGACCCGGAATGGCTCCGACACGCGGCCATTCAATCGGACGGCACTTACCCGCCGATCAACCGCGATGAACCCCGCAGCCGCCCTCCCGATGAACCCCGCAGCCGCCCACCCCGCCCGCCGTGCCCGGTTTTGTGTCCCCTGGGCACAGGATCTGAATGAATGAGCGTGACCACCCCCGACTTCCTGCACGAATCTCCTCGAACTCGAGGTCGGTCGAGTGTGTTCGTTCCAGGATGGTGCCCAAGAGACACACGCCACCCGGCAGGACGGCGGACGAGAGCACCCCGCCCCAGCGCCGATCGTCGCCGAAGCCCGGGCCGCCTGGCCCACGGGCTGGGCCACGCTCCGGTACGCTCGCAAGAGCATGCCGGACTTCTCGAAGTCACCGTGGTCGGACCTGTACGCGTTCCTCGACGGGCCGGGGGCGCCGATCGGGCAGGCGATCGTCATCGTCGTCGTGGCCTGGGTCGCGCTTCGGCTGGCCCGGGTGTTCGTCCGGGGCATCGTCAAGACGCTCCTGGATCGCGAGGCGACGGAGGGCACCGCCCAGGAGCTGTCGGCCGTCGAGATCCAGAAGCGGATGGACACGATCGCCGCCCTGGCCGTCAACTTCCTGCGCTTCCTCATCGTCGTCATCGCCGGGGTCATGCTGCTCGGCGGCTTCGGGCTCGACGTTGGGCCGGCGATCGCCGGCCTCGGGGTCGTCGGGATCGCCGTCGGCTTCGGGGCGCAGCACCTCGTGAAGGACTACCTGAACGGCGCCCTCATCCTCATCGAGAACCAGTTCAGCAAGGGCGACGTCATCCGGGTCGCCGGCGTGGCCGGCACGGTCGAGGACTTCAGCCTGCGGCGGACGACGCTCCGCGACCTCGATGGCGTCGTCCACACCGTGCCCAACGGCGAGATCGCCGTCGCCAGCAACCTCACCCGGGTCTGGTCCCGGATCAACCAGGACGTGAGCGTCGCCTACGGCACCGACATCGACAAGGCGATGGAGGTCGTCGACAACGTCGGTCGCGAGATGGCCTCCGACCCGGCCTGGAAGCGGCGAGTCCTCGAGACGCCCCGGGTGGACCGGGTCAGCGCCCTCGGCGAGTACGGCGTGACGCTCAAGATCCTGGGAACCGTCCGGGCGACCGAGCAGTGGGCCGCCGCCGGCGAGCTTCGGAAGCGCCTGCTCGTGGCCTTCAAGGCCAACGGCATCGAGATCCCCCGACCGCAGCGGGTCGTGCTGAGCCGCGAGCCGGGCACGGCCGATGTGCTCCCGGGCCCAGCCATCGGCCCCACCGACGAGGACCTCGCGCCCGAGGAGTGATCCGAATCGGGCGCTGCGAGGCGGCCGGCCGGGCGAAGGCGCCATCGAGCACCTGCGCGACCGCACTCGAACGTGGCGTGCGCTGCGGACAGGCTCATGGATGGTGCCACGCCCCAACAAGCGCGCTACGATGCACGGACGCCGTCGCCGGCCGTCCCAACGTCGGCGGTCCACCAGTTCGACCATCGAGGTCAACGGAGTCGTCTGTGAGCGTCGAACCGTCCCAGGGCGTCCAGCCCGCGATCGAGAACCTTCTCGCCGAGCGCCGGACGTTCCCACCCGCCGCCGAGTTCACCGCGCAGGCCAACGCGAAGGCATCGATCTACGACGAGGCCGAGCGCGACTACGTCGCCTTCTGGGAGGGCATCGCTCGCGAGCGGGTCAGCTGGGAGACGCCGTTCGAGACGACCCTCGAATGGGACCTCCCGTTCGCGAAGTGGTTCGTCGGCGGCAGGCTGAACATCACCTACAACTGCGTCGACCGCCATGTCGAGGCCGGGCTCGGCGACAAGGTCGCCTATCACTGGATCGGGGAGCCGGGCGACACCCGGACGATCACCTATGCCGACCTCCAGCGCGAGGTCAGCAAGGCCGCCAATGCCCTCCTCGAGCTCGGCATCGAGACCGGTGACCGCGTCGCCATCTACATGCCGATGATCCCCGAGCTCCCGATCGCGATGCTCGCCTGCGCCCGGATCGGGGCCCCCCACACGGTCGTCTTCGGGGGCTTCTCGGCCGAGGCCCTGGCCGGAAGGATCAACGACTGCGGGGCGAAGGTTCTCATCACCGCCGACGGGGGCTGGCGGCGGGGCAACCGGGTCAACCTCAAGCACCACGCCGACGACGCCGTCACCTCGACGCCGACGATCGAGAAGGTCATCGTCGTTGACCGCCTGGGCCAGGGCGCTCACATGGTCCCTCGCCGGGACGTCTGGTGGCACGACATCGTCGACCGCCAGTCCGAGGACTGCCCGCCGGTGGCGGTCGATTCGGAGCACATGCTGTACCTGCTCTACACCTCGGGCACGACGGCCAAGCCCAAGGGCATCGTCCACACCACGGCCGGCTATCTCGTCGGCACGAGCTTCAGCCACGAGGCGATCTTCGACCTGAAGCCCGACGACGTGTACTGGTGCGCGGCCGACATTGGCTGGGTGACAGGCCACAGCTACATCGTCTACGGGGCGCTGGCGAACGCCGCGACCGGCGTCCTGTATGAGGGCGCGCCCGACACGCCGACCTGGGACCGCTGGTGGCAGATCATCGAGGCCTACAAGGTCTCGATCCTGTACTGCGCCCCAACCGCCATCCGGGCCTTCATGAAGCACGGCCCGCAGTTCCCGGCGGCCCACGACCTGTCCTCGCTGCGGGTCCTCGGCTCGGTCGGCGAGCCGATCAACCCCGAGGCCTGGCTCTGGTACCACGAGCACATCGGCCGAGGGCAGGCTCCCATCGTCGACACGTGGTGGCAGACCGAGACCGGCATGATCCTGATCACGCCGCTGCCCGGCGTCACGACGACGAAGCCCGGCTCGGCGACGTTCCCGTTCCCCGGCGTCGCCGCCGACGTCGTCGACGGCGACGGCGAATCTGTTCCCTTCGGCGGTGGTGGCTACCTCGTCCTGAAGCGGCCCTGGCCGGCGATGCTCCGCGGGATCTACGGCGACCCGGACCGCTATCGCGAGACGTACTGGACACGGTTCCCCGGCATGTACTTCGCCGGCGACGGGGCCAAGCGCGACGAGGAGGGCTACTTCTGGCTCCTCGGACGCGTCGACGACGTCATGAACGTGGCCGGTCACCGGATCAGCACGACCGAGGTCGAGTCGGCGCTCGTCGACCATCGGTCGGTCGCCGAGGCGGCGGTCGTCGGGGTGAAGGACGAGGTGTCCGGCCAGGCGATCTACGCGTTCGTGATCCTGAAGACCGGCCAGGAGCCGGCCGACGCCCTCGCGGTCCAGCTCCGGGAGCATGTCGCGTACGTCATCGGTCCGATTGCCCGACCCAGGTACCTGATGTTCGTGCCGGACCTGCCCAAGACCCGCTCGGGCAAGATCATGCGCCGTCTCCTCCGCGACATCGCCGAGGGCCGGACCCTCGGCGACACGACGACCCTGGCCGACACCCCGGTCGTCGAGACGA
>Ga0209341_10002776_pt1 | contig 16539 bp, 14 predicted proteins | sample RifCSP13_2_FD_184020 | JGI IMG/M metagenome (GOLD analysis project Ga0209341, IMG submission 184020) | Soil microbial communities from Rifle, Colorado - Rifle CSP2_sed 13_2 (SPAdes) (version 2) | ecosystem: Environmental > Terrestrial > Deep subsurface > Rock core/Sediment | place: Rifle...
CTCTTCCCAGACATTATTATAGTCAAAAGACAAGAGCATGGCCATCGGAACCACATCAACAGCCACTGGATTAAGAGACGCATCTTCCATAGTCTTAAGCAGCCGTTCCACGTCCCCATTCTGCGCACCGAATGCCATGAGAGACAGCATGGATTCCTCTCCCCTCTTCACTTCTCCAATAGTAGTAAAATCGCAGACAAGCTCATCTGGGGGGAAAGTAATCTGCTTCCGCATCTCCCAGCGCACAGCCTCTTTCATGTCTTTTTTAGGCATCTTCGGCAGATACATATGCATCAATGTCAAAGAACTGCCAGGAAGAACAGCTGCAACCTTTCTGGTCTTTATCCTTTGTGCGCTAAAAAGAGTACGCAGTATCCCGCTCAAATGCGAGCTTTCATGGGGAAACGCAAGATGGTCCAGTTTTGAATAACCAACAGCTCCAAGCAAACGCCTGTCGCCCGTCCCTTTTATTTTTACTACCTTTACAGCATAAGAACCTATATCTATGCCTGTGAGATTACCCTTGTCAAAGATGAACACAGATGTTATCCTCTTGAGGTATCCGTTAGTAACACGGTTAGGTCTGCTGATAAAAAAACAATATCTTTGCCCCTGCGCCAGCAATTTTGGCGCGAGGTTTACTGGCTTTTTTGAACTGTAAGCCCGCTGGCATTGAGATAAAGCACTCTTTCCCTTATATCTTTAAGCAAGGGGCCTTCCCTTTGCCCTGCATGAGATAAAAACCTCTCATAATAGTCCACCGCCTCGTCAAATCTTCTCTCTTTCTCAAGGGAGATAGCCATATTCAGGCAGGGGTCCGGATAGTCAGGCACAAGCATTATGGCCTTTTTAAAGTATTCTTGCGCCAGTCCATGATTCCCCATGCCGTCCAAAAGAACGCCGTAGTTGTTCATCGCCTCCGGATAGTTTGGCTTGTATTTGATGGCCTTTTTATAGCTATCCTCTGCCTTCTTCACATCACCAAGCTGCTTATATGTTAACCCGATATTGTTATATGCCTCGGCATATTCCCGGAATATTTGAATGGAAGATAAAAATTCCTCCTTGGCAAGAGAAAACTTTCCTCCCCTGTACAGCTCAACCCCTCTTAAGTTTTTATTTCTCGCTTCTACAAATGCCATTTCTCCGCCATACCTTGGAAGGGGATGTCCATTACCCACGCCGGTACTATCCCTTCTGTCTGTCAAAGGGATATGGGCAGCAGCTATAGCCCCGCCACCTTTGGCATCGGCATAATTTGCCTGTCCCAAAGTATCTGCAGAGGTACGATAATCCATGAGGACTACCTGACCGGAAGTATTCAGCCCCGGCCTCTCTTTGTTGTAGTTAATACGGTTAACCGCCCACCACACAGCGGCAATCGCAATAATAAAAAGCAAAAAGGTTAAGACCCATAACACCCTTGCCGTAGATAGGGTAGCCTGCATATGCCCTTTATTCTTTGCAGTGCTGTAGCCTCCGCTATATACAGGCAGGGCATTGGTCTCCCTTATTGTCTGCACTTTCTTGAGTGCCTGGTGTATTAGGCTCATAAAAAATATACGGCGCCCATTAAGCAGGTTTCCTTATCTTGATGAAAACCTCGCCTATCTTTTTGTCGCCCTGCTTCACTATTATAGGATATTCTGCGCCTTCCCCTTTCACAGAATATTTAACCCATAGGTCCTTTGCAGTATCAATCAAATAGCCCCTGTCTTCCCCTGTATTAACAGACCTCTTCCCGACAAAACCAAGGAAATTTACAGATATATCCTTTCTGTCCATTCCTTCCACTATTACATCAACTATCTTAAGTTTATCTCCCTTTGCCACTTCCATGGATTCCATATTAGCAACAGTCCTCTCCACATTATTTAAAACTATTATCAGGCCCTTAAATATTGATGCCTCACTGCTGACAGCTTCGTCAGATGACAAAACAGCAGGCTGCCCGGCGGCTTTTGCAGCTAATATATTATTGCCTCCCATATCATTCCCTGAACCTGATTGTATACCTGTGGGAAAAGACCCCTGAAATTTTTCCTCATTTGAAACAGGAGCCCCTGTTGACACAACAGATATATTTTCAGGAGAAACTGCCGTATTCTTATAAGACCCTTTATCTTTCTCCACCGTTAACGGCTGACTACTAACCGTGTCCATAGCAGCAGGCTGCCGACCCGCAGAACCAGGAGCAGTTTTTATAACAGGGGTTGTAGCCAGGGAAGAGATAATTGCCTGCTCTTTATTATTCCACCAGACTCCAAATATCACGGCAATAATCGCAGCAGAAGCTGAAAGGTGCGGTATATATCTGTATCTGCGCCATGTCCTTTTAGGCTGTATATCAACATCCTTTCTAAGCGTCCCATCGCGCTCCAGTTCCTCTATGGCCTTTTTTTCTATTTCATCATCTACAACCCTCTTCCCAACCACAAAGGCTGCTGTCAAAGCCCTGTCGCATACAATATTTATAAGCCGTGGTATGCCGGAACTTGCCTCATATATTGACCTTAAGGCAGTTGATGTAAACCTTATATTTCCCTTTCCTCCTGCGATAGTAAGGCGGTTAAATATATATTCCTTGGTCTCATCAAAATTCAGAGACATAAGGTGGCATCTTACCACTATCCTCTGATTTAGCTGGCGGAGTTCAGGAAGTTTTAACTTTTCTCTAAGCTCAGGCTGGCCTACCAGGACTATCTGAAGGAGCTTCATCTTTTCTGTCTCAAAGTTTGATAACAGCCTGACCATCTCCAGCGCCTTCAAACTCAAATTCTGCGCCTCATCTATTATAACAACTGCGTTTCCGCCATGCTGTGCCTTCTTCAACAGAAAGGCGTTTAAAGCATCCAGCTGCTCCTTCAGGGATGAATTGTGCTCCTTTATTCCAAAATCCTCATTTATGGCCTTGATCAATTCAATATCTGACAGAAAAGGGTTAAGGATAAGCGCCTTCTCCACTTTTGAATTCAGTTTGTCCAGAAGGACCCTACAAATGGTTGTCTTCCCTGTGCCGACTTCGCCTGACAGCATCATAAACCCCTTGCGCTCTGATATGCCAAAAAACAGGAGGTCCAATGCCTCCTGATGTTTCCTGCTCCGGTACAAAAACCTGGGGTCAGGAGTTATATTAAATGGGTTTTCTTTCAGATAGAAAAATTTTTCATATACCATTGTTAAACCTTCCCCTTTTTAACACTCTTGCCATCAAGTTCTTCCATAGCCTTCTGATATGCGGATTTATGCTTAAAGCCTTTTTTCAGATATTTCCATATAAGCTCTATCTTTTTCACATCTATCCCGCTATATTCCCTCGCCTCCAGGTCGCCCATAGGAATCCTCTGCGGGGCTATATATCCCTTCTGTTCAAGGTAGTACAGCTTATGCCTCGGAATGCCTGTCCGTTCCAGCACCTGTGATGTCTTCATATCCTTCCCCTCTTGACTGAGATATCAAACTATCAGTCTTCCAGATTTAACTTTGGTTTTGGTTTTAGCTTTGGTTTTAGATTTATTTTTCTACGGTTATAGCCAAAAAAAGGGATGGTGTCAAGGAAAATTTTTATGTCTCCAGTTTCAACCTCTTAAGCAATGCCGAATTGCTCACAACCGACAGCGATGACAATGCCATTGCTGCTGCGGCGATAATTGGGTTCAGCAAACCAAATGCGGCGATCGGTATTGCAATGGAATTGTAAAAGAATGCCCAGAAGAGGTTCTGTTTCACCTTTTTCATCGTTGCCCTTGAAAGCCTTATCCCCGCGACCACATCCCTCACATCGTCCTTTACAAGGATTATCCCGCCTGTCTCCTTTGCCACGTCAGAGCCGCTGCCTATCGCTATGCCTATATCCGCCTCTGCAAGGGCAGGCGCATCATTTATGCCGTCGCCCACCATTGCAACGACTTTGCCTTCGTACTTAAGTTTTTTTATCACCCCTGCCTTTTCACCGGGAAGCACATTGGCAATAATCTTTTCTATGCCGGCCTGTTTTGCAATTGCCTTTGCAGTCCTTTCATTATCCCCTGTGAGCATAATTACCTCAATGCCCTCCCCAATAAGTTTAGCAACAGCCTCTTTTGAATTTTCCTTTAATGTATCTGCAACAGCAACAATACCGTAAACTGTAAACTGCGAACTGTAAACTGAAACTTCTGACTCCTGACTTCTGACTCCTGACTTCTTAACAGCAAGTATCATTGCAGTCTTTCCCTGCTCCTCAAGAGATTTAAGCATGTCCTCGTAAGCTGAAATATCTATCTTAAAATCTTCCATAAGTTTTCTATTCCCAAACAAAATCTCCATCTCCTGACTTCTGACTTCTGACTCCTGACTTCTGTATTTAACCTTTACCCCATGCCCCGGAATTGCCTCAAACCTCAGCGCATCGGGTATTTGAATGCCCTTCATATTTGCCATCTTTATAATAGCCTCGCCAAGCGGATGCTCCGAGCCCTTCTCAGCAATCGCAACAAATTTTAGTATTTCGTCTTCACTGAGTTCGGGGGACAGTCCCGATTCTACGACTCCGCTTCGCTGCGTCCGTAAATCTGGGATAGTCCCCCGAATTATATCAGTAACTACAGGCTCTCCCCTTGTGAGTGTCCCTGTCTTGTCAAATACAATGGTAGTTAATTTCTCTGCCCTTTCAAGATACTCCCCTCCCCTTATCAAAATCCCTGCCTCTGCCCCTTTTCCAACGCCTACCATGAGCGCCGCAGGCGTTGCAACACCCAATGCACAGGGGCAGGATATAATAAGCACAGCCACTGACGCCAATATTGCCATAGGGATATTGCCTGCAAGAGACCAGCCCACAAAGGAAAGGACTGCCACACTCACAACACCATACACAAAATAACCCGTTGCCTTGTCAGCTATCCTCTGGATGGGCGCGGTTGATGCCTGCGCCTCTTCCACCATCTTAATAATCTGGTTTAGGGTTGTCTCAGAACCCACTGTTGTTGCTTTAAACTTAAACATGCCTGTCTTATTTAACGTAGCGCCTATAACCTTATCACCCATATTCTTTTCCACAGGCATGGACTCGCCTGTAATCATCTTTTCATCCACAGAAGAGTGCCCTTCTGTTATGACGCCGTCAGCAGGTATCTTTTCGCCTGGTCTTACCACCACAATCTCATCTTTCATCAATGATTCAGCAGGTATCTCTACTTCTTCACTCCGAACTCCTAACTCTGAACTCTGAACTGTCCTTATAACCCTTGCTGTCTGCGGCCTTAAATCAAGGAGCTTTCTCACAGCAGCAGAACTCCGCTTCTTTATTATCTCCTCCATATATTTGCCAAGCAAAACAAATGCAATAATCACAGCAGACACCTCAAAATATACATCCCTTTCTTCCACAGGCACAGGCAGGATATCCGGCGCAAATGTGACAATCGTGGAATAAAAATATGCCACCAGCGTGCCCATGGCAATAAGGAAGTCCATATTTATCATCCTGGTTTTTATTGCACGGTAGGCTCCGACATAGAATGTCCATCCGCCTATGAACTGGATTGGGGTAACAAGGATGAAGAGCCACACGCCCCATGTAAAGAATGGAAGGCTTGGTATTGGAACCCATGTAACAGTTACTGCGCCTGCTGCAAGGCCTATGTAAACCCCTGCCCTAAGGATTGCTAATAAAACAACACCTGTTATCGCAACGCTCACCCTGCGCTTGAGATTCTTTAATTCTTGCTCAGGCGAAACAAATGTATGCAGACAACTGTCACTGCAAAAATAATACGCCCTTCCGTGCATCTCTGTCTTTAAGGAGTGCTCTTTAGGAACCACCATACCGCAGATAGGGTCTTTTGCCATACCCTCTGTTGGGATGTGGGATATAGGGTGTGGGATGTGGGCTAAAGAAAGGACCGCTTCCGGATTTGCCGCAAACTTCTCCTTGCATTTTATGTTGCAGAAATAATAGGTCTTGCCCTTATAAGCATAAGTTGCAGCAGCCTTTGATTCTTCAACAATCATGCCGCATATCGGGTCTATTGCTGACATTAGATTACTCCCTTTTTAGTTGCATTATTTAAAACAAGGATAGCAGTTAAAATCCAAACCCGCAAGTAGTAATTGCTCGCATCAACTTCTTATTACTGCTAAAATATAAAGCATCTGAAATGACCCCAAATAATAAACCCCATAATACCTACCTCAGCAAATCCCTTTTCCTGAGAGGGCTTCAGTGCTACAAGTCCCTTTATCTGGACAGACGCCGCCCTGAATTAAGGGGTGAGATTTCATACGCGCAGGAGAGGCTTTTTGAGATGGGTAAGGAGGTGGGGAAATATGCTCAGAGGCTCTTTCCAGGCGGTGTCTTCATCCCTTTTGAAGAAATACCTCTTTCAGAACAGATTATCCAGACTACAGATGAAATTAAGAAAGGAACTTCTACACTCTATGAACCTGCATTCAGCTACAATAATGTATTTATTAAAGTCGATATTCTTCATAAAGGTAAAAATGGATGGGAAATCTATGAGGTAAAAAGCGCTACCGAAATAAAGGATATCTATATAGGCGATGTGGCAGTCCAATATTATGTTTTAAAAGGCACAGGCCTTCCCATTTCAAGAGCGTATCTTGTATACATAAATAATCAATATGTAAGATACGGCGAGATAGAGGTGGATAAGCTATTTATCATTGAAGACATCACAGAGGCGATAGAACAAAAGCAGGGTTTTATTGAAGAAGAGATTCAAAAAATGCGGGAAGTTTTGAAGGGAGATATCCCTATAATTGATATTGGAAGGCACTGCCATGAGCCTTACGACTGCGACTTCATAGGCTTTTGCTGGCAGCATGTACCAGAAGATTCTGTATTTGAACTCAAAGGCCGCGGCGCCAATGGATATGAGCTCTATAAGCAAGGCATCATACATCTAAAGGATGTACCTCAGGAACTCTTATCCAATAGCCAGAAAATCCATGTAGAAGGGACTCTCGAAAAGAAGGATTTTATTAATCGTGAAGCTGTAAAAGAATTTCTTGAGTCCCTCTGGTATCCATTATGTTTTCTTGATTTCGAAACCTTTAACATCTCCATACCTCTATTCGATGGCACAAGGCCTTATCAGCAGATACCTTATCAATATTCGCTGTATTGCAAGGATAATGAAAGTTCTGAATTAAGACACTACGAATATCTTGCCAAAGCAGAGGTTGATCCAAGAAAGGAACTTATTGAAAAACTCCTTAAAGAGATTTCAGAAAATGCATGCGTAGTAGTTTATAATAAATCTTTTGAAATAGGTGTATTGAAAAACCTCGGAGGCTGGTTCCCTGAGCACAAGAAAAAGATAGACAATATCATAAATAACATAATAGACCTGATGTCCCCTTTTCAGAGAAAGGATATTTATTTATGGCAGATGAGAGGCTCATATTCCATAAAGGCCGCCCTCCCCCTGCTTGTCCCTGAACTGAGCTATAAAGATATGAATATTAAAGACGGTGAAATGGCAATGAATGCGTATTTTGCAATGACCAAATCCCACGACCCGGCAGAGATAGAGAAAAACAGAAATGCGCTCCTTGAGTATTGTAAGCTTGATACCTTTGGGATGGTAAAGATGGTGGAGAGGATGAGGGGGCTTTAGGTTCTTATCTCTTCAATGAGTAAATTACCCGCCAGCTTACTGGCAGGTAATTTACTATCCTTTATTACTTCTTGACAAGCATATCTATCCAGCATACAATAAAAGCATACAAAGGAGGTGCAATGTATGCGTGCAACATTAAACATACCCGATGACCTCATTTCGGAGGTTCAGAAGGCCACTGGCGAAAAATCCAAGACAAAGGCCATTGCCATTGCCATGAAGGAATTTATCAGGCAGAAAAAGATAAAACAGCTTATTGCCCTTAGGGGCAAGGTGCAGATAGACTATGATTGGAAAAAAGAAAAAGAACTTGAGATAAAGGCTCAGAAAGAGAGGGAAAAACTTCTTGAACGAAAGAGATAACGGCATACTTGCAGATACGAGCATATGGATAGAATTTTTCAAGCCGCAATCCGCAGTTGGCAAAAAACTTGAAACCCTCATCATGAAGAATTCGGTATGGGTATGTGGAGTAGTGCTTTTTGAACTCGTGCAAGGGGTTAGGACAGAAGATGAAAAAGCCAAGGTATTGGATGCCTTATCTAATCTATCCTATGCAGAGATGACAAAAGACCTCTGGCAGAAGGCAGGAGAACTCTCTGCATCCGTCAAGAAAAAAGGCTTGAATTTACCCTTGTCCGACATATTCATAGCAGCATTAGCCATTGAACACAATCTCAAAATCTTCACCCTTGATAAACACTTTGAACAGATACCGACAGTAAAGATTTACAAGTTTTAAAACACATCCACACACACCCGTCACCGCCCAACCAAGGAAATGAGTTCTTTAGTGGTCAAGGAATTTGGGTGGCTTTGTTTAATTCTGCAAGACCCCGTTGCAGACTTTTAAAGACTCGCTACATTTAGCGACGGCAAAGATGTTAGGTAAAACCTTACAAACAGAGGCAGGAAACCATTAGGAGTGTAAGACCGGAGCTTGGCTGCTATATGTAAGAAAATACCGACATCTCAAAACCACCCACTCCACAAATTTTATCGATTTGAGAAATAGTTCCCAATTGGTGAACTTTTTTATTGACATTAATTCGGGAACTTGTTATTATTCTGTTGTGACGATTGTAGTCAAATCTTACACTCTGCTATGGAACCTAAATGACCTTAGTTGGCCGAGAAAAGTTAGATGTATTCATGCGCAAGCATACAGATACCCGATCATGGATAGAAAGCTGGGTAGCAGATGTCGCAGGTTCTAATTGGCAAAACACTCAAGACATCAAAAACCGTTACTCTACAGCAAGTTTCTTGGCCGATCATATTGTATTCTTTAACATAAAAGGGAATTCATACCGTCTACAAGTTCAAGTGGCATTCAAAACCGGAAAAGTAATAGTCAAATGGATCGGAACTCATGCAGAGTATACTAAACTCTTTTGCTGAGGAAATTAAAATGGAACCGCGTGTTATTAAATCAGAAAGTGAATATAAAATCGCTATTGCCGAAGTAGAGCGTCTTATAGCGCTTGATCCAGAGCCGGCAACACCGGACGCTGAGCGCTTAGACCTTCTTGCGATGCTTATTGAGGCTTACGAAAAGAAACGTTTCCCTATTGCGTTGCCAAGTCCCATAGATGCGATTCTTTTTAGAATGGAGGAACAAGGCTTACTGCAGAAAGACTTGATTCCATATATTGGCAGTAAGAGCAAAGTTTCCGAGGTCCTATCCGGAAAGAGACCTCTTACAATTCAAATGATACGAGAGCTTCATGCAGGTTTAAATATACCCCTTGAAGTTTTACTACAAACGCCAGCGGAAGGGACAAATAATGTAATAGAAATAGATTGGCAGAAGTTCCCCATTGGAGAAATGATTAAACGCAGTTGGATTTCATCTTCATATCATGACGTGCGCGCACACGCCTTTGCACTTATGCAAACATTTCTTGAACCTTTGGGTGGCAAATTGCCAGAGGCGGCTCTTTGCCGACGCACATGGTCTAAGCTTTCTGAAAAAGACGATGAGATGTATGCGCTAATCGCATGGACAGCCCGCGTGTTAATCAGAGCAAGAGAGGAATGTTGTGTCGCAGAGTACAAACCAGGAACTGTAAGCAAAGATTTTATAAAAGAGATAGTTCACTTGAGCTGGTCTGATCAAGGTCCCTTGCTTGCACAAGAATTTCTGGCAAAAAATGGCATAGCTTTGATTATTGAGCCACGTTTACCTAAAACAAAATTAGACGGTGGAGCAATGCTTGACGAAAATGGAAGGCCAGTTATTGGTATTACAATCAGATACAATAGAATAGATAATTTTTGGCATACACTTGGCCATGAGTTGTCTCATGTGGCCTTGCATTTGAGGAATAAAGAAAATATGTTTATAGATGATATTGAGACTGGGCATTTTGAGAATGCTAAAGAAGTTGAGGCGGATAATTTATGTCAAGAAATCTTGATTCCACGAAAAAAATGGAAAAATAGTAGAGCCTATATTCAAAAAACTCCAAGCGCTATTATGGAGCTTGCGAAACAACTTAGTATTCATCCTGCTATTATTGCTGGTCGTATTCGGCATGAGACAAAGAACTTTTCAATCCTTAATGAACTTATTGGTCATGGGCTTGTTAAAAAACAATTCCAAAATGTTTCTTGACCTCAAGGAAACGAATAATGCATGAGCGCCTACATTATATTCCTATACTAAAAAGTAAGAAAGCTGAGCTTACAGCTCTCAATGAACTCACTGATGATGTTAAACAGTATATAACACCATTAATCGAAGTAATTCCAGTCCCTTGGGATTTCAAAAACGATAAGCCTAAAAAAACACAGCAAGAACATCTTAAAAACTTTACCAAAAGTTTAGCAAAGAATTGGACAACTGGCAGGCCAATCTTTATTGACTTCTATTATGTTGCGACGGGAGAAAAAATTGAAAGTAAACATCCCATCTTATATTCTATGGAATATATTCGTAAAAGTGGTACCAAGGTAATACCAACTACAGGACTTGAAAGAGATGCATCTTTTCAAGATGCAGTAGCTCAGGCAATATCTGACAACAATAATGGTGTTTGCTTGCGAATTCAAAAAGATGATATTGATAATTCTAATGAAATGAATAAATCTCTCGACGCATTGCTAAAACAATTTGATGTATCGCCTGATTATTGCGATCTAATCATTGATTTTGAATCCCTTCCTATTAAGAATGTCGTAGAACCCATAAAATATATATACGATATCATAATAAAATTCCCATATATTAAGGAATGGCGGACTTTAACGGTAGCTGCCTCAGCATTTCCTGAATTTCTAACCGATATTCAACCGGATTCCAAAAAGATGCTGCCCCGCAATGAATTTTTGTTATGGAAAAGTATTATATCAGCAAACCGCCTTCCAAGATTGCCATATTTTGGAGATTACGCAATCCAACATCCAAACATGACAGACACGGACTTCCGAAATAAAAAAATTCCGGTAAACCTACGGTATACTGTATCCGACCACTGGCTGGTATATAAGGGAAGAGATAAGAATCGATACGGCCACGATCAATTTAATAAAATATGTCATGACTTAGCTAACGGGAAGGAGTATAGTGGTCCTACTTTTTCTGCGGGAGATGCTTATATCGACCGTTGCTCAAAATATATAGATGGGCCGGGAGTCCCATGGATATGGCGGCGAACTGGATTTAGCCATCATATTGCATTCGTTGTTAAACAGATCGCCAATACTGCCTTGCCTTAATTCTTTCCCTGACCTCAGATCGCAACTCGTCTATTTGTAAGCATTCGACGAGACGATTCCACAAAACTTCACGGGGTTTGCTGACTATTCCTTTATGTAAATCGCGCTTCTTTAAGGCCTCAAGGGCTTCTTCACGCCATAACAACTGAACGATCGCTGTTGGATCAACATCAGTATTTTGTGTGTCCGGCCTAATTTTTCGGATTAGTAGTTTTTTATTTTTATACTCCGCCTCACTCAGCCCCCACCAGGACGGCACAAGTTTCTCAACTTTTAAAAGATGACAAGAACTGGCAACCACTGTCACGCAATCTAAGACCCGGTTATAATAATCTTGCTGACTTGGAAGCCTGTCTAAGGTATCTCGTTCGCTTTTAATTTCATATCCATGAATCGAGCCGTTAATTACAGCAATATCGATACGTGAATCACCTTGACAAAGCCCAAGCTCTTCAATGACTAAAGTATCGCATTGTTTGCAATACTTATTATGCAATGACTTTAATAAGACCTCACGAATATCTATGTCCCGCATAATAGAAACCAAATGAGTATTTTTTTGAAATTAAGATTACTAAAATTTATTTATGCAACTAACAGACTTTTTCCACATGATTTTTAAAATACATTATTACTGCCGCAAAAAGCAAGTATTAAGTTACTGAGATATTGAAGGCAAAAAGAAGATGAATCTATTTCAATACTCCCCTTTTAATCCCTAACCTACCCCCTTCTCCACCTCTCTCACTATCGCCTCCACAATATCTTTTTCCTTTACCTTCTTTGCAGGCTTGCCTTTTATGTACAGCATTCCAACGCCATCACCGCCAGCTATGCCGATATCTGATTCAATGGCCTCTCCGGGGCCGTTTACAACACATCCCATAACAGCGATATTTATAGGCTTTGTGATGTGCGAAAGTCTTTTTTCTATTTCATTGGCAAGGGTTATTATATCCAGCTTTATTCTTCCGCAGGTCGGGCAGGATATGATATTGACCCCTCTCTCCCTTAATTTCATTGCCTTTAAAATCTCCCAACCTATCCTCACCTCTTCCACAGGGTCACCTGTAAGTGAAACACGCAATGTATCTCCTATGCCCTCTGATAGTAAGACGCCTAAACCTGCTGCTGACTTGACCGTGCCTGAAAATATTGTGCCTGCCTCTGTTATGCCTATGTGAAATGGATAATCCACTTTTTTGGCCAGAAGCCGGTAAGCGTCAATTGTCTTCCATACATCTGATGCCTTTAAAGATACTTTTATTTCATGGAAATCTAAGTCTTCCAAAAACTTTATATGCCGCATAGCGCTTTCTACCATTGCCTCTGGTGTGGGATGGCCGTATTTTTCCAGTATATCTTTTTCCAGAGAGCCTGCATTCACACCAATTCTTATAGGTATCTTCTTTTCCCTTGCAGCCTTTACTACAGTTTTGATTCTTTCCTTATCCCCTATATTGCCGGGATTAAGCCTTAGTCCATCAACGCCTTTATCTATAACTTTTAAAGCCAATCTATAATCAAAATGGATATCTGCAATAAGGGGGATATTTATAGACTTTTTTATCTTCCCTACTGCCTCTGCAGCCTCCATATTCGGAACAGCAACCCGCACAATCTCGCACCCTGCCCTTTCCAAAGCCTTTATCTGATTGATTGTTGCCTTTACATCAGCAGTATCAGTATTGGTCATTGACTGGATAGAGATGGGGGAGTTGCTTCCAATCTTTACATTGCCTATGATAATTTGTCTTGTTTTTCTGCGGGTCATGGTTTCAATAATACAAAAAAATAGGCTGAAAACCAAAGAAAATAATGAAAATCTTCAGCCTTCAGCCTTAAGTCTTACTACGTGGTGCCCGAGGCCGGACTCGAACCGGCACGGTAGTTTCCCACCTCGGGATTTTAAGTCCCGTGCGTCTACCAGTTCCGCCACTCGGGCATAAATACAGGGGTTAGCAGTTAGGGATTAGTAAAGGTTTTCTCTTTTTCTTTTTACTAACTCCTAAATCCTAACCCCTAATCCCTGTTTATTTGGAGGCGGCGAGCGGATTTGAACCGCTGCATCGCAGTTTTGCAGACTGCTCCCTTAGCCACTTGGGTACGCCGCCTTTAGTGGAATAGTATAATTGCCGCTTCTCTTGTTTGTCAAGACAAATTACCTCTGCAAAAGTAAAAACATTGAAAAATAAAAACCCGTCAACTATGGCCGGCGGGTGTCACAATATTTTTTTATTTACTGTTCACAAATTGTAAATTGTAAATCGAAAATCTTCTTTAACCCTTCATCCTCTTTCTTCCAAAATATCCAAGGCCAAGAAGGCCAGTGCCAAGAAAAGGTAGGGTAGAGGGATTCAGGCACAGGGGGCAATGACCGGTGCAGGGCAATTCCGTCATTACATGCCACTCAAAATGCTTGCATCAACCTCCACTGTGTATACATTACTTCCGCCAATCTTCCAACTGATGCTCGCCATATGATATGAGTTTAGCCAGGTAGAGGGTTGCTGTTGGCTTCCACCTAATACTGGCATACTCTACGACATTATTACCGCTATGAACTATCAGTCCCATCTCCAGAAAGCGTATAATGCCTGCTCCGATCATAATAATCCAAAATCTATAATCCCCTGTTCTTATGTGCCATAAAGTAAGGTATAGTAATTAATGTGTCATAAATTTAGAAGTGTAAAAAATATTTACACAAGTAGAGACCTACTATTGTTAATGAATGAAAACTATTAAGACTAAAATATCAATTATATCAACGTGTTAGCATCAAAATCAAAAAATAAGGATAGGTGTAAAATATTTTGTATACTTTTTGTTGAATAAGAACAGGCTATCTTCTGGCAGCCGTAGACTTTTGGTAACTGCAGGCTTTAGCCTGTCAAATCAAGGTGTTACGAGAGGTTACCAAGTACATCAAGTACATCAAGTAGATCGAGTACATGGGGATCCATAATGATTTAGGTGTCAATTTATTTTACACATTCTAAACTATTTATAAACTTTATACTTAGGGTGATTAGAAAAATATTGAGAAAATTAAATAAGTTATAGGAGTGTATGAATAATTTAGAAATAATGGCACGGATGTTGCAATATATTTATTACGAGAGTAATTATAAAAGGGAGGTTAATTATGAATCCAAAGCTAAGGCCAATAGTTTTTATGTTCTTAGTGGTAGCATTAAACAGTTTAATTCAAGCAATTGGATCGTTCCATATAATACGCAGGACAGAGCGATTGATGGTTATATAACCCCAACATTAGGCAGTATGTATTATGTTGTCTTTACTGTTGACACCGCCCTCTTACAGTCAGATTATGCGATTCACTTTGACCTTTACAACACAGCATTAGCAAGAAGAGCAACCACTGATATTGATATAACTCAGTTCGCACCCTTCTCACATGATGCACAGTCAAGGCGTGTACCGGAACCTCACACAATTCTGCTTCTCGGAATAGGGCTTTTAGGACTTTGGATTGGAAGAAAGGGATTGAGATTTAGCAAAGGAGTTGATTAAACCATGCGGTTTACACTTCAGCATCACCTTAATGCACTGCACATTTACTGTTTTCTCCTGCGCATAGGCATAAAAAAGGAATTTGCCATCGCTCTATCAAGGAGGTATGAAAGTATAATCCATAGGTACATTTATAAAAACTGGCTGTTGATTACCAGACAGCAAGCTGGCAAGTAATTCACTAGCATTTTCAGCATATCCCATATTATGTTATACCAAAAATTACTATTGACAGCTTTCTTTGCATGTTATATAAAACAAATATTGTTAATCCATTATTCAGCCATGATCCTTCCCTTTTAATTTAATATGTACTACACTACATGTCCAAGATGTTTAGAAAAGTTTTATGTAACTCTGACAGAAAAGGAGTTTGATTGCCCTTTCTGCAATTATACTATAAGACATAGTGAACTGGTAAGAAGGGAATCAAGAAGGGACAACATGCAGCGGGAATGCGAGATTTTAAGGAAAGGGATAAATCTATCTGCCCAGACCGTAAATATCTCAAAGGGAGGATCGTGCATAGTTATGCGGGGGGCAATCCAGTTTGAGGAAGAGGAAACCATTCATATTATAATAAAAGACCTTGATATAAAATCAGACGCCAGTGTTGTTTGGGTTAAACGGTTTGACAATATTGTGTCAAGAGTAGGATTAAGATTTTGTTGATATTTTTTGCCTTGAACCTATATACCAGTTAACCATCCGGTCTATCCCTTATCTATGTTAAATTCTGGCTTATATAAAAGTACTTCCTTTGTCTGAGAAATATCTACAAGGGAATGTCTGACATTGCCTTGCTGCGCTATAGACAGGTTTAATGCGCTGTGGACTGAAGATAATATATCTCAACCTCTAACCTCCAGCCTTTAACTTGTCTTTGACCCCCTCATTCATGCTCCCTGTCCTGTATCCCTGCAAATCAAGCGTTATATATATAAATCCCTGTTTCTTGAAGCCTTCAACAATGGCATTTCTAATTCCTTCTTCCAAAAACCTGCTTATCTCAGAAGGCATTACCTCAATCCTTGCTATCTCATTATGATATCTGACCCTGAACTGGGAAAAACCTAAATTACGGAGAATCTCCTCGCATCTCTCAATCTTATCCAGTCTTTTTTCTGTTATCCTTGTCCCATAAGGAAATCTTGATGAAAGGCAGGCAAAGGAAGGCTTTTTCCATGTCTCAAGGCCGATGGCGCGGCTTACTTCCCTTATCTCAGGCTTTGAAAGGCTGGCCTCCACAAGGGGGCTTCTTATACCAAGCCCTTTTGCAGCCTCTCTGCCCGGCCTGTAATCACTTATATCATCAGCATTGCTGCCGTCAGCCACGTGCGCAATCCCCAATTCTTTTGCCTTTTCATTGCATATTTCAAAAAGCTCGCTCTTACAGTAGAAGCATCTTTTATCAGTATTGTCAGCAAAGTTCGGTATGAGGAGTTCATTTGAATCCACTATAATGTGTCTTGCGCCAATCTCCTTTGCCAGCCTCTTTGCATCCTGAAACTCCCTGTCAGGGTATGTCGGAGAAGTGGCTGTAATGGCCACGGCCTTATCCCCAAGGGTATCAACAGCAACCTTTAAAAGAAATGTGGAGTCCACCCCGCCTGAAAACGCCACAAGCACAGAGCCCATTTCCTTGAGGATAGCCTTC
>Ga0209341_10002777_pt1 | contig 16536 bp, 17 predicted proteins | sample RifCSP13_2_FD_184020 | JGI IMG/M metagenome (GOLD analysis project Ga0209341, IMG submission 184020) | Soil microbial communities from Rifle, Colorado - Rifle CSP2_sed 13_2 (SPAdes) (version 2) | ecosystem: Environmental > Terrestrial > Deep subsurface > Rock core/Sediment | place: Rifle...
CACCCGCCCTGGTAGGTACTGGGGGACACCCCCAAACCCCCGTCATCCTTCGACAAGCTCAGGATGAGCGGGAAGGCCCGCTCCGGACTCCCCCGGTCTTCGGCCTGATTCCGTCGGCGCGAGCCAAGGCCTAAGGCAAGCAGAACGGCGATGGAGCGCGGGCTTTTCGTTTGCCATCGTAGGGGCGAGGTCTCCTCGCCCTCTGCGGGCGGAGCAGCACCATGACGATGGAGCGCCGGCTCTCGCGGGTAGCCAGCGTGGCTGCTGGCATCGCGGTTGGCATCGGCGCGGGGGCGGCCCTGGGCGTGGCGGGGTGCGTGGGCGGTACAGAGCCGGGGATAAGGATCAAGGATGCCTGAAACACAACCAATCGATAATAGAGCGGCTACGGCTAGGGCACGGATTCGCAAGGCCGTCCGCAAGATTTTCTGTCGCAACCCACAATGTGGTCATGGAAACTCGCCGTACGCGCAGATGTGTGAAAGATGTTCGACCGGTCTTAACGGTGGGGTTGTCTTTTCATCTGGTCAAAGCGGTACGGCACAACACGAGTGGCTAGCGCAGCTTCAACAGGCTGTTCAGCGTAAGGAGCAATGCTACCTGCATGACGTTGGCGAGACCATGGAAGAGTTTGCCCGACAATTCGACTCATACATCAACTGGGATCGAATCCTTGACCGCACTGAAAACGAGTTACGATTTCGACGTGCCCAGGCGTTTGGGGAAATAACGCATAAGGTTCTCAATGGTCCTGCGGACATTCATCTCTTGGCTTGTCACGTAATATTCCGTTGGAATGCCTTTCTTACGCGTGGACTAGATCCGCACCTTCTGGCTCCTTTACAAGACAACCTCCGGATGTTTCTTACTGTCATCGATGGAGTGAACGAAGTGCACCGTCGTCTTAGTGTTACTGACTGGGGGGATAGGAAGAGATTGCAGCTTGCGCTATGGAGGGATGAAGAGGTGTTCATCACGGGCCTTCTAGCTGATCTCTTCAGAAGACCACACTACGTGATTTCCCGAGAGGAGCCCGCAGACAATATGGCGGATCTCATTCTCCGACCATGGAGGCCAAGGGTCTACTTTAGCTTTCCGATCACAGCCTTTGTTGGACAACCTGATGAGCAGTGGGCAAGAGCAGAAATCGAGTCAGTTCGAGACGCAATCCGCCAGTGGGCTGTCGTATTCGACCCGTACGCTATCAAAGATTACGATCTTACTTATCAAGTGCCGGAGATGAGTGAGATAGCTAAGGAGCTCGGCGAGCAAACCGAGCAGCGCGACTATAGGTTCATCGATCAGAGCGAAATCTTGATTGCGTTCTTTCCGAAGGCTGCGCCTTCTAAAGGAGTAGAGGCGGAGCTTCGGCACGCCAGAACGACTGGTAAGATCATTTACCTTTGTTATCCGCAACAAACGGGCGGGCCATTCAGCATTTCTCCTGATTATTTGGCTTCATCAAAAGAAGAGTTTCTTAATCTTATCAGGGATCACTTTGAAGGACTTGACGAGCCGGTGGACTAGGCTGACTTGCCCAACAGAAATCAAGGGAGGATTCATGGAACGGCCGGAACTCATACAAGCGGTCGAGGATTGCTTGTTCACGGTAGCATCGGCGGACAACCTGTCGTCAAACGAACGATATGTCGCGGCTGAAAGGCTATCTGATGTCAAGGGCTATTTCAGCTATGTAGTCTTAGGCAGTCTGGGGGCTCGGGTCATCGTGTCCTGCGATGCTCCGTTGCCTGAAGAGCCGTTCCTGATTATGCGACGTAATCCGAAGCGACGGGAATCCACGTGGGTGTATCAGGCGATCGCGCTTTCTACGCTCGAAGACCTGTCAGCGAAGGTTAGCGACCGCGCGCGGCCGGAGAGACGCAATGGCAGGCCCTGACTAAAGGCAAGATCCGGTATTCCTCTGCTGCATACCGACATCCTCTAGGAGGGCGCCCATGACCACCACCACCGCTAACCCCTACACCCGCACGGAGCGGCCTCAGCGCTGGGAGCGCGCCGCCATCTCGGACAACGCTCGCGTGGTCCTGGAGCGCCGCTACTTACGCAAGGACCAGGAGGGGAACCTGCTGGAGACGGCCGAGGAGATGTTCCGCCGCGTGGCGCGCAACCTCGCCCAGGCGGAGCCGGTCTGGGGCGGCAGCCCCGAGACACCGCGGCTCTGGGAGGACCGCTTCTACGCCCTGATGGCCTCGCTCGACTTCCTGCCCAACTCGCCGACGCTGATGAACGCCGGCGCCGAGCTGCAGCAGCTCTCCGCCTGCTTCGTCCTGCCGGTGGGCGACTCGCTCGGCGAGATCTTCGACGCGGTGAAGTACACCGCCCTCATCCACCAGTCGGGCGGCGGCACGGGCTTCTCCTTCTCGCGCCTGCGGCCCACGGGCGACTTCGTCCGCACAACCACGGGCGTGGCCTCCGGCCCGGTCTCGTTCATGCGCGTCTTCGACCGCGGCACCGACGTCATCAAGCAGGGCGGCAAGCGGCGGGGCGCCAACATGGGCATCCTGCGCGTCGATCACCCCGACATCCTCGAGTTCATCCACTGCAAGGACTCCGGCACCGACATCACCAACTTCAACATCTCGGTCGGCGTGACCGAGGAGTTCATGCGGGCGGTGGTCGAGAATCGTGACTACGCCCTCGTCAACCCGCGCACGGGCCAGGAGGTCGTAGAGTCGCCTGGGAGACCGGGACGGCTGGAGGCGCGGCGCGTCTTCCGCGAGATGGCGGAGTCGGCCTGGCGCACCGGCGACCCCGGCTGCATCTTCCTCGACAGCATCAACCGCTCGACCTCGAACCCGACGCCGCGCCTGGGGCAGATCGAGGCGACCAACCCCTGCGGCGAGGAGCCCCTCTTCCCCTACGAGTCGTGCAACCTGGGCTCCATCAACCTGGCGCGGTTTGTCAGGACGGGGCCGTTCACCGCAGAGCACGCTGAGACCGCCCTTCGACAGGCTCAGGGTGAGCGGATGAACGGTTCCTCCGCGCCTTCGGCGTCCTCCGCGGTGAAACAGGCGGCGGGGATCGATTGGGAGCGGCTGCGGGTGGCGGTGTGGGACGCGGTGCGGCTGCTGGACAACGTCATCGAGATGAACCGCTACCCGCTGCCGCAGATCGAGGAGATCAGCAAGCGGATGCGGCGCATCGGCCTGGGCGTGATGGGCTTCGCCGACATGCTGTACCTGCTGCGCGTGCCCTACGACTCGGAGGAGGGGCTGCGCCTGGCGGAAGAGGTGATGGGCTTCGTGCGGAGCGAGGCCGACAACGCCTCGGAGGCGCTCGCGGAGGAGCGGGGCGTCTTTCCCGAATGGCAGGGCTCCATCTACGACCCGGAGGGCCCGACCATCGCCGGCGTCGCCAAGCGGCGGCTGCGCAACTGTAACCGGACGGTCATCGCGCCGACAGGGACCATCTCCATCATCGCCGACTGCTCGTCGGGCTGCGAGCCAACCTTCGCCCTCGCCTTCACGCGGCAGCACTTCCTGGACCCGAAGGACCCCAACGTCATGACCAAGCTGACCGAGGTGAACGAGCAATTCCTGGCGGGGGCGAAGGCGGAGGGGTTCTACTCGTCGGAGCTGATGGACGGCCTGGCGGAGGGGGGTCATCTCGCGGACCGCGACGACGTGCCCGAGTGGGCGAAGCGCGCCTTCGTGGTCGCGCACGACATCGGGCCGGAGTGGCACGTGCGCATGCAGGCCGCCTTCCAGCACAACACGGACAATGCCGTGTCGAAGACGATCAACTTCCCGTTCGAGGCGACGGTGGACGAGATCGAGCGCTCGTACTTCATGGCCTGGGAGATGGGGTGCAAGGGCATCACCATCTACCGCGACCGCTCGCGGGAGACGCAGGTCCTCTCGCTGGGGTTCGCACGAGCCGCAGCAGGGGAGGGCGAACAGCCGTTCGCCCCTACGGCAGCGGGGGTCGTTGAGGCGGCGCGCTGGATGCCGGGGCATGAAGCTAAGAAGCCGCGGCCGGCGGTGGTGGAGGGCTACACGCGGCAGATCCAGGCGCCGGAGGGGAAGCTGAACATCACCATCAACAGCGATCCGGAAGGGCCGCTGGAGGTGTTCATCAACGTCGGCAAGGCGGGCTCGGACATCGCCGCGCTGGCGGAGGCGCTGGGGCGGCTGATCTCGCTGGTGCTGCGTCTCCCCTCGCCGATCCCGCCGCTGGAGAAGATGGAGGAGGTTGCGAGCCAACTGCGGAACATCGGCGGCTCGCGGTCGGTGGGCTTCGGACCGGCGCAGGTGCGCTCGCTGCCCGACGCGGTGGCGCGGACGCTGGAGGCGCATCTGGCGGAGGCGCAATCGCCGCAGCAGCCCCTGCCGGGCCTCGGTGTGAGCGCCGGGATCGCCGAGGGGCGTCCCGGCATCGCGCTGTCGAACCACAACCTCTGCCCTGACTGCGGCCGCGCGACGCTGGCCTACGAAGAGGGCTGCGTCAAGTGCCACGCCTGCGGCTACAGCGAGTGTTAGACATGGCGCTGAACGAGCATCCCGTCGGCTCCCTGGACCACCTCTATCACGAGCTGCAGGTGGCGGCGCGCCGGTTCGAGGACGTGAGCGACGAGCTGCACTGGGGCCCGTTCCTGGCGCCGTCGTTGCATGCCCCGCCGGAGGACGACACGCGGGAGTGGGAGTCGTGGGAACAGCGCTACCGTGCGGCGGAGGAGCGGTTGGAGGAGGCGGAGATCGCGCTGCTGAAGGCGATAGGGCGGCTGTGAGGGGGGGAGTGAGGCTAAAGTAGAATGTCCTCAAGAGTCTCTAACAGAGGGACAATCCGGTGATAGTAGTCTTCCATGTCCCCCACGGTGACCTGGAATTTGAAAATGCCAACGTGACCCAAGGAATTCTTGTTGTCCACGACGCTATTCAGCGCACTGGCAGCGGAACCGTTAGGCGGGATCTTGGCAGAGAAATTGTCTCGATAACTTTCGCTGAAGGCCCGTAAGAAGCGTGCAATCTGAGCGTAGTCGGGATTCCGGAAATGCTCGCCAGCCATCTTGCTGATGAAAGCCCTCAGTTCAAGATCCTGCGCTCGCGCCGCTCTCTGACCGACCAGGTACTCAACACAATCCTCGACGACTCCGGTCATTACGACCGTCAGGTATCCAGCCAGGTACGCGCCTAACTTCGCGTTAGAAATTGACCACGATTTAGCGTCAGAAAGTGCGAATTCTATCTCCTGGCATCTTTGCGTGACGTATATGTCGCGAGGCATTTATCCGAACAAGACTTGCTGTGCGAGTGCGATTCTCCTTTTCACTGTGTCCACATCGGTTGTTCCAGAGCTCGTTGCCTCCCTGTAACTAGAGTTAGCTAGTAATTTCGCGAATCTGTCCCGTAGGTCATGCGGGTCTCCTGTTGACTTGGCATACGCGACCATAACTGAATCGAACACTGCAACATTGATCCCTCTCTTGATGTGGAACGGCTTCGGCCCAAGGCTTTGAAACACCCGCGTAACAGTTTGAATGAAAACAGTTTCGTAAGGTTCCCTTATCACTTCACGCTGATGACGAGCCATAAATCTGTTCAGGAATTCTTTCATGGTCTTCGTGTAGGATTCATATCCTTCGTACAGCGCTAAGAATCTTACGATGAGCTCTACATCCCTCATGCGACGGTCGCGCACTTCTGAACCAACAATGGCGCGCCAAGTAGGATACGTATTCAAGTTGATCAGGAGATCATTGAACGGGCCGTGATATGAGCTGTTCCGGACCTCTTGCGGAGTTAGGCTTGTTCCCCCTGTGTTGAGGCGTTCAAAGATGTAGTAAACGCTCGAATTGTCTCTAGGGTCCAGTTGTTCGACGATCACTGCTCGAAGCACTGAATCGCGGAGCCGCCGCTGTTCTGGCTCCTCAAGGTCCCTGTAATGCTTTCCCTCCCACTGCGGACTGACGTTCTTGAGATAAAAGTCCGTGCCGTCGGGGAGCGCTCCGTCGAAAAAGGACCATATCGTCAGTAGGCGCTGATGGCCGTCGATGACCAACAGCTTCTCTTCTAAGGGTTCCTTGTACAAGAAGATACTGGGAACTGGGAGCCCTAGTAGGAACGAGTCGATGAGCTTGCTCGCCTGCGCGTGCCGCCAGATCCAGAATCGCTGCGAGCTCGGGATGATTATCTCGTTGTTCTTCCATTTCTGATAGAGCACATCCAGCGTGTAGTCGGCCGGATAGGACACAATCTTATAAACGGGAGCTCCGGCCTGAGCATCTTCCTTCTCGGAGGCGATCTGTTGTATCGCTACAGCCATATCTCTTCTTGGCTTCCCTCGGTGCGACGACCCGCCTGCTAATTGCTGGGATTATTATGCGAGACTCACAATCGGGATGCAAAGCAGGCGTTGACTGGCCTAGGGGCTCCGCAACGCCCTTATGCCCTCCCCCTCACGCCGCCCTCCCCTCCGCTTCCCCCTCACCCGGCGGGGCCACCGCCGGCAGCGTCAGCACCTCGGCGGGCTCGCGGCGGTGGTTGGGGCCGATGGACGAGAGCGACTCGAGGAGGCTGGGGACGTAGGTCGAGCGCAGGCGGGAGCCCTCGCGCGTGAGGTAGCTCACCACCAGCGATTGGTCGAACTGGCGGATGCGGACGCTCCGTCCGTGCTTGCGGTCCATGTCCTGACCGACGGTGCGGAGGGTGCGTTCGAGGCTCATGGGCGCGCTCAACCAACCGGAGCCGCGCCGGGAGCGGGCGCTCTCGAGGAGCCCTTCCACGTGCTCCGTGGAGTACCGAAGCTCGGCCAGGGCCTCGTTGAGGACGTACAGGATACGGAGGCCGGTGTCCTCCTCTTCGATCTGGACCTGAGCGGCGCTCCGCTGGTCCAGGACATGGCCGATGGCCCTGAGGCAGTCGCCGTGAGTTGATGGCCAGAGCATGATGTCCTCCCCGTGAGTTCCTATGAACAAATGTCGTCATAACTGCTTGGTCGGGAGAGGGGTTGGCGGTACTGTTTTGTAGGGGCGTGCGGTACTCGAGACTTCAGTACGCGAATCCTGCTATGCCGGCGCCTGCATGCCGATACTCCCCCTGGCTCTCCCCGGCGGCTAGGGTGACAGACGCTTGATCTCCCTCTACGCCTGGAACCGGCTGACCACAGAGAGCGTGGGTTCTTCCCACCCGCCCACCCTGGAACGTACTGGGGGACACCCCCAAGCCCCTGCCAGAGGGCGGCGCCCTCTGCACTCCCGCAGAAGGGACATTCCTCAGTCATCAGCCGTGTATGCTCAGCGTACGACCAATTGTCACAAAAAGTTGGAAGCCGACGCGTCCGGCCGATAGTCAGCCGTGCGAGGGGTTCTGCCCACAAACGCCCTTGCGGGGGTGAATGACGTGGCTGAGCATCAAGACGACGGACAGACCGATCCCGGCTCTCCCTGGTGGTTCGACCAGCCGACGGAGGAATGGGTGGAGCAGGAGCACGCTGAGGGCGGGACGATGTCGCCTTCCGAGGGGTCCATCGCGCGAATCGAGACGCCGTTTTGGGCGACCTGGCTCTCCTTCTCATCCAAGGAGCTGAGCCGTCTGCGGTTTCAGCGCTGGCGGTTCCGGCAGCTGCGCCTGCGTCGGAACTTCAGCCCCACCATCCCGGCCCAGCCGTCTGCTACCACCGCCGCGTAGCGAATCCGGCGTCAGTCGCCGGCAGTCGCAATGCCATGGGCTGCCCTTCGATGTGTGCGGACGGCCATTCGATCATGTACGAACCGCCCTTTCAGGCGGCAGAAGGGCTTGCTACGCTACCCGACGATGGACCCCATCCTCGGGACAGCCTCGGCCCAGCCGCGACCAAGCGCCGCTCGCGCGCCGGCCGTTTCGCCGCGGGCGGCGAGCGGTGTCGCGCAGCCGTATAGCGCCCCTGCGTCACGCCCCAGCGCATCGACTGGGACGAACGCCAGGCTGCTGGCGGCCCTGGGCAACCTAGGCTCGCTATCGCTGTTCGGCGGCGGCGGCGGGCTTGGCGGGCTCTCGTCGGGCCTTGGCGGGTCCGGTGGTCTGAGCGGCCTCGGCGGCTTTGACGCCCTCGGCCTGCTCGCGGGCCTTGGCAGCGATGGGAACGGCTCACTCTTGGTGCAACTGATCGAGTCCATCAATGCGCTGGTCGAGGTGCTCCGCGGCCAGGGCGCTTACGCGTCGCTCTCCAGCGAGCAAAAGGCGACGGCACAAGCACCAGCGTCAGGGGCGCCGGTGGGCCTGACGCCGGCGGCGAACCAAATTATCTCCTCCCCGAGCGCTGTCCTCCAAGCTGGGCCGAGCCCGACTAAAGAGGCCCTCGCGGCCGTCGCGAGCAGTGCTGCGCCTCCTTCAGACGAGACAGCCGCGTATCTTCAGCGCACGGCGCGGCCGATGGCGCTCGGCGACTTCCCCAAGCCCCCACAGGACAACGGGCGAGGCCTGCACTGGGTGCCGACCCCCTTCCACGAGGCCGGCGCCGTCGACCGCCTGGTGCCGGAGGCGCGCGAGATGGGCGTCAAGTGGGTCGTGTTCCTCAACGACGGGACCAAGATTGGACCCAGCGACTACCTCATCCAACAGCTCGTGGCGAACGGCATCGAGCCGGTCATGCGCATCTACACGGCTAACGGCGCGGCCATCCAGGGCGACCTCGGCGCGCTCGTGCGGCACGCGCGGAGCCTGGGCGTCCACTACTTCCAGCTCTACAACGAGCCGAACCTGCGATCGGAGAACCAAGGACAGGAGCCCGATCCGTCCCGTTACCTCGACAGCTGGCTGCCCGCCGCCAAGACCGTCATCGCCAACGGGGGCCTGCCGGGGTTTGGCTCCCTGTCGCCTGGCGGCCACTACGACGACATGGAGTTCCTCAAGGCCGCGATCGGCGAGGTGAAGCGGCGGGGCGAGGAGCGGGTCTTCAACGCGAGCTGGCTCAGCATGCACAACTACACGCTGAACCATCCGCTGGAGTACGAGAAGGACAGCAACGGCTTCCTGAAGTTCCGCTTCTACGACCGCACCGTCCGGGAGATGCTGGGGCGGAGCCTGCCGATCATCGGCACGGAAGGTGGGACCCACATGGGCTCCGCCAACGACTCGACGTTCCCCGCGATCACGGAGGAGCTCCAGACCAACATGGTGGCGGACGCGTACCGCCGGATGCTGCAGCGCGAGCCCTACAATTTCGCCTACACCTACTGGGTGATCGCGAACGAGGAAGGCGGCGGCCACGACCCGTCGTTCAGCCAGCACGCGCTCTTTCAACCTGACTACACGAGCCCGATCGTCGGTCGTCTGAAGGCCATGACGGGAGCGGGCAGGGCTACTGTGTAGCCGCCTGGGCGGACACATGGGTCCGCCCCTACAGATCAGCAGACGAGCGGGTGAGAGATCTCGCGCTCTGCCGTCCGACGCAGCCGGAGCAACAGGTCCTTTGGATCGAAGCGGGTAGAGGGCGCGAACGCCTCGGGCGGGATGATGATTGTTGGGGCGATTCCGATCGCCGAGTGCGCCTGCAGGTCCACCTCGAAGTGCGGGACGAGGTTGCCCTTGGCGTCGTGGAAGAGACGCACGATGGGCCGCAGCAGATCGTTGCGGTTCTGACGCAGGACCACGCCCTTGAACCCATCGATATCGCCGCCGTGGACGACGATCTCGCTGCCAACCGGATAGGGCGCCACGACATCGAGGAATCGCCCCAGCATGGCGCTGTTGAGCGCGGAGCCGGACATCTCGCGAAGGATCTCCAAGATCTGCTCAGCCGGCAGGGCGGGGCGGTAGGGGCGATCGGAGTTGAGCGCGTCGTACACGTCGGCGATGGCGCTGATCTCGGCCATTGGGAGAACCTGGCCTGCGGGGCGGCGCTCCCTTGCCGCGGCGAGCTGGTTGGTGCCGAAGAGGCCCCGGGGATAGCCGGTGCCATCCTGGCGTTCGTGGTGCTGGTACGGGATGTGGTTGAACAGGACGCCTGGGCCATAGAGCTGCTTTAGCACTTCGTATCCCAGTGCGGGATGCTCCCGTATCTGGTCCATCTCGTCGGGTGACAGCTTCGCCGGCTTGTCGAGGACCTTCCGGTCGATGAAGACCTTGCCGGCGTCGTGGAGCATGGCGCCGGTGGCCAGGGCGCAGAGGTCGGAATGCTCCATGCGGAGCAGCTTGCCAATCATCACCGCGGTCACCGCGACGCCGAGGCTGTGCCCGAAGGTGACGTCATCGTGCACCCAGATGATGCTGAGGCCGAGGGTGGTGTTGGGCAGGACCACTTCTTCCACCAGGGCGGCCGCGGCGTCGGAGAGATCGTAGAGGTCCTGGAGCTTGCGGGTGACCAGGGCGAAGGTGTGACCCTGGAGGCTACGATGGGTGGCTTCGAGGGAGGAGATGTCCATTCGCTCCGCGGCGCGCGCGAGAAAGGTCTGCACTTTCTCGATGGCGCGCACCGTCTTGGCGCGCACCTCGTGCGAAAGGATGTCACGGAGCTCGATGTCGTTGGTGTGGCCGTCCTCCACGTAAAGGAAGAGGAAGCCGCGCTCCCGCAGGAGGCTGAGGTGGCCGGCGGTGATGGTCACGCCCGCGGCCAGCAATAGTTCGCCCCGTGGGCCGCGGATGGGCCTTCCGAGCCGCATGTCTGGCGTAACGCTGTTGATGAAGACTCTGCGCATGACGTTGTTAGCCTTGGCGACAGGCGTCGCCTTGAATGTTGGCTGGTTCGGGTCTCTCTTAACTGTCGGAGCCTAAGGGCCGGTCTGCGATGGCTCCCGGCCAGCCGTAAGGACAGAATCGGCAGGACCGTTTGTCCTACCCCGGGACGACGCCCCAATGGCTACCAATCGGCTGCGGCTGTGCCGATAGTCAGGAAAAGCAAGGTCAACGGGACCGCTGCGGGAGAGGAGCGCGTATGTCAACGATATTGCTTGTGGACGACGCCGCCTTTATGCGCACGCGCTGCGCGAAGTTGCTCCGGGACTCAGGCTTTGAGGTGGTGGAAGCGGAGAACGGCGCAGAGGCCGTGCGCACCTATATTGCTGTCAAGCCCGACGCCGTGCTGATGGACGTCATCATGCCGGAGATGGACGGGCTCGCGGCGTTGAAGGAGATCCGACGGCTGGACCCGAGCGCCAGGGTCACCATGGTGACCGCGATGGGCCAGGAGGACATGGTGCTCGATGCGCTGAAGTCAGGGGCGAAGAACTACCTGCTCAAACCCTTTCAGCCGGACCGCATCATCGAAGCCGTCAGGAAGATGTTGGGTTAGCGGGCTCTTCGTCGCAGTACGATTGGAAGGGAGTCAACATGAAGGACATCAGGCTCATCAATGCCTTCGTTCGCGCCGCGGCGGAGACACTGGAGGCGGAGCTTCAGGTGCCGGTGGAGCGAGGGGCCCTTGCGCTCAGCGGTCCCGATGACCCGGACTCGCCGGTGACCGGGATTGTCGGCCTGACGGGTGCCATGGAGGGCGCCATCGCCATCGGCGTGGAGCGTGCAACCGCCTGCGCGATCGCCAGCGCTCTCCTTGGTGAGGAGTTTGCAGAAGTGACGCCGCTTGTCGCGAGCGGCATCAGCGAGATATGCAACATCATCGCCGGGCGGGCCGCTGCCCTCTTGTTCGAGATCGGCCATCGCGTGGAGATCTCGCCGCCCATCGTGGTCACCGGGCAAGAGGTGCGGCTGCGCACCGTGGACCTGCCCCGACTGGTGGTCCCGTTCTCCACCGATTTTGGGCGTATCGAGCTCAAGGTGATGGCGCAGCAGCGCAACGGCCACTAGCCGCCTGGTACCGATGGACAGCCACGACAAGGACAAACGTCCCGACGCATCTGCCGGAAGGCACATGGTTATCGCAGGCGGTCAAAGCTGATCATAGACAGTGTGAAACAAGGTCAGGCCCAGGGCGTTTCGGCCAACCCAGCCTGTCGGCTGGAACGCGGGCCGCGTAGCCGCATAGGCGAAAGGAGGCTTGGGCCGGACTCCGCGTGCGGGCAGGTCGCCCGTAGGTCGGGCGAAAAGACGGCGCGTGAGTGCTGGCCACGGGTAGGAGCTAAAGCGAGAGTCCCAGAACGGAAACAGACGGCGGCTTTGCCGCCTAGGTAGCAGCACTCCCGAAGTGCACAAGGAGAAAGGCATGACATACCTCAACAACTTGAAGATCGGCATCCGGCTCGGGCTGGGTTTTGCCGTCATATTCGTGCTGGTGGTTGCCATCATCGTCTTAGCGATGAGCAAGCTCGGCACCGTGCAGACGATCATGGACCGGGTGGTGAACAAGGACGCCGAGAAGACTCGCATAGCGAACGCGATAATCATGAAGGCGAACCAGAACGGGCTCGCGAACATGAACCTGTTTCTGACGACGGATAAGGCTGAGATCGCAAAGCTTCAGCAGACTATCAATAAGAACAAGGACGCGATCACGGCCGAGCTGCAGCAACTGGACGGCCTGCTCTACAAGCCTGAAGGCAAAGCTCTGCTCGCCAAGATCGTTGACGTCCGCAAGGCCTACGTTGCCTCCTTCACCAACGCTTCGACGCTGCTCCTCGAAAAGGGCGATCGGGAGGGTGGACTGCGCGTCTTCGAGCAAGAGACGATTCCTGCCCTTACGGGCTTCATCGCGGCCATCGACGACCTGGTCCGGTTCCAAGACCAGCTCATGGAAGCCGGCGCTCAAGAAGCGCAGGCCGCGTACGAATCGGGCCGGAACACGATCATCGTGCTCGCCATCGTGGCGGTCATCGTGGGGCTTGGCATCGCGCTCTGGGTGACCAGGAGCATCACGGGGCCTCTGGGGCAAGCGGTGCACGTCGCGAATCAAGTCGCCCTGGGCGACATGAGCGCCAATGTCCAGGTCACCTCTAACGACGAGACCGGCCAGCTCCTCGGAGCTCTGCGCAGCATGGTGGGCGCGCTCAGCGACCTCTCCAACGCTGCGGACAAGGTGGCGGTGGGCGATATGTCGGTCCAGGTGCAGCCGCGGAGCGAGAAGGACGTCCTCGGACTGGCGTTCCAGCGTCTACAGAAGACGATGCAGCGTTTGATCAGCGAGACCGACCAGCTCGTGAAGGCGGCCAAGGGCGGCGAGCTGGACAAGCGTGGTGACACGTCCGGCTTCCAGGGCGGCTATCGGCAGCTGGTCGAAGGCGTCAACGAGACGCTGGAGGCCGTCACTGCGCCGATCAACGAGGCATCGATGGTCCTGGAGCGGGTGGCGGCACGCGACCTGAGCGTCCGCATCAAGGGCGACTATCAAGGAGACCACGCGAAGATCAAGAACGCGCTGAACATGGCGGTCCAGAACCTGGACGATGGCCTCTCGCAGGTGGCGATCGGGGCCGAGCAAGTCGCCTCCGCCTCCGATCAGATCAGCAGTGGCAGCCAGTCGCTGGCGCAGGGAGCATCGGAGCAGGCGAGCTCGCTGCAGGAGGTCGCCAGCAGCCTTCAGGAGCTTTCGTCAATCGCGCAGCAGAACGCGGCTAACGTCCGCGAGGCGCGCGCGCTTACCGACGGCACGCGTGCGAGCGCCGTCAGGGGCGTGGAGAGCATGCGGCGCCTCTCCGAGGCGGTGGGCAAGATCAAGGCCTCCGCCGACGAGACCGCCAAGATCGTCAAGACCATCGACGAGATCGCTTTCCAGACCAACCTGCTTGCCCTGAACGCCGCCGTCGAGGCGGCGCGTGCCGGCGACGCCGGCAAGGGCTTCGCGGTTGTGGCCGAGGAGGTGCGCAACCTGGCGATACGTAGCGCGGAAGCGGCCAAGAACACGGCAAACCTGATTGAGGGCTCCATCAAGAACGCGGAAACGGGCGTGGGGATCAACCAGGAGGTCATCGGCAATCTCGAGGAGATCAGCGGTCAGGTCAACAAGGTGACCGAGGTGATGGGGGAGATCGCGGCGGCCTCCGACCAACAGACCCAAGGGATCAAGCAGATCAATGTCGCGGTGGACCAGATGAACGAAGTGACACAGCAGGTGGCGGCGAACTCCGAGGAGTCGGCCAGCGCCGCTGAGGAGCTGTCGAGCCAGGCGGAGGAGATGAAGTCGATGGTCGGCTCTTTCCAACTCAGCAGTGGCGTTGGCGTCGCCGTGGGCTACGGCAACCGAACCACGACTCAGCAGCGGCGCCCGGAGCGACCACCGGTCAAGGTGGTGAGCGCTCGCGGGAAGGCCAACGGCCGCGGCGCCATGGTCAACCCGAGGACGGCCATCCCTTTGGATGATAGCGACCTCGACGTGCTTCAGAGGTTCTAGGAGACCAGAATGCGGCTCTCGAGCTCATGCGAGTTCGAGAGCCGCATTTCTCGCAGGCATCACCAGGATCAAGCGCACGCCCGTGGCGGCGCTGGCCCTCGAGGCCGTCAACGCCGTCGGATTCATGACATGACGCCGTCGAAAAACTTAGAAACCGGGGTCATCAGGTGATCAGGGACTTCCAGCAGCCAACACTGAGCGATGAAGAGTTCAAGCGCATCGCGGCGCTGGTGCACGAGTTCTGTGGAATCAACCTTACGCTGGCCAGGCAGAAGGAGCTGTTGAAGTCCCGTCTCTCCAAGCGACTGCGCGCACTTGGGCTGCGGAGCTTCGAGGACTACCTCACCTACGTGCAGAAGGACACCTCGTACCAGGAATTCGGCATCATGATAGATGTGCTGACCACGAACAAGACCAGCTTCTTCAGGGAGCCCCAGCACTTCGTGTATCTCTCCCGCCACGTGCTCCCCAGCCTATGGGCGGCCACGCACAAGGTCCGCATCTGGAGCGCCGGATGCTCCTCCGGCGAGGAGCCATACACCCTGGCGATGGTGCTGAGGGAAACGCTGGCTGACGTGGATGGCGCGGACGTGCGGGTCCTGGCAACGGACATCTCGCCGACGGTGCTGGAGAAGGCGCGAGCGGGCGTCTACGAGGAAAGCGTCGTGGAAAGCGTGCCTTCCGGGCTCCTTCAAAAGTACTTCACTGTTGCGCAGCCAACACGGCCACGGGCCCTGCGCGTCAACGACAGCCTGCGGCGGCTCATCCGATGGGCCCAACTAAACCTGATGGAGCCATGGCCTATGCAGGGCCCGTTTGACGTGATTCTCTGTCGTAATGTCATGTTCTATTTCGATCAGCCGACCCGCCACGGGCTCGTCCAGCGGTTCTGGCAGGCGCTCAAGCCAGGCGGGTACTTGCTGATCGGCCATGCGGAAAGTCTGACAGGACTTTCGCACGAGTTCCGGTATGTCCAGCCGGCCACGTACCAGAAGTAACGACATTCCCAGAGGTGACGAGTGGACCTCGTTGTTGGTGTTGGCGACATGAAGATTTCCGCCGATAAGGAGACGGCGATCCTCACCTATGCGCTGGGGAGCTGCCTTGGCATCACGGTCCATGACCAGATAGCGGGCGTGGGTGGCCTGTTGCATGTGATGCTTCCGCTCTCGACCATCGATCCGGCTAAGGCGGTGCAGAACCCTTACATGTTCGTGGATACCGGGCTGCCACGACTGTTCCTCGACTGCTACAAGCTTGGTGCCAAGAAGGAGCGAATGGTCGTCAAGGTGGCGGGAGGGGCCTCCGGTCGCAAGGTCGAAGCGGAAGACATGTTCCAGATCGGCAAGAGGAACTTCCTGATGCTCCGAAAGCTTCTCTGGAAGAACAACGTGCTGCTGAAGGCCCACGACGTCGGCGGCAGCATATCCCGCAACGTCGCGCTCGACGTTGGCAGCGGGCGGGTCGTCATCAGGGCGAACGGCGAGTCGAGGCCGCTGTGACGGCAACGAGCAGGTGAGGAGACGGAGGACAGGACATGGGTCTCAATGTGCTGGTCGTGGACGATAGCGCGGTGATGCGCAAGATGATCATCAAGGTCTTGCGGCTCTGCGGGCTTCCGCTGGGGGAGATCCTCGAAGCCGGCGATGGCGCGGAGGGGCTGGGCGTGTTGGACGCGCAGCCTGTCGACCTCGCCCTGGTGGACATCAACATGCCGGTGATGGACGGCGAGGAGATGATCCGCCGGCTGCGAGAAGACCCCGAGAAGGCGGCCCTGGCGGTGATCGTCGTTTCGACTGAGGGGAGTCAGGCCCGCGTCCATCTGTTGCAGGAGAAGGGGGCGGCATTCGTGCACAAGCCCTTCAGCCCGGAAGACCTGAAGGAAACAATCCTAAGCCTGGTGATTGGAGTCTCGGATGAGCAAGAAGATGGAGAAGGCGCTCCACAAAGCGGCGATCTTGACTTTTGAGGAGCTTGGCTTCCTGTTCGCGACGGACGACCAGTACGGCGAGCAGGAGGAGGGACCATCGCCGGCGGGGGAAGCGAACATCTCGGCTTCCGTGCGGTTCCACGGCCCCCTCAGCGGGATGCTGGTGGTGACGGCATCGCCGGACTTGCTCCCCGCGGTTGCCGCCAACATGCTGGGCGAAGAGGAGATACCATCGCTCGCGCAGCAGTACGACTCGCTCGGCGAGATCAGCAACGTCATCTGCGGCAACCTGCTGCCGGCCATCGCGGGCACGGACAAGGTCTTCCACATCGCGGCGCCTGTCGTGGCTGAAGGCAACTATGCGGAGGAGACCGAGCCGGCGCCGGCGGTGC
>Ga0209341_10002780_pt1 | contig 16522 bp, 11 predicted proteins | sample RifCSP13_2_FD_184020 | JGI IMG/M metagenome (GOLD analysis project Ga0209341, IMG submission 184020) | Soil microbial communities from Rifle, Colorado - Rifle CSP2_sed 13_2 (SPAdes) (version 2) | ecosystem: Environmental > Terrestrial > Deep subsurface > Rock core/Sediment | place: Rifle...
GCTCTCTGGGAGCAGACGAACACGCCGCTTCTTGTCGAGGCCGACGGCGCCCGTCAACGGCCGCTGAAAGCGCCGGCCGCGCACGAGCCCGCGGTCCCGGCCTTCGCGAACTTGGTGATCTGCGTCGCCGGGCTCTCCGCGCTGGGGCGGCCCATCTCGGCCGCCTTCATCCATCGACCGGAGCTCTTCGCAGAGCTGGCCGGTGCATCGATCGGCGACGAGATCACGCCCGATGTCGTGTCACGTGTGCTAATTCACCGGCTGGGCGGGCTGAAGGGCATTCCGGAATCCGCGCGGCGCGTTGTCCTACTCGCCGAAGCAGATTCGGAACCCGTGCAAGCAGCAGCGGGAGGCATGGGTCCCGGCATCCTCAAGGCTTTTGATTCTGTCGCGGTATGTTCGTTTGGGGCCCGGCAAGTCGCAGCCGCCCAGGGGAGTGCGCCCGCGCGGCCGGGAGACCCGAGCGGACCTGTGACCGCCATATTCGAGCGGGTGGCTGGCATCGTGCTGGCCGCCGGCGCGTCCACGCGGTTCGGTCGGCCCAAGCAGCTTCTCGACTGGCGCGGCCAAGCCTTCGTGAGGGCGGTCTGCCAAGCAGCTCTGGCCGCAGGGCTCGATCCTGTTATCGTTGTTACTGGAGCGGATGCCGACGAGGTTACGGCGGCCGTACGTGGAATGCCAGTCCTGATCGTCAACAATCCCGATTGGGCTTCAGGGCAAGCCTCCTCAGTCCGGGCCGGAGTAAAGGCGCTCAGCTGGGGGCCGGCGGAACCTGCCTCACGGACCCGCCCACACATTGGCGCCGCCGTATTCCTGCTCGCGGACCAGCCTCAGCTGCAAGAATCTTTGCTACGGGCGCTGGTCGAGCGGCATGCCGCTGGCCTTTACCCGGTGGTCGCGCCCTTCGTGGATGCCGACCGCCGCGCCAACCCTGTGCTTTTTGATTCCGCGACCGCGAACGCGCTTCTGGCGCTCACGGGCGACCAGGGCGGCAGGCGGATCCTCTCCAGCTTTCCGGTGGAACGACTCGACTGGCATGACGAGAGCATGCTGTTCGATGTCGACAGCCCCGAGGACTACCGGCGGCTGTTGGACAGCACCGGGGGGTAGAAGATGGCAGACGAAGTCCTGGCCATCATCCTCGCGGCGGGCGAGTCAAGGCGCATGGGCCGACCGAAGATGCTGCTGCCATGGAGGCAGACGACGGTCCTCGGCGCGGTGCTATCCGCCTATGAGGCTGTGCTGGAACGCGACCGCATCCTAGTCGTGTGCGGTGGCTCGCGCCGCGAGGTGGAGCAGATCGCCGCGGAGCATGCAATTGCCTCAGTCTTCAATCCGGATTTTCACGACGGCAGCATGCTCAGGTCAATCCAGGTGGGGATCGCCTCGGCACAGGCGGATGTTACCGCTGCGCTGATTGGCCTCGGCGATCAGCCCCAACTTCGCCCGGAAACCGTTCGTTCACTGATCGGTGCCTTACCGACATCATCCGCCCGGCTGCTTGTTCCCAGCCATGATCACCGACGTGGACATCCCTGGCTCATCCGTCGGGCACTCTGGGCCGCCCTGTTAACTACGCCCGCGTCAGAATCCGCCCGTGATTTCCTGGCCAGATACCCAACAGAGATCCGATATGTTGCCATCCCAACCGCTGACGTGATCCAGGACCTCGACACTCCCGACGACTACGCGGCTTACTCGCCCCGGCCCCAACAGTAAGGCGCGGCCGGTCGATTCCTGGGACTCTCCAGCGAAGCATGTTCTAGGCTCATACTTTTGGGGGATGCGGAAAAGCGTTCGGGAAGCGCGTCCTTGCACTTTTGTGATTGCCAGAAGATAGCACCTCGCTGCGTGCCTCCGTATAATGCATTCGGACGTACGCACGAAGAATTCGGCCACTGCTCCACACCATTCTTAGCAGACACGGAGGTAGTTGAAATGAAAAGGAAGATGTTGCTTGCGCTCAGCCTGGCCCTTGCGCTGATCGCAGTTCCGGCGGGCGGCGCGCTTGCTGCACCGAGCGGACAGGGAACAACCCTTGAGGGCGTCGTCATCGGCGTCGAGATCACAACCGACCCCATCACCTTTGCTCAGACAGGAGTCGTAGCCACTGTCGAGGACAGCCTGGGCTTCCCCTACGTGGTGCCGCTGACCCTGGAAGAGGCCGTGCTGATGGGCCTCATCGTACCTGATCCGCTTGATCTCGATCCGACCGACGGCACAACCTACATTGTGAACGCAGTTGCCGTATGCGATCCGCTTGTTGACCCGCTTTCGGTTGCGTGCACCACGCCGCTCGTGTTTGAAGGCGTAGAGGTTGTCACACACCCGGTCGCACTCGCCCTCGCCTCCTTCTTCGGCGTGACGCCGACTGAGGTGATGACTCTCCACGAGGACGGCACGGGCTTCGGCGTAATCGCGCAGGCGCTCTTCCTGAGCAACAACCTCATGGGCGACCCCTCGTTGTTCGACGAGATCGTCGCGGCGAAGAAGAGTCACGACTTCAGCACCATCCCCCTGCCTGGCGGTGGCACGTCAGATGCGACCAATTGGGGTCAGTTCAAGAAAGAGTGGGGACAAGCCGGCCAGAATCTGGGCGGCGTTATGTCCGAGAATCTTGATCCGTTGTCGACTCCTACGGCAACGACGCTGACCACACTCCAGACAACCGGTGGCGGTGGGAACGGCCACGGCCACGGCAAGGCGAAGGGCCATTACAAGTAACTCCACCTGCAGTCGCTGCAGATAGGACCATGCGCCCGGCGGTTTGTGAAACCGCCGGGCGCTGTTTTCTTCGCACCGGGGTTTATTCAGCGACAGTCCGTCGGATTCGCGAGAGTGCCCCTTTGCTCATAGATAATCGTGCCCCCGATTTCTGTTGCACGGGCGTAGCGCTGGCACACGAAATCGAACACTGCCTGCATGCCTGCAGGAGTCACCAGCCGGTGCTGAACTGCATCGCGTCTGGACCGGTCCAGCGGTTGAACCTCGTCCGTGTCGACGACGGGCTCCACGATGAGGGCAGGAGGATTCGCCTCAAGCTCAGCCAGAAAGGACGCGACCCTTTCGGTGTTGGTGTACCGCGCAACGAAAAGTGGGTACTGATACACATACCTGGTCGGCGATCGGCGCCGAGATAGGAAGTTGATCCACGCGTCATTGCCCCACACCAGGACGGTTTCCGTGGCATCCGTGTGGTTGGCCACGTACTTTGTAACCGCACCGGTCGCCTCGATCGGCGCCGTTCTCGTAAGGGCGAGCTGGATCAGCCCGGCGTAGCCCGACAGGGCGGACACGCCGCTCACTGCAAGGTAGACCACAGCGCACGCGGCTATCACGTGCCCACCGCGGTTCAGAACCTTCCTGCCGGTTTCAAAAGACGCTGCGAGGACGACAAGAATCATCGCAGGCAGTAGGCTCGCGTACGGCAGCCAGAGTATGTAGTAGTGAATGAGCGCTCGCCCGGATAGGACGGTTAAGGCAATTTCGAAGGGCCATCCGAGAGTAAGAAGCAACGCGAGAAATGTCCCCGAGTCAGGCTGCGAAGGAATCGCTGGAACCCGGTGTGCGGGCAGCACGATCAGCATGCCCAGAAACCCGATAGTAGGAAGCCATGCGAGTTCCCTATTCCCGACACGAAACACTGTCAGGGCAGTGGCGGCAGACAGATTCTTCGCGCCGTACGCGAAGTTGTAAGTGAGCACCTGATCGATCATCTCGGAGAGGCCACCGCGCGCCAGAAACCACAGCCCGGCCGCTCCCACCACCGCCAGCGCCCCCACGAGCATCTCCGCAATCCGACGTAGGCCGGGTGCCACTCTTCGCTCGCGGGCTCCCAGAATCAGCTCTGCAGAAATCGCGCCGACCTGTAGACCCACGTTGTTGGGCCTTAGAAGCAGTGAGAGGCCGGTGCACATGCCCGCGGCGAGCATCCAGGCGGCGGGGCGCGCCGATCGGCGCCCGCGCAGCCAGAAATATACGCACCACGCATTCAGGAAGAGAGCGTACGTCTCCGTGTAATTGTGGTCACGGAAATGCTGATAAGGCCCGACCTGGTAGAGCCCGTACGTCCAGAAGGCCAGAGTTGCCAACCCGGCCGCTACACCAAACGCAGTGCGCGCCGCGCGAAAGAGCGCAAACCCGGTCAACACTACGAGAGCAAGCTCAAGCGCCCACACGCCCCAGCGCGACCCGGCGCCCAAAAGAAGGCCCGCCGCATTTAGGTAGTGTATGAGCGGACCTTTGTGGTCCCAGAAATCGACGTAGGGAAGTCGCCCCTGGAGGATCTGCTGCCCGCCGTAGAGGAAGACCCCGTTATCCTGCCCCGGCAGGCGGTCGTGGGGATTGCTGGGATACATCACGCCCGCGACGACGACAGCCAGCACGATCATCAGCAGGAGCAGGCGGAAATCTCCCCTGGCCAATACTTGCGAGCCGGCCGTCAGGACGCGCTTCATCACGATCGCGCCGCCGGCAGGCGCAACAACATCGTCGCGGCCAATGCTCGCCGAACGCGGAGGTCACCCAGATTCGTGCCCAAGGGCCGAATTCCATGAGAATGGACTCGAGAGGGCCGCACTTCCCAGCAGTCACTCCTCAACGGCCAAGGTACCTGTAGAAGAATGCATTCGAATCACCGAACCGCAGGGCGACGATCTGTGAGCGATTCACGGTGGCCGTAGTGAGGACGCCGGAGAGATCTGGCGGGCCGAAGTGGTAAGCGGCCAGGGACTCGTGCACATTGACCGCGGCCGGATACATGCCCACAATCAAGATCGCGACGACGAGACCCTGGATGATTCGCATGGTACGCGCCCTGGGCGCGGACGAAGCGCCGACGAGCCGTGCAGCGCTGATCCATAGAACGAAGAGGGCAGGGATCGATGTGCGCATGGCGAGGGCATTGTAGTAGCCGAGCGTAAAGCCCGGCAAAACCAGGAGAACCAGCAGTGCGACCAGCAGGCGGCGGAGATCGAGATCGGAAAGCCCCGTGCGGCTGCCGCCATCGAGGGGCGCGCTGCCCACTCCCGGCACTGATTTCTGATCGACCAACGCCGGCCTTCGTCGCTCGGTCGCTGCCCCGGCAAAAAAGAGGACCACAAGGAGGGCGAATTCCAGCATCCAGAACGCCGCTACGTATTTCAGGTACACGAGGCGATCATCGACTATCGTCCACAAGACTCCGGCCGGAAAACGGAGACTGTTCGAAGCAATGTAGAGCGCATGTACGGCGCCAAGGAGGAAGCCTGCCACGGTCAGCACCCACACTCGAAGACCTCGCGGCGGTCCATCTCCTCTCCAGAGCGCCTCCAGAAGCGAGAGCCCGAGGAAGGGAAGAACGCCAACAAGGCCAAAGGGCGTCCAGAGCACAAGCGCGGCCAGCGTGACTGCGACATACCGCCACGTGTCCCTGTTCCTGGCCGCATCGCAGATCAAGCCCGTCGCAAGCCACGCTGCGATCGCCTGTTGCGGGACCCAATACAGCAGAGTCGTATTGCTCGAGTATTGAAAGTAGCCCGCCCACCACTCATTCTCGGAACTGAAGGCAATTGCGCTGTTCTGAAAGAAGCGTGCGCCGATCAGATCAAGGCCACCTGCGCCGCAGAAGAGCGCTGCCAGCAGAATCGGTCGCGGGCCAGCCTCCCTCCCGTCACGCCGACTCATGCGCAGAAACCAACCAAATGCCAGCAGCGTGCCCAGCAGCGTCCACAGGAACAGTGCGACGTTGGCCGCGCCCCAGCCAGCTACTTTGCCGAGCGCTGCGGCTGGCAAGAAGTATGCAAGATAGTACACCACCTTCTCTTGGCCAGCCCCTGTCGAAACCGTCAGTGGCCACGGCTCTTCGATCAGATCCCGCAACAGGGCATTACTCGCCTTGTGGTCTCGATGCTGGTACCCGAAACCGCCAGCGCCGGAGAGTAGCACCCAGATCAAGATCACCAGTACACCGGGCCAGGTGGACCTCCATGCGAAGGCGCCTCCCCTCGACCCGGCGCCCGCCGCCATGCGATCCTGGCCTTGGCGTAGGGACCCAGCGAGGTCCCGCAGCAAAAGCATAGCGAACGCCACGAGCACAATGCCGACAGCCGCCGCAACTCCTGGACGCAGCCAGCCAGCCGCGAAGAGCAAGGCTGGCAGAAGGAGGTACAGCACGCTCAGCGGCAGCAGCGGCGCGCGGTCGTAATCGTTCATCTCATGCACTACTCGCCTCACGGCGCCCCATTGCGTTGAAAGCTACACTGATGGAAGTGACCGTCATGGGCAGCGGACCGTGCGCTCATGCTGCCTCGACCTTTGGCACATGGACAACGTGACGCATGCGGTAGATTGCTGCCCGCCGTGGCAGCCCCGCACCGCGCCCTCGGTTCCTGCCTTCACCGTTCTGCAGGCACCGAATGACGCGCCATGGCGATCACTGCGGCCTCGCCGTCAACATCCTGAACGAACTGGGGCAGACCCGGCGGGATCTTCCCGAACTCGAAAGCCTGGGCAAGCGTTTCGGTCTCGATGTACTCCCTGTGGGCTTCGAGCGCGGCCTGCAGGATCGGAGAGCATTCAGTGAAAAGGTCGATGCGATCGGCGACCTCAAGGCCCGCGGTCTTGCGCAGGTCCTGCACTCTCCGCACAAACTCGCGCGCCATGCCTTCTCGCACGAGGTCAGCAGTGAGCTCGGTCTTCAGCGCCGCAACGTACGCCCCGTCCTCGGCGACCGCGAAGCCCTCACGCGCATGCGCGAGGATCTCTATTTCGTCACCCAGAATCTCGTGCCGGCCTCCGCCGGCCTCCACTCTCAAGACGCCTTCCTGCCGCATCGCTTGGGCAACGAGTTCGGGATCCAGGGCAAGGATCGCCGCTCGGATCTCAGGGTAACGGCTCCCGTACTTCTGGCCAAGCTGCTTGGGGAGCGGCTTCGCGGTGTGCGCGACGATTTCGCCGGATCCCTCCAGCAGGCGTACCTGCTTGACGTTCAACTCGTCCGCCAGGATGGCAGAGTACCCCTCCAGGACTCGCCGCTCATTCGGACTGCCGACGGAAAACGCGGCTTCCGTCAGGGGCTGCCTCACCTTGCGGTTCGCCTTCTGGCGTGCCGCATGCCCGAGCGAAACCAATTTCATCACGAGTTCCATGTCACGGTTTACCTGCTCGTCGATGAACTCTGGCATGGGCTTCGGCCATGCACTCAGATGCACTGATTCCGGGGCGTTCTGGTCAACTGACCGCACCAGGTTCTGGTACAGCTCCTCTGCCATGAACGGCATCGCCGGAGCCAACAGTTTGGATACGGTGACCAACGTCGCATACAGCGTCGAGTAGGCCGCTTGTTTGTCCGCGTCGGATTCATTCTTCCAGAAGCGCCTCCGCGACCGCCGCACATACCATGTTGAAAGCTTCTCCACGAAGGCCTCGATCGGACGCGTGCCTCCGGGCACATCATAATCTTCGTAGGCATCCGTGACGTCCCGAATCAGAGTATTCAGCTCTGAATAAAGCCATCGGTCGAGGTCGTTCACCACGATCGGAACCATCGAAAGACGCGGACGATCCAGGTTGGCGTACGTCACGAAGAAAGCGTAGACGTTCCAAAGCGTCAGCGTGAAGCTGCGAATCACACTCCCGACGAGGTTGGTGGAGAACCTTCGCTCGTTGCCCGGAGGAGTGGCCGTGTAGAGATACCAGCGGAACGCATCCGCTCCATGCACGTTGAGCACATCCCATGGATCGATGATGTTGCCCAGCGACTTCGACATCTTCCTGCCTTCGCCGTCCTGGATCAAGCCAAGGCAGATTACGTTCCTGTACGCCACCGAGTCGAACAGCAGCGTGCTGATGGCGTGGAGCGAGTAGAACCACCCGCGGGTCTGGTCGACCGCCTCACAGATATAGTCTGCCGGAAATTGTGACTCGAATTTTGCCTGGTTTTCGAACGGGTAGTGCCACTGCGCGACAGGCATCGAGCCCGAATCGAACCAGACGTCGATCAGATCAGGTACACGGTCCATCCGGCCCCCGCACTCGGGGCAGCTCCAGTGCACATCATCCACGAATGGCCGGTGCAGATCCAACTTGGACTGGTCCGTGTTCGATCTGGCGGAGAGGTCAGCAATCGAGCCAATGCATTCACGATGATGGCACTGCCCGCACTCCCAGATGGGGAGTGGTGTTCCCCAGTAGCGCTCGCGGCTGAGCGCCCAGTCCACATTGTTTTCGAGCCAGTTGCCAAATCGTCCATCGCGCACGTGCTCAGGTACCCAATTGATCGTCTGGTTGAGACCGACGAGTCTGTCACGGAGTCGGCTGGTCCGGATGAACCAGGACTCGCGGGCGTAGTACAGGAGAGGAGTCTGGCATCGCCAACAGAACGGATACACGTGACGGTACGTCTCCGCTCGGAAAAGCAGGCCACGCGATTCCAGATCTCGGATGATAAGGGGGTCCGCCTGCTTTACGAACACTCCACGCCAGGGTTTGACCTCCGAGGCAAACGTCCCATCTGGCAACACGGTCATCAATACAGGCAGCCCGTACTCCTCCGCCACCTGCATGTCTTCCGCTCCGAATGCCGGCGCGAGATGCACCAGGCCCGTGCCGTCGTCCGTGGTCACATAGTCTGCCAGTACTACGCGATGCGCAGGCTTGTCCGTCGGCATGAACTTGAACAGGGGTTGGTACTCCACTCCTTTGAGCTTCTTCCCCTTGAAGGTTTCCAGGACGCGCGGCGATTCCCCTGGAAAGAGGCTTTCCACCAGCGACTTGGCGACGATCAGCGACTCTTTCCCGCCGCTCGGAAGCGTGCGCTGCACGGTGACGTACTCCACCTCGGGGTGCACCGCCACCGCCACGTTCCCCGGCAGAGTCCAGGGCGTTGTCGTCCAAATCAGCAGGCTGGTGTCCGGTCGATTCTTCAGAGGCATGCGTACGAAAACGGAAGGATCATCGGTTTCGCGCATCGCGTCCGGGTAGTGGACTTCGTGGTCGGAGAGAGGCGTGCCGCATCGCGGACAGTAGGGCACCACTTTGTAGCGCTTGAAGAGGAGGTCCTTGTCCCAGAGGTTCTTGAGGATCCACCATACCGACTCGATGTATTCGTTGGTGTACGTAACATAAGCATCCTGAAGGTCGACCCAGAACGCGATCCGGTCTGTCAGCCGCTCCCAGTCCTGGATGTAGGCAAACACGGAGCGGCGGCAGAGTTCATTGAATCGGTCGATGCCATATTCTTCGATTTGCTGTTTGTTCGAAAACCCCAGCTGCTTCTCGACTTCGATCTCCACCGGCAAGCCGTGCGTGTCCCAGCCACCACGTCGCGAGACGTGGTGGCCCTGCATGATCCGGTAGCGAGGGAACATGTCTTTGAATACTCGCGCGAGCACGTGATGCACACCGGGTTTCCCGTTGGCCGTCGGCGGACCCTCGTAAAACACATACTCCGGGCCGCCGCTTCGCTGCTCGATGGTCTTTCGGAAGATGCCAGCCTGCTTCCAGAAACGTAGGATCCTCTCCTCCATGGCTATGACGTCGAGCCTGTGACTGACTGGTGCAAACATCAAGTTTCTCCTGCGGTAGGAATCAGACGGAGAAGCGCGTTCAGAAAAAGAAACACGCCCGTCCCCATCAGGGACGAGCGTGACACCCGCGGTACCACCCTGGCTCCTGCCTCGCGGCAGACTCTCGGCCGGGCACGGCGACTACCTTGTGCCCGCATCCCTTCTAACGGCGGACGATTCCGGCTCCCCTACTCTGGCGGCACCGACCCGCTTGGGTCAGTCGGTGCGCCTTCGGGTCGCGGCTCCGGGAGGATTTTCAACCCCGATCGCCTATCCGACTTCCACACGCTCTCGGATTCGCTGGCGGCTTCGGCGGGTCTACTCGTTCCCATCCAAGCCATTTTTCGAAGCCTGAATTCTACTCGCATTGCCGGGTCCGGGCAAGGCGGGTTGGGCCAACGCGATCGGCAAGCGCGCCAAGTTGACGCTGAGTGCCCTCAATGCTATACTCACAGCTCTTCGTCCACAATCTTCCTCGAGGCAGTGAATGGCAACCGCGGAACGTACTGAAGCGCAGACTCTTGAGCCGAAGGCCAAAGTGATCGGCACCGTCCTCAAGACGACCCTGGCGGGCGCGATCCTCGACATCGGCCATGAGCTGCCCGGCGTAGTCCACATCTCACAGCTTCGGCGCGAGCCCGTGAACAAGGTCGAGGATATCCTCCACGAGGGCCAACGTGTGGACGCCTGGGTGCGGCGGGTCAGGAGTGATCGCGTCGAACTTACTATGATCGAGCCGCTGCTTCTGGACTGGCGGGATATCCAGCCGGACATGGTTGTGAAGGGTCGCGTCACCCGCATCGAAGCATACGGTGCGTTTGTTGACTTCGGCGCCGAGCGACCCGGGCTCGTGCACGTCAGCGAACTCTCACACGCTTATGTGAAGTCGGCCGCGCAGGCGGTCCGCGAGGGCCAGGAGGTCGAGGCGAAAGTTCTTGAGGTCGACCGGAAAAAGCGGCAAATTCGCCTCAGCCTCAAAGCACTTCAGCCGGAGCCTGAGCCCGAAAAACCGGAGCGGGACGAACGGCGCCAACGAAGAGATCGCAGTCCGCGCGAGGAGCGGGAGGAGCCGCCCGCCCCCCCGGCGCCGCAACCCCAACCGGAACCCGAACTCACCGACATGCAGGTCGCCTGGCAAGAAGCGCTCGGAAAATCGAAGTCGGGAGCGAAGCCGCGGCGCCAAAAGCCACGGAAGACGCGGTCAAAAGAGCAGGAGGAGATACTGAATCGGACTCTGGAGCACCGTCTCCCGACCGGTAACTGAATCGGCGACGCGGGGTCATCACTCGCCTGCGAGCGTCGCGTTCCCCCTTCTCCCCTCACGGCCGGTGGCCCTTCGAGCAGCCGGCTTTTCTGTTTCTAACCCTGACCCTGACTGGCATTGTGCGGCGACTTCAGGTACGCCTCCATGAGGCCGTCAAGCTCGCCGTCTAAGACGGCCTGGGTGTTCCCCGTTTCGAACTCCGTCCGGTGGTCCTTGACCATCTGATACGGATGAAGGACGTAGGAACGAATCTGGCTTCCCCATTCAGCCTTCATGTACTCTCCCCTCAGAACGGCAACTTCCTCTTCTTTCCGAGCCTGCTGCATCTCGACCAATCTGGCTCGCAACACCTTCAACGCGTTCTCGCGATTTTGAAGCTGAGAGCGCTCGTTCTGACATGTCACCACGATCCCAGTTGGGATGTGTAAGATGCGAACGGCCGTCGCGTTCTTCTGGACGTTCTGACCGCCTGCGCCCGACGAGCGGAACACGTCCATCTTCAGATCCGACGCGTTGATCTTGACGTCCACCTCGTCCATCGTGGTCAGCGGCAGGACTTCGACGAGGGCGAATGAAGTGTGTCGCCGATGCGCGGCATCAAACGGCGAGAGCCTTACAAGGCGGTGAACGCCTTTCTCAGAACGCAAGTACCCGTACGCGTACTCGCCATCGATGGAAATGGTCGAGCTCTTGATGCCGGCCTCCTCCCCGGAGGTGCGGTCCAGCTCCTCAGAAACGTACCCGCGCCGTTCTGCCCACCGCAGGTACATCCTAGCCAACATGGCGGCCCAGTCCTGCGAATCCGTTCCGCCGGCGCCGGCGTGAATTGCAAGAATTGAGCCATCCTTGTCATAGCGACCGGAGAGCATCGTCGCAAAGGTGCGCCGCTGCAGGTCCTCCTCAATACGCCGGATGTGGGCCTCGAGCTCAGCGCGGAGGCTTTCGTCGCCCAGTGCCGCTAGTTCTTGCGAATCATCCAGGCGCCGGAGGAGGTCGTCCCATGAGCTCACTTCCTCCCCTAGCACCGCCAGGCTCTTCATCACGCGTTGTGCGCTGGATGAGTTGCTCCAGAAGTCGGCCTGCTCGGATTCTCGCTGCAGCTCCCCAAGCTTGGCCCTCTTGGTGTCCAAGTCAAAGACGCACCAGGATTTCCTGCGTCAGCTTTCGCGCATTCTGAATGCGGTCGAGTAGGTCCTTCATCGATCCTCCAACTCTTGGTCCGTATCGGGCGGCATTATAGCACTCAGGCCAACCGCATGCTCCCCCGGCATTCTCCGAAGCGCCGGACCCTGCCGCGTGAGTGCGGGCTGCAGGAGGGTATAATCAAAGCATGCTGAGCGAGCCAGTTCACGTCACTGACGCGGCCTTCGAGAAGACCGTGTTGCAGGCAGAGCTTCCTGTCATTGTTGATTTTTGGGCTCCGTGGTGCGGCCCCTGCAAGATGATCGCGCCCACCCTCGAGAAGCTGGCGAAGGAGCTGGAGGGGAAGCTCCTGGTGGCCAAGGTCAACACCGACGAGAATCCCGAGTGGATGATGAAGTTCGGAGTCCAGGGCATTCCGACCTTGCTCTTCGTCTCTGGCGGGAAGGTCGTTCATCGACAGGTTGGCGCGGTCCCCGAGCGGATGCTGCGCGATGTTGTTGATCAATTCATGGCGGTCGCCTCGACGCCTGGCTGATTGCATCTGCCATCGCGGCCGCGACGGTGTGGGCCCAGTCTGGTTCGCGGGCACAGGCTCGCAGGATCCGCTGCAACGGCCGTCCCGGGCCGAGGATTAGTGCTCGTTAAGACAACTCGCGGTGAGAGGCACGACTTGGCATTCTGTGGTAAAGTCTTGCGCCAAGCTCGGTCTTGATTGGTTTCCCCCTTCACTTCGGTGTTGCCTCGGGTTGGAATGTCGGGACCGCCAGTGGCCCCAGTAGACGGTCCGCGCGGGTTGACTGGTGCCTGGCACGGCGCAGCTTTCAGCGGCTGTGCGTCCCAATGCAGACGAGAGCCGCCGCCGGAATATGATGCAGAAAGGAAACATATGACCAGATACCTCGCAGCCATCCTGTTGGGCGTTGCGCTGCTCGTGACAGCGTGTGGGCCCGCAGGCACACCCACGCTAAGCGCCGCCGATGTCGAGGGCACCGCGGTTGCCGCCGCATGGACTGTGGTTGCCGCCACGCAGCAGGCCATGCCGACAGCGACCCCAGTTCCGCCGTCCGCGACGGCCAGCCCCACGCCTCCGCCCACATTCACGCCCTTCGCGGCGCCCACGCTTTCTACACCCTCGCCTCAGCCCGCGGTCCAGGCCTCCGGTACCGACAACTGCCTGCACCCGCTCAACATGGGCGAGGCAGGCCCCACGCATCGCGTTCGGGCGGAAAACAATTCCGGCGGCACCATCAACCTGTCCCTCAACCTCTGGACCCCGAACCTCTTCGCACAGTGTGGGGCCCTGTCGTGGAGCGGGAAGCCGCCCGGCTGGAAGGAAATCATCATGCTCCCAGGCGGTTCGTGGTTTGCCTATGCCTGGATCCAGCTCAAAGGTGGAAAAAGCGCTGAGCACGGCAACTCGTTCACCATTGGGTACGGTTCTGACGACCTGATCGTCCTCGACATACGAGCGGACAAGATCCTGGCGCACTATCCGTAGCCCGGGCGCGTCCGCGCACGCTTGCCGGATCTAACTTGAGACTCAAGGGGGCCGCCGACGTCGGCGGCCCTTTCGCATTCTTCATGCAGCGCACCCTATTCCTCGGTCCGCTGGATCCGGGCGCCGAGGGCCCGGAGCTTCTCGTCCACTCTCTCATAGCCCCGCTCGATCTGAACAATGTTCCGGATTCTGGAGGTGCCGTCCGCCGCAAGCGCGGCAAGCAGCAGGGCCATGCCGGCGCGGATGTCTGGCGTTTCCAACCGTTCGCTGTACAGTTGAGTCGGGCCCTGGACGAGGCACCGGTAGGGGTCACAGAGTATGATGCGGGCGCCCATTCCCTTCAGCTTGTCAATGAAGAACATCCGCCCGGAGAACATCCAGTCGTGGAACAGCACCGAGCCGGAAGCCTGAGTTGCCACCGTGATCGCGATGCTGACCAGATCTGTCGGGAAGGCTGGCCATACATTGGTCTTCACTTCCGGCACGGCGCCGTCCAGATCCGGAGTGATCGTCCTCGACTGTTGGGCAGGAACGAACAGGTCATCACCGTCGGCCTGCCACTCCACACCCAGTCGCTTGAACACCTGGCCGATCATTTCCAAATGGCGGATGCCCGCGTTCCGGATGCGCACCTCGCCTCGCGTCACCACGGCCGCGCCGACCATGCTCATGACTTCCAGAAGATCCGAGCCGATCGTGAACTCACCCCCATGGATGCGTCCGACGCCGGTTATGTGAAGTGTATTTGAACCAATGCCGTCGATCCGGGCACCGAGCTGGTTCAGGAATACACAGAGTTCCTGAACGTGCGGCTCTGAGGCCGCGTTGCGGATCATGCTCGACCCGTCCGCAAGGACTGCGGCCATTACGGCGTTTTCGGTCGCCGTCACACTGGCCTCGTCCAGAAGCATGTCGCTGCCTCTCAGCCGGTCGGCGCGAAACTCGTATTGGCGGTCATATTTGACTTCGCAACCAAGCGCTTCCAGCGCCAGGATATGTGTGTCCAGGCGTCGACGGCCAATCACATCACCGCCCGGCGTCGGCAGCCGGAGGTATCCGGAACGGGCAAGCATCGGCCCCGCAACGAGCACCGAGGCGCGTATTCTTCGACAGAGCTCCGCATCGATTCCGGCCGCATCCACCCGCGATGCAGTGATCCGCCAAGTGTGCTCCGCGAGTTCCTCGACGTGCGCGCCGAGACTTTCGATCAGCTGGCGCATCGCCTCCACATCGCGGATGCGCGGGATATTGTGTAGGACGACTGGCTCGTCCGTCAGCAGGCATGCTGCCAGCAGCGGCAGGGCTGCGTTCTTGTTTCCGGATGGGGTCAGCACGCCCCGGAGGGGGATGCCGCCCTCAATCACGAATTCTTCCACGGTCGTAGACTGGCTCCTTTGCCGCGGCCTCGCCCCACCCCTGGCTTCGAATCGGACCTTCCGCGGCATTGTAAGGCAGTTTTCGGCGGCCGCCAAGAACGTTACAGTTGGCTTACACCGCGTTGAAGCGCCAAACACATGCACTTATAATCGAGACGTATGAGCAGCGTGCTCGTGCCCATCGTATCCGGATGGGCGCTCGGCTATGGGGTGAATTACCTTGCCGACGCCCTGCCTGCGTCGCGCAGGCTCACTTGGCCGGCCTGCAGCCGTTGCGGGACTCGCTTTCCATTGCCTAGCTACCTTGTCGGGGGCAAATGTGCAACCTGCGGCAAGAGCCGCGCTGCCCGAATGTGGCTGGTTATCCTGTCCATGACGGCCTTCGCGGCATACATCTGGTCGCGCCCTCTTCCCAAGCTCGGCTTCGCACTCAGCGCCGCCCTGGCTGCGTACTTCGCAGTCGTCCTTGTGATCGACCTGGAACATCGGCTCATCATGCACGCGGTCAGTGCGGTAGGAGCGGCGCTCGGCCTGACGGCGGGTTGGATTCTGCACGGCCCGATCCTGACACTGACGGGCGGGCTGCTGGGTTTCCTCATTATGCTCGCGCTCTACGGCCTGGGAGTGCTCTTCTCGCGCTATAGGGCCGGGCGCCTGGCTCAGGCAGGCATTCCTCCCGATAATGAGGAGGCACTCGGCGCCGGAGACGTCATCCTGGCCGGCGTGCTCGGCCTGATCCTGGGCTTGGAATGGATCGGGCGTGGCCTGCTGCTTGGCATCCTGTTGGGCGGCCTCACTGGTGCCATCCTTGTACTCATCATGGTCATTTCCAGAAGGTATGGAAAGCAGGCGCTCATGCTGTTCATGCCCTATGGACCGTTCTTCGTCCTAAGCGCTTTCTATCTCACGTTCTTCCCGAACTGGATTGTGGCGGCAACCCCGAGGTAGTGAGGACGACGTCATGACGGCGCGCAGACTGCAGACTCCGCGAAACACCTCCGCTCAATCCATCGGACGGAAATCGAAATCGCGGGCTCAGGCGATGCTGGAGTTCGCCCTCGCCCTGCCGGTACTGCTGCTAGTCGTGTACGGCCTCATTGAGACCGGCCGCCTCCTATTCATCTATGCCTCTACTGTCACGGCCGCCAGGCAAGCGATTCGCTACGGCTCTGCTACCGGCGACGGCCCCAACGGCGTCCCGTTCTACCAAGACTGCGATGGTATCCGCGCCGCCGTGCAAAACGTCGGATTCATCAACCGGTTCGACGCCGCGGACATCGAGATCACGTACGACCGCGGCGTGAGTACCGAAGATGAAAACGGCGACGGTGTCGTAAACTTCCGGGACATCGCACAGATCTCCAGCCCGGCACCGGAGTGCGACGGTGGCTTCGCAGGTTTCGATATTCGGAGCGGTGACCGCATTCACGTCGGCGTCAGCACCGACTGGAGCCCGATCGTCCCGCTGGTCCCCTTCGAAGCCTTCACGATCAGCTCGGAGAGCGCGCGCACCATCCTTTCCGAAGTTTCGATCTTCGTGACCGCACCTGCGGGCGGATGGTCAGGCTCCGGCGGCGGAGATCTCGATCTCGAGGTGACGGCTTCCCAGCCGACTTACGATCACGTCGGCGAGATCATTACCTACACTTACACGATCACGAACACCGGAACAGGTGACCTCGCGCCGGTTTTCGGA
>Ga0209341_10002782_pt1 | contig 16519 bp, 17 predicted proteins | sample RifCSP13_2_FD_184020 | JGI IMG/M metagenome (GOLD analysis project Ga0209341, IMG submission 184020) | Soil microbial communities from Rifle, Colorado - Rifle CSP2_sed 13_2 (SPAdes) (version 2) | ecosystem: Environmental > Terrestrial > Deep subsurface > Rock core/Sediment | place: Rifle...
CCCCCGCCGGTCTGGACCCCGGGCGGGGCAGAACGGCGGGGGCGCCTGTTGCGAAGAGTGTACCAGCACCTGCGCACTGGGGTCAAGGTCCAGGAATTGCCGGCTCTCGCCCTGGCAGCGGCGGTAGAATTCCTGGGTCCGAGTCCGGGGCTTTGCCCAATCGGGAGTCCGCCCATCCTCTTCCAAAGAGTTCGATCCCTTTCATGACCGACAATCGAGACAAGCCTGCCCCCTCCGGCACCGTGGCAAAGGTGTCAGCGGTGGTGCTGGTGGGGGCGGTCGTGCTCCAGGCGGCGCTCACCTTACGATGGGTCGTCGGCCCCGCGCTCGTCGACGGCCGCGAGCTGATCGGTCTCTCGGCCCAGGAGCGCAGCGCGCGGCTCGCGTTCGGCGACCGTTTCTTGCAGTACGTCCGTTTCGTCCAGCAAGAGGTTCCGCTGACGGCAACAGTAATCCTCCCGTCCGAGGCCGACGACTACATTCTCGGGCAGGTGGGGATCATGCAGTATTTTCTCATTCCTCGCCGTGTCGCCGACTGTCCGACGGGGATCGCCCCGGCCATCTGCGTCGCCGGCCTCGGCGGATCGGACACCTACATCCTGGCGGTCGAATCGTTTCCCCCGCCGGCGACCGCCTTGATCCGTAGAGACTACCTCGCCTTCGACGACGCGTGGGGGCTGTTCGTCCCCCGGCCGTCCGGGGAAAGCGACTAGGGCTCCGTTCCCAGATGGAGACGCTCGCCATCGACTTGCTGGTGCATCTGTCCTCTTTCCTGTTCGGATTCGGCGTAGCCTGCGCCCTCTTGCGGACCCGACCTCGGCTCTGGTCGATCGCCGTTGGCTACCCGCTCGGCCTGGGCCTGGCTACGTGGCTGCTCTTCCTCGAATCGGTCGCCGGGGTGGGCCTGTCGAGAACGGTCATCCTCGTCAACCTCCTCCTGATGGCGGGCGCCGGCACGGCCTTGCTGACGACGCAGAAGTCACTCTCGCCTTCCCCTGTCCCGCTGGCGGGAGGGCCCCCACGCCGGAGGGGTAGCCTACGGCGTGTGCTTCTGATTGGATCCCTGGCGGTGATTCTGATATCCGCCATCACCGCCTTCGCAGTGGCCATTTCCTATTCGGCCTGGGATGGGATGGCGATCTGGAGTGTCAAAGGGTACGGGATTGCCCTCGAAGGGAGTGTTCTCGGAGCTCGAATCTGGGGAGCGTTCGGTCTCGACTACCCGCTCAACATCCCGATGATGGCGGCGGTCTTCAGCGCCATCGACGGGGATACCTTGCCCGGGTCGAAGATGGCTTTCCCATTTCTGCTGGCGTCGATGGTCATGGCGGTCTACTTGTTCCTTCGCCGGCGCGGCATGGGGACGACCCTGGCGCTCTCGGGAGCCCTGCTTCTGCCTGCGACCCCGATCATCTTCGAACACGGGACGAATGGTTACAGCAATCTCCCACTGGCCTCCTACCTGACGATCGGGATTCTGTGTGCCGTCGATGGATTCCGGGACCGAGACCGGGGTCGGCTGCTCGTGTCGGGACTGTTCTTCGGCTTCGCGGCGTGGACGCGGCCGGAGGGGATGTTGGTTGCGCCGGCGATGATGGCCGCCGTCGCGTTGACGTCCCGCCGGACGTTTCCCGGAGTGCGCTCAACGGCCGCCTGGTCCCTCGCCTTTGGCTTGATCCTTGGCGGGTGGCTGACCTTTGCTTGGCGGCACTCGGATGGCGGCTTGATGGCGAGTACGGCGCAGTCGGCCGCAGCTGCGATCGGTCGCGGCGAGTTCCACCTCTCCGCCCCCTACGTGATCGCCCGTTTCATGGGGCACCAGCTGTTGACGCCGTCGGATTGGGGCATCCTCCTGCCGCTGTGGGTTGTCCTCTTCGCCGTCCGGTGGAGATCCATGGCGCAAGATGAAGAGGCCCGTTCGATCGCGGTCTCCGCCCTCGTCGTCGCCGCCTTGATGGTGGGGCACTTCTACTCTACGGCCTTCCTCGGGACCCTCGAGGAGTGGCTTACCACCAGTGGCAACCGCATGTTCCTCCCGGCTGGGATCTTGCTGACGGTTTCTCTCCTGTGCCTGGTTCCTTCCCCCGGCGGCGGTCCGAGCCCGGCCAACCCGCCACCCGCCTAGGCCGGCAGGGCGCCCGTCGCCACGCGGCTCACCGTCGGTGGGCAATGCAGACCAGGGACAGTCCGATCGGCGGGCGGACCAGGCGCTCCAGGCGCGACAGCCAGGGGACGATGAGCCGACTGTAGAAGGTGATCTGGGTGACGGATTCCTCTCGGCGACGAGCGATTCGATTGTTCCACAGCCATCCCAGCAGGCCGAGGCTGTTCATGAAGCGCATGCGATGGATCGAGAATCCTGCGTCGCGGACGGCCGCGGCGAGCGCCTGGGACCGATAGCGGCGGTAATGCCCGAGCGATCGATCGACGGTTCCCATCACCGCCGGGACGGCCGGCACGATCAGGAGCAGGGTTCCGCCGGTGACAAGGACATGATGGGCGTGCTGCAGGGCCCGCCGGTCGTCGCGCACGTGTTCCAGGACGTTGAAACAAAGTACGGTGTCGAATCGGGAGGCCGCCAGCTCGGTCACGCTCTGGTCGGCAATGTCTCCCTGGCGGACGATGATGTTGGGATGGGTGGCGAACCGTTCTCGAAGGTACCGCACAGCCTCAGCATGGATCTCGAGACAGACCACCAGCTCGCGGTCAATGAGGAACTCGGTGTAGTTCCCGATCCCGGCCCCGACTTCGAGAATCCGCTTGCCGACGAAAGGTTGGACCTGGGACAGAAGCCACTGCCGGTATTGAACGGCATGCTGCATGATCCTGAGGTCGGAGATGGTGATGTCCTGGGTCATTTCGCTCCGGCGGGAGGACGGGAATGGCGGCGGGGGGGTTATCGGCCCTCCGGCCGGCCTATTTCTGAATCAGAAGCCGCAGATAGTATTCGAGCTCCTGGAAGCGGCGCTTGACCGTGTGCAAGATGAGCCCCATGGCGATCAGAACGCCTCCGGCCAGGACGGACACGAGCTCGAGCAACGCGACCCAGGAAGGACTTGGGAGGACACCGGGGGTCGGGCTGCCGACCGTCCACGCCAGGGCAACGGAGCCGGGGATGAGAAGGACGAGGCCAAGCCCTCCGAAGAACGTCAGCGGCTTGTAGTCTCGAAAGAGGGCCAGGATGGTGGCCAGAATCCGGAGCCCGTCGCCGACGATTCGAATCTTGGACCGGCTGCCTGGCTGGCGCGGCCTGAGGCCAATAGGGACCTCCAAGATCCGGTAGCCTCGCTCCAAGCACTTGATGGTGAGCTCCGCCTCCACTTCGAATCCAGTGACGAAGATCGGCAGGCTTTGAACGAGTTCGGGGCTAAACGCGCGATATCCGCTCAGGACATCGGTCAGCCGAGTCCCAAAGATCGCATTCGTCATCCGTTGGTAGAACAGATTCCCCAGGCGATTCAGCGCCCGAAAGCGGCTGCCGCTGTCTGCCATCATCCGGGAGCCGATGACCATTTCCGCCTCGCGCCGCAGAATCGGGGCGACCAACTCGTGAACGCGGGAGGCCGGGTAGGTATCATCTCCGTCGACCATGACGAGGATCGCCCCTCGGGTGGCCTGGAACATCGATTGCACGACGTAGCCTTTTCCGCGACGCCTTTCGAGGAGAACCTTCGCCCCGGCTTGCGAGGCTTCCCTGCGGCTGTTGTCGTTGGAGTCGTTGTCGACCACCACCACCTCGGCCCCGGGAAGCTCACGGCGAAAATCGGTCACGACCTTGGCGATCGTCTGTTCCTCATTGAGACACGGGATAAACACGACGATCGGCTCCATGACCGTCTCCCCACCCTCCACCGAAGCGGGAATTGCGACGCGCCTGCCCCGCCGGGTCATTCTACCCGCGGTCGCCTGCCGCGATCGGTGGCACGGACGCCGCCGGCGGTCCGGCGCGGCCTGGGGCAAAAGCTGGCGGACCCGGACGATTCGCCGTAGAATGGCGGTGAACACAATCCATGCCTTCGGGGCAGGGTGAGGGCGCAAGCCCAATTCCCGATCGGCGGTAGAGCCCGCGAGCGCTACGGCGCATGATCCGGTGTAACTCCGGGGCCGACGGTAAAGTCCGGATAGAAGAAGGCTGGCCGTGCCGGGCCCTTCGATGCCATCCCGTACATAGGGATGGACTTTCGCTCCGGGCGGGCACGGTCGCGGCGTACCCCGAAGAACGTTCTTCGGGGTTTTCTTGTCTCGCCTCCTGTCGTGGAGGCCGCCGCCTCGCCTGCCCCGCCCCTGGCGGTCTGCACCCCTTCGGGAGCCCTGAAGAGGGTAGAGACCGCCCGAAGGACCGGTGCGGGGAGGTCTCTTGGCCAGGTCAGGGCGCTCACAATCAACCGTGGATGAACCGCTACCGCTCCGGCCACCCGGCGCGCCGGCGCGCCTGCTGTTCTTCGGTCTCGTCGCGGCGGGGACCTTGCTGGCCTGGTATGGCCTCACCCGCTGGGGCGGACTGCCGGGATTCCTGCTCCCTTCTCCAGCCGCCGTCGGCGATCGGTTTCTGGTCGCGCTGCGGGACGGCTCCCTCGTCAGGCACACGGGCGTCACGCTATCCGAGGTCCTCGCCGGATTGGGGCTGGGTGTCGTCGCCGGGGCCTCCCTGGGATATGGACTGGCCAAGTCGCCGCGCGCCGAGCGCCTGCTGTCGCCCTACATCATCGCTTCCCAGGCGGTCCCCATCGTTGCCATTGCCCCGCTGCTGATTATCTGGCTCGGCCCCGGACGCCCCTCGAAGATCCTGATCAGCGCCCTGATCGTCTTCTTCCCGATCCTGATCAGCACCATCGCCGGCATCCGCTCGGTTCCAAATGACCTGCGGGACTTGATGCGCTCGCTGCGGGCGACTCGCAGCCAGACCTTGCGGCTGCTGGAGGCCCCGGCGGCGGCGCCGTTCTTTCTGGGGGGACTCAAGATCGGATCGACGCTGGCGGTGATCGGCGCCGTGGTCGGCGAGTTCGTCGGGGCCGACGAGGGCCTGGGATTCCTGGTCAATCTCGGCCGGGGGCTATACGACACGGCGCTGGTCTTCACGGCGCTGCTGGTATTGGTCGCCATGGCGCTCGGGCTCTACAGCCTGGCGTCCGTCCTCGAACGAAAAACCCTTCGGTGGCGCGAGGTCGGGAAGGATCATTGACATGAAGAGACCCTTGATCCCGGCATTCCTGATGGTCTTGGCGACCGCCTGCACGCCGGAGGCACCTCCTTCACCGGCAGCACTGCAGACGATTCGCCTCCCGATGGGTTACCTGCCCAGCGTCCAATACGCGCCATTCTACGTGGCCGAGGCGCGCGGCTACTTCGCCGAGGAAGGCTTGGCGCTCGAATTCGACTACGCCTTCGAGACCGACGGCGTCAAGCTCGTCGGCGCCAACGACCTGCCCTTCTCGCTGGCTTCGGGCGAACAGGTCCTTTTGGCGCGCCAGCAAGATCTGCCCGTGGTGTACGTCCTCGGCTGGTGGCAGGATTATCCGGTGGCGATTGCCGCCTCCGCCTCCAGCGGAATCGACGACCCGGCCGACCTGGCGGGACGGACGATCGGGATTCCTCTGCTCGGCGGCGCCTCCTATATCGGCTATGCCGCCATGATGTCTGCCAACGGCCTGCCGTTGGACGCGGCGACCCTCCAGGTCATCGGCTTCACCCAGGCCGAAGCGTTGCAGGCCGGCCAGATCGAGGCGGCCGTCGTTTACGCCAACAACGAACCGATCGTCCTGGCCAGCCAGGGTTTCCCGGTGAACGTCCTGCGCGTCGCCGACTACGTCACCCTGGCCTCGAACGGGATCATCACCAACGAGGCGACCTTGCGCGACGATCCGGAGCTCGTGCGCCGGATGGTGCGCGCCGCCGTGCGCGGGCTGCAAGATACGCTGGATGACCCCGATGCGGCTTTCGAGATCTGCAAACGCTTCGTCGAAGGCCTAAGCGGCGAGACGGAGGCCGTCCAGCGGAGCGTGCTGTCCGAAAGTCTCCTCTTCTGGAAAGCGGACCGACTCGGCTACTCCCAGCCCGCCGCCTGGGAGAACATGCAGCGGGTGATGATCGAGGCCGGCTTGCTGGCCGATTCGCAGGACCTGGCGCAGGCCTACACCAACGAGTTCGTTCCATGAGTCCCGATTTCGAAGGACCGATCCTCGAAGCGCGTCAGCTGTCCAAGAGCTTCCCCAACGCGCACGCGCCGCTGGTCGTGCTCGATGGGATCAGCCTGGTCGTCCGAACTGGATCGTTTGTGTGCGTGGTGGGCCCGTCGGGGTGCGGCAAGACGACGCTGCTACGGTTGCTGGCCGGGCTGACGCCTCCGACCCGCGGCGAGGTCATCTTCGAAGGGGCGCCGCTCCTGCACCCGCGGCGCCGGATCGGCTTCGTCTTCCAGCAATCCAACCTGATGCCGTGGCGCAGCGCGCTCGATAACATCCGCCTGCCGCTCGAGCTGCAGGCGCGGCCGCCGGATGAACAGCGACAGCGCGCCCGGGAGATGGTCGCGTTCGTCGGATTGGCCGGCTTCGAGGCGGCGCTGCCGCGCGACCTCTCCGGCGGCATGGCGCAGCGCGTGGCGCTGGGCCGAGCCCTGGTCCACGAGCCGGATCTGTTGCTGCTCGACGAACCATTCGGCGCGCTGGATGCCCTGACGCGGGAGCGGATGGCGTTCGAGCTGCTGCGGCTGTGGTCGGCACGCCCGGTGACCGTCGTCATGGTGACGCACTCGATTTCGGAGGCGATCCTCGTCGCCGATCAGGTAGTCGTTCTGAGCCCGCGGCCGGGCAAGGTGCGCCTGGTGCTCGATGTCCCGCTGCCGCGACCGCGCACGCTGGAGCAGACGCACACGGCGCCGTTCGGGGAGCTGGCGCGCCAGGTGCGCGCGGCTCTTTAACTGCACGGCGTGGCAATCTCATCAACGGGGCGATTGCCACGCCGTCCCTCGACAAGCTCGGGCCGGCTCGCAATGACGAATTGGTGCAGACGATTGCCACTCCACGCTACGCGTCTTCTCCCGCGAGGACACCAGGACGGGTGAGCGAAGCCGAAGGGCTCTGGGCAGGCTCTGTCGAAGAACGCCGGGACGAGGAATCCGTAGGGGCACGCTCCTGACCGTAGTCGAAGGGGCGTGCCCCTACGCTATCTCTCGATGGGCTGGAGCCTAGCTGGCGGCCTTATCCTTCCGGTCCGCCTTCGACCGTCGCCGTCGGGCACTCCGAACGATGAGGAAGGCCGGCAGACCAACGAGCAAGGCCACCGGCAGGACGCAGATCGCCAGCCAGATGGCGCCGTCGGCCAGCCACTCGAGAGCCTGGACGAGCGCTTCCACCGCCGCCTTGACCGTTCCCTTCGGCTGCCAGCTGCCGATCTCGATCGGCTGGGCGGCGGCGTCGGGGATCAGTTCGGCGGTGATCAATGAGAAGGCGGCGGACTCCTCGTAGTACTGCATTTGGCCGCGCACCATCTCGATTTCGCCGCGCACGCTCACCAGCTGGTTGTAGACCGCCAGCACGTCCTCGGTCTTTTCGGCCGAGTCCATGATCTTCATCAACTGAGCTTCGGCTGCCTCCAAGTTGCGCAGCCGGGACTCCAGATCGACGTACTGCGCCGTGACGTCCTCGCCGGTGACGTTCTCACTGCGCACCTCGACGGCGTCGGCCTTCATCTGCTCGAGGGCGTCGGTCAGGCGTTCGGCCGGGACGCGCACGCTGATCGAGGCATTATCGGCCGTCAGACCGTCACCGTAGGCGGACTTGTAGATGTAGGACGAGACGACGTAGCCGCCCATCCCTTCCGCCATCTGGCGGATGGCGGCGGCCTTGGCCACCGGGTCGGTCACGACCATCGACAGCGATGCCGTCTGGATCACCAATCGGTCGACGTCGCTGGCGCCCGACGGCAGGGCCTGGCGGGCGAGGTCGGGCGCCAGCTGGGGCGCCTCCATCCCGACCGCCGCGTCGCCGCCGACAAACCCGACCTCCGGCTGCCCGTAGAGGGCGGGGGCCGAGGTGGCCAGCCCCCTGGTGGAGCAGGAAGCCAGGAGCAGGGCCAGGACCAGCAGCGTAAGGGCGATGAGCTTCTTCATGATGCGTTCCTCCTGGTCGGGGCAAGCCGACGCTTCTCCCGGTATGACGCCGGGGGAGAGGCGGAGGTTCCCGGCTACCAGCCCGCCAGCAGCCGCATCGCCTGGCGCTCAGGCAGGCCCGCCGCCAGCATGCGATCGCGGACGGCGCCGGTGTCATAGACCACTCGGTGGGCGTGCCAGGTGCTGGCGTTAATGTCGAGCACGGCGTAGGCCGCCCGCGGATCCATGTCGCGCGGCTGACCGACCGAACCCGGATTGAGGATCATGCGCGGATCGAGCTCGAGGGGCTGGTCTAACGAGACGGCGACGAAGGCCGCCTGGGAGTCGCCCCGCGGCCGATGGAAAATCAGCGGCAGGTGCGAGTGTCCGACCAGGCAGAAGTTGGTCGAAAACGCGTCGAAGTTCCCGTCGGCGGCCTTGGCGTCGAGGATGTATTCCCACACCGGCTGGCGCGGACTGCCGTGGGCCAGGGTAAAGTCCTCGAACGAGATGCGGCTGGGCAGCGAGCGAAGATAGGCGGTGTTCTCCGGGACCAAGTGCTCCATCGTCCAGGCCGCCGCCATGCCGGCATCCGAGTTGAAACGCGACAGGGGGATGATACCGAGCGCCGCCTGGTCGTGGTTGCCGATCAGGCACAACAAGCCCGGCAGCGCGCGAACCCTCTCGATGACCTCGTTGGGATCCGGGCCGTAGCCGACGAGGTCGCCCAGACACCAGACGCAATCGAACGTTCCGGCGTCCTGCAGTACGGCTTCCAAAGCGGTCAGATTGGCGTGGATGTCGGAAACGACCAGGACGCGCATTGGCGGGATGGTATCACGTCGCCTTCCGAGAAGAAAGCGGGACGAATGGGGGGTCCGTGCATGGAAGCCTCCCGAGGCCGGACGTATAATTCCGGCCGCGCATGCCCATTCTCGACGACCGCACTCTGGAATTCCTGAGTCACAGCCCGGAACAGACGCGGCGCCTCGGCGTGCGCTTGGGCGAGATGCTGCACGGCGGCCACCTGGTGTGCCTCGCCGGGGACCTCGGATCAGGCAAGACGACCCTGACGCAGGGTATTGGCCGCGGTTGGGGTGCGCTCGACTCGGTCACCAGCCCGACGTTCGTCATCGTCAACGAGTACCACCGGGCCGACGCCGAGGTGCTGTTTCACGTCGACGCCTTCCGGCTGGCGACGGTGGAGGAGGCGAACGCCATGGGCCTGGCCGAGGTCCTCACCCAGGGTCGGGTCGTCATCATCGAATGGCCGGCCCACATCGACTCGATCGTCCCGCCCGACCACCTGCGGGTCGGCATGGGTTGGGTCGACGATTCGCGGCGGTCGCTGCGATTCGAGGCCGGCGGCCCGGTCCACCTGCGCCTGCTGGGCGAGTTCCGCAAGGCCGCCTTTGGCGGTTGACATGCTCCTGGCCATCGACACCGCCACCGATATGATCGGCCTGGCCGTCACCGACGGCGAGCGAATCCTGGCGGAGCAGGCGTGGGCCGCGCCGCGTCACGCCACGGTGGAGCTGGCGCCCGAGGTGGCGCGCCTGCTGCGCCGGATCGGAGTCGCCGAGGAACGACTGGAAGGATTGGCGCTGACCATCGGCCCCGGTTCGTTTTCCGGCTTGCGCATCGGTGTGGCCTTCGCCAAGGGCTTGGCCTTCGGCCGCGGGCTCAAGGTCGTCGGTGTGCCCACGCTGGAGGTGCTGGCCACCGGGCAGCCGCCGCGTTCCGAACCCATGCTGGCGCTGCTCTCGGCCGGGAGAGGGCGCTGGGCGGCCGCATGGTACAAATGGAGCAAGCGCAAGTGGAAGTCCGACGGTCCGATCCGCCTGCTCGATGCGCCGGCGCTGATGGGCGCGCTCGACCGCCCGACGTATGTCTGCGGCGAGATGGAATCCGAAATGCGCAAGGCCCTCGCCGAACGAGATGCCATCCTGGCGCCGCCCGAGCTGTGCCTGCGGCGACCGGCGGTGTTGGCCCAGATCGGTTGGGAGCGGCTGCGGACGCGCAAGGCCAGCGATCCGGTCGCCCTCGTTCCCCTGTACCCGGGCGCGGCCGACGGCGGGCAGGCGTGAAATCGGGGCCGGATGGAATCGTCCTGCGGAGCATGACGGTCGACGATGTGCCGGCGGTGGCCGCCATCGATCGCCTGTCCTTCCCGCTGCCCTGGTCGGAAAACAGCTTCCGCTCCGACCTGACGACGAATCCGGCGGCGCACTTGCTGGTGGCCGAGCAGGCGGCGGGCGACGGACGTCGGATCGCCGGTTATGCCGGCTACTGGGTGGTGATCGACGAAGCCCACCTGAGCACGCTGGCGGTCGACCCGGGTCTGCGCCGACGCGGCCTGGGCGAGCGGATCTTGCGCGAGGCGATGCGGCAGGCCGCCCGCCAGGGGGCCGAGATGATGACGCTCGAGGTGCGGCTGTCGAATGATGCGGCCCGACGGCTGTATGCCAAGCTCGGATTCCGCGTCGTCGGACGCCGGCCACACTACTACAAGGACAATCTCGAGGATGCGATTCTGATGACGCGCGATCGGCTGACCGAGGTGGTGCGAGCGAATGGGCGAGGGAATGCCGGCTGACACGGAGCTGCGCGCGTTGGCGGCGACGATCCAGTCCTGCACGGATTGCCAGCTGCATCAGGCCCGCAAACTGGCTGTGCCGGGCGAAGGACCGGCCGATTCGGCTGTGATGTTCATCGGCGAAGGGCCGGGCTTCCACGAGAACGAGCAGGGCCGGCCGTTCGTCGGCGCCGCCGGCCGCTTTCTGGAAGAGCTGCTGGCCAGCGTGGGTCTGACGCGTCAACAGGTGTTCATCTGCAACGTGGTCAAGTGCCGGCCGCCGGGCAACCGCGACCCGCTGCCGGAAGAGACCGACGCCTGCGCCAAGTACCTCGAAGCGCAGATCCGCATCATCCATCCCCGCATCATCGTCACGCTCGGCCGCTTCTCGATGGCGCGCTTCTTCCCCGGGGCTCGCATTAGCGCCATCCACGGCAAGGCGCGCCAGATCGGCGGCCGGACGGTGGTGGCGATGTATCATCCGGCGGCCGCCCTCCACCAACCTTCCCTGCGGACCACGGTCGAAGCCGACTTCGCCGTGCTCGGCCCGCTGCTCCAGGCGGCGGCCGCCCCGCCGGCGGAGCCCGACCCGGCCGCCGACGCCAAACAGCTCAGCCTGTTCTGATTCCGGTCACAACGAGGAAGCCTCGCATGGTAGCGCACGAGACGCAATTGCCGCCCGCCGCCGAGTCTCTGATCGCGCGCTTCGGCACGCGCCGCGCCCGGATTGGGGTCGTGGGGTTGGGCTACGTCGGCCTGCCGCTGGCGGTCGTCCTGGCCGAAGCCGGCTACAACGTGATCGGGATCGATCTGGACGCGGCCAAGGTGGACGCCCTCACCCGCGGCGAAAGCTACATCGAGGACATCCCGGCGGCGACGGTGGCCGGCCTCGTCCGGGCGGGGCGTCTGGAGGCCTCGACCGAGTTCATCCGCCTGTCCGAGGCGGAGGGGGTCAGCATCTGCGTCCCGACGCCGTTGCGTAAGACGGGCGATCCCGATCTGTCCTTCATCGTCTCGGCCGCCCAGGCGCTGCGCCCGGCGCTGCACGCCGGGATGGTCGTGATCCTCGAATCCACGACTTACCCTGGGACGACGCGCGAGCTGGTGCAGCCCGAGTTGGAGGCGACCGGCCTGCGCGTCGGCCAAGACTTGTTTCTGGCGTTCTCGCCGGAACGAGTCGATCCCGGCCGTTCGGACTGGACGACCAAGAACACTCCCAAGGTCATCGGCGGCATCACGCCGGCCTGCACCGCCGTCGCCGCGGCGATGTACGAAGCGGCGATGGACAGCGTCGTGCGGGTCTCGTCGGCCGAGGTGGCCGAGATGACGAAGCTCCTGGAGAACACGTTCCGCGCCGTCAACATCGCCATGGTCAACGAGATGGCGCTGATGTGCGATCGCCTGGGCCTGGACGTGTGGGAAGTGATCGACGCCGCCAGCACCAAGCCTTTCGGGTTCATGCGCTTCCTGCCGGGACCGGGCCTGGGCGGGCACTGCATTCCGATCGATCCGTTGTATCTGTCGTGGAAGATGAAGTCCGTCAAATACAACGCCCGCATCATCGACCTGGCCAGCGAGATCAACACCAACATGCCGCGGCATGTGGTCGAACGTGTACAGGATGTGCTCAACGAGCAGGGAAAGGCGCTGCGGGGCTCGCGCCTGCTGGTGGTCGGCGTCGCCTACAAACCCGATATCGGCGATACGCGCGAGTCTCCCGGCCTGGACGTCATCGGCCTGCTGCGCGGCAAGGGTGCGCAGGTGAGCTACTACGATCCGTTCGTGCCGGCCATCGAGCATGAAGGTTGGGGATTGACCTCGGTGCCGGACCTGCTGGCCGAGGCGAGCCGCGCCGACTGCGTCGTGATCGTCACTCACCACTCGGCCATCGACTATCGCGCGCTGGCCGAGGCCTCCGTGCTGGTTTTCGACACGCGCAACGCCGTCGGCGCCGCCGGCGTCCACGACCCGAAGGTCATTCGCCTCTGATGGCCGAGTACTTGGTGACCGGCGCTGCCGGGTTCATCGGCGCCGCGCTGGCCGAGCGCCTGCTGGACGACGGGCACCGGGTGACCGGGTTCGACAACCTCAACGACGCGTACGACCCGCGCTTGAAGGAGTGGCGGCTGGCGCGCCTGCGCCCGCATCCCGGCTTCCTCTTCCAGCCCGTCGACATCACCGACCGCCAGGCGCTGGCGGCGGCGCTGGGGGCGACCCGTTTCGACGCCATTTTCAACCTGGCCGCCCGCGCCGGGGTGCGTCCGAGCCTGCGAAAACCGGAGATCTACTTCGAGACCAACGTCGACGGCGCCCTGAATTTGCTGGAAGCGGCCCGCACCCGCGGCGTCCCCAAGTTCGTCCAGGCCTCCACCTCCAGTTTGTACGGAGCGCACAACCTGCGGCCGTTCAGCGAGACCGCCGACATCTCCCGCCCGCTCTCGCCCTACGCCGCCTCCAAAGGCGCCGCCGAGTTGCTGTGCCACAGCTATCACCATCTGCACGGTCTCGATATCACGATCCTGCGCTACTTCACCGTCTACGGCCCGGCCGGCCGGCCGGACATGAGCCTGTTTCGCTTCATCCAGTGGATCTGCGAGGATCGCCCGCTCCTGCTCTATGGCGATGGCCGACAAGAGCGCGACTTCACCTATCGCGACGACATCGTCGCCGGCACGGCGGCGGCTGTCCGACCCCTCGGGTTCGAGGTCATCAATCTCGGCAGCGACCAGCCGACGTCGTTACTCGACGTCATCGGCCGCCTGGAAGGCCTGCTGGGTCGCCGGGCGCGCCTGGAGTTCCGCGACGAGGCTCCCGGTGACGTGCGCGCCACGTGGGCCGACATTACACGCGCCCGCGCACGGCTGGACTGGTCGCCGGCGACGCGACTCGACGATGGCCTCAGCCGCTGCGTCGAGTGGTATCGCGCCGAGCAGGCGTGGGCCAAGACCATCGATACGACGGACTGAGAATTGCGTGGTTGCGTTCTCGCGTTGCGCGTTCTTCCGCAGGCGCGCGGGGTGAAGCCCGTCACCGCGATTGCTCGCGTCAGAGAATTCTGGAGATTCCTCGCGCCCCCTTGGGGCGCTCGGAATGACATTCTAGTGAGGGGCTTCGACTCCCGATGAGCCCTCCGTCCATGTCATTCCGAGTGAGGGCCCTGAGCCTGTCGAAGGGCCCGAGAGAGGAATCCCCGAGCCGCGCGGCATGAAACCGAGCTCCCGTCCGGCTCGGACCCCTAGCCACGCCCTGATCTCCCGCGCCGCCGCCAACCCTTTGCTGCGCCGCATGCTGCGCAACTCCGGCTACCTGTTATCGGCCAACGGGTTGGCGACGGCCGGCAGCATGTTCCAGGGCGCGCTGGCGGCGCGGCTGATCGGGGTGGAGGGACTCGGCATCCTCGGTCTGGTGACCGACTTCGCCACCAACCTCAACCGGTTGACCTCGTTTCGCATGGGGCAGTTGGTCGTGCGCTATGTCGGCGACTACGGCGCTGCCGACGATGAAGGCAGGGCCGCCGCGGCTTTCAAGGCTGCCGGCCTGATCGAAATCGCCAGCTCGATGGTGGCCGTCGTGCTGATCGTGCTGCTGGCTCCCCTGGCGGCGACAGTGCTGGCCCACGATCCCGATGCCACTCCCCTCTTCATGCTCTACGGCCTGGCGATCCTGGCCAATCTCATGAACGAGAGCGCCACCGGACTGCTTCAACTCAACGATCGGTTCGGCGTGTTGGCACGGATCACCGTCGGTCAAAGCCTGCTCACTCTCGTCCTGATGGTGTTGGCCTTCGCCTCCGGAGGCGGTCTGACCGAGGTCGTACTGGTCTATACGCTGGGCAAGGCCGGCGGCGCCGTAGCGACGACCGCGCTGGCGCTGGTCGAAGCGCGGCGCCGGTGGGGCGGCGGCTGGTGGCGGGCGCGCCTGCCATCTTTGGGGTCGCGTTGGCGCGAAATGGCCCGCTTCGCAACAAGCACGAACCTGGCGACGACCATCACCCTCGTCACGCGCGACAGCGAGCTCCTGTGGCTGGGATTGCTGAGCGACCCGGTCCAGGTGGGCTACTACAAGATCGCCCGCGCCCTGGCCGGGATCGTCGCCCTCCCGGTGGAGCCGATGATCAGCACGACTTATCGCGAAACGGCGGTCGAGGTCGGTCACCGCCGTTGGCCGAACGTGCGTTACTTGCTGCGCAGCGGGAGCCTGCTCGGCGGGGCCTGGTCTCTGGCGGCCGTCCTCGGCCTGGCGGTCTTCGGCCCATGGATCATCCGCCTCGTCTATACGGCCGAGTTCCTGCCTTCGTACCCGGTGCTGGTTGTGATGCTCATCGGGGCGGCGTCGGTCAACACCTTCTATTGGAATCGAAGTCTCCTGCTGCTCCTCGGCATACCGCACTATCCGAATTGGGTCCACGGAATCGCCGGGGCGCTCAAGATCCTGGGCTCCATTCTGTGGGTCCCGGCCGGCGGAGCGATAGCGATGGCCGGGCTGTTGAGCGGCTATTTCATGGTCACCACGGGCGTCCTGGTCCGGAAGTCCATGCAGGTCCTGGGGCGAGCCCAGGCCGCCCCGGCCGGCGACGGCTGACGCCATGCGCATTGCGGCCATCGCCACTTCGCGCATCCCGTCGCGGTCGGCCAACTCGATCCGGGTGATGAAGGTCTGTCAGGCGATGGTCCGGCTGGGGCACGAGGTCGAGTTGTGGACCCCCGGCCCATCGCCGGCGCCCTCCTGGGCGGATCTGCGGCGGATCTATGATGTGCGAGCCGAGTTCGGATTGCATCGCCTCGCGTCGTGGGGCGCGCTGCGGCGCTGGGACTTCAGTTTGCGGGCAGTGGCGCAATCGATCCGCGCCCAGCCCGACCTGTGGTACGTCTGGCCCTACCAAACGGCGGCGGCACTTGCCCGACTCGGCCATCCGACGATCCTCGAGATGCACGATCGCCCGGCTGGGGTAGCCGGCCCGGCGCTGTTTCGCTTGTTCCTGGGAGGGCGCGGGGCGCGCCGGTTGTTGGTCATCACCGAGGCTTTGCGGGCTTGGCTGGAGGCACGCTACCGCCGGCCGCTGCAGACGCCATTCACCGTCATCACGCCGAGCGGGGTCGACCTGGAACCTTATGAGGGCTTGCCGTCCGCACGAGAGGCGCGCGCTCGACTCGGCTGGAGTGGAGCGTTTGTCGCCGGTTACACCGGTCACCTCTATCCCGGTCGCGGCCTGGAGCTGATGCTGGAGCTGGCCCGCCGTTCGCCGGAGATCGTCTTCGTCTGGGCCGGCGGTGAGCCGGAGGCGGTGGGAGGGTGGGCGGCGCGCCTCGAGGCGCAGGGGATCCAAAACGTGCGCCTGCTCGGGTTCGTGCCGCAGCGTGACCTTCCGTTGATCCAGGCGGCGTGCGACGTTCTGCTGATGCCGTACCAGAAGGTGATCGCCGTCAGCTCTGGAGGCGATACGGCGGCATTTGCCAGTCCGATGAAGGCCTTCGAGTACATGGCCGCCGGCCGTCCCATTCTGTCGAGCGACTTGCCCGTCCTGCGCGAGGTGCTGAACGACGGCAACGCCGTGTTGCTCGATCCGCAGGAGGTCGACGCGTGGGAGGTGGCGCTGAAGAGTCTTGTCGGCGATGAGCCGCGACGGATGCGGCTGGGACAGGCGGCGCGCCGGGGAGCGGCGCGCTACACCTGGCTGGAACGGACGCGGCGCGCGCTGGAGGGGCTGGCGCCGGCGCCGGGGAGCGGCGCGGGATGAGACGGCTGACGGCCACCCCGTCCATGATCGTCGCGGGAATCGTGGCCCTGGTTGCTGCGGTGCAGCGAGTCCTCCTGTGGCGGGTCTACGGTCCCGTGAGCTACGGCGACACCGGGTCCTA
>Ga0209341_10002786_pt1 | contig 16506 bp, 19 predicted proteins | sample RifCSP13_2_FD_184020 | JGI IMG/M metagenome (GOLD analysis project Ga0209341, IMG submission 184020) | Soil microbial communities from Rifle, Colorado - Rifle CSP2_sed 13_2 (SPAdes) (version 2) | ecosystem: Environmental > Terrestrial > Deep subsurface > Rock core/Sediment | place: Rifle...
TGCTCAGCGGCTACGGTGATGCCTGGCGCGCACGCGACCGCCTGAACTGGAAGGCGAACCGCTTGTGAAAGTCACGCGCTCATACGTTCCCGGCCAGAGGTGGACGGTCTCGTTTCTCAACTGGCCGGAAGCGGAGCAAGGCTTCCACTTGTTAGTCCAGTCAACCAAACTCTGCTGAACGTTGCTGTAGGCGATGGCAAGATATACTTTAAGCGGAGAAATGGAAGGTAAGTCGTCATTTTCAGCCCGCGCTACAGCCGTTGACGGATCAACTTTTAGCTGGTTATGTAATCTGACATATTCATCTCTGCCCAGGAACTCGATGCGAAAGACTCTGTTTATCTTCTTCTTTTGCCCACCCTCCGTCTCATGGTCAGACTTATAGAACGCTCTGACACGTATGCCCGGGATGATTTCTTGAACGCTACCGTCCTTCATCTTTAACTTGGAACTGTACGCCAAGATCCCGCTAAAAATCTCTGTCCCTTTTTTGCCAGGATATTTGATAGTAATCTTGCGCGTGGGCGCATCCATTCCGGCTACCTCGCCTATCACAACATGACCCAAAAGGGTACTTTTCTTCTGAGCCGCGCCGGAACCTATCAATCCACATAAAATCACCGCGGTTAATAGATGGTTTTGATAAATCTCTCCGTTAAGTCGTTGGAATGGCAAAGCGGCCGCACATGAGGTGGTTAAGAGGTCGACTTTCGACGGAATTCAAGATTACTTCTCCGTTTTAGGTCATACAAAGTTGGCCGTTGGTTATACTTGCAAGGTTCCAATCCACTATGGGGGAGAGATGATAACGCAAAGAAGACATCGGTACTTCTGATCTGAATATCCTCGACCCAGAAGCCGGAAGGGTTGCCGATAGTATGCAGCGCGAAGTCTAAAATCGTCTCAATGTTGAGTTCCTCAACTCGCCTCGGGCTTGATGGTGCGAATATCTTCTCCAAACTGATGTGCCGTCCAGAGCCTAGAATCTACTCCAGATTTCAGACCGCCGGACTTAAACACTTCTATCTGGCACCGAAAATGTCCAATCAAAACATGCAAAAATCATTCTTACCGAGGCGATCTGGTTTGTGGTATTGCATTTGCTGATACCTAAGGCGTGCCATTCTACATGTAGCCCCTCGGATCGCTACCGAGGATTGATGGTTGGAGTTGGTTGGAGCCTTGCAATGCCCCGCAGGCTTCTACTCAAGACCCGCCCAGAACTTTCAACAGCGCAGAGATCTCAACGCTGCAACCCAAAAGTCCAAGGAGAAGAAATGACCCAGTTTTCAACCTTCAAAAAACTCGCCCTCGGGCTGTTGTTATCAGTCTTCGTCGGTTTTGCTTCTAGTCTTACGGCAAAGGCCGACATTGTCGTAATTACCGGCGTTAACAACCAGGGAACCGATAATGTTCTGCTCAACCCCGCAACTGATGTGCTTACCGTAACCGGCACGGTCGGCCAGAACAATCTATTGGTCAACTTTACTTCTACTAGCGGTAGCGGATTGCTGAATGCTAATCCATCCGGCCAGGCGACGGTAAGCGGAGGAACCGGCAACATTGCCCTTACTCAACTGACCTTCGGTTTAGCCAACAATGACACTTTTGCTCGCGCAGTATTCAATATAAATGCCGCAACCGATGGGTCAGTATTGATTCACGTCGAGGGTGTCAACATCGACGGCGGTTTCTTTGAAGATGATTTTGTCTTAGATGCCAATGGTCAGAACTTCTTCACTGTAACAGCTATCAACGGACAGCTAGTTACGTCGATCAGCTTAACGGGCATTAATGGCGCGACTTTCGAGGACGTGAGACAAGTTCGACTTGGTGGAGGCGAAATTGAACCTATTCCAGAGCCCGCGAGCATGTTGTTGTTAAGTACCGGACTAATTGGATTAGCGGGTGCGGCCCGAAGAAAACTCAAAACGCGTAAGTAACGAGCCGCTTGACGCGTGCTGAGTACCGAAGGCGTTACCATACTGGGTCGGTAACGCCTTTTTTCTTCTGGTGACCCGCTCCAACGCCTCGGCTTCCTTCTCCTTAGCGATCAGGCGCCTGAGCCAATAAAGCAGCGTGTTGTATTAAAAGCTGCTCTAGCATAGGAGCGCCGTCGCTGCCTAAATCCTTCTTCAACACTAGAAGTCGATGCTTCCAATTCCTTGACCGCTGTCGTTGCTCGGGCGTTATCAATAACTATCAGCTCCGCCAAATAACTAGCGCTTGCAACGTCCCGCCAAAGTTCCAACCTCCTGTTATCGCTTAAGAGATTAGAAAGATCCTGTTTCGGCTGCTCGAGGAGAATCAAGGTCATTACTTGGAGTCGATTCAGTGCAACTGATCAATGAGCTTTTCAGCTTCCAGAGTGCGCCAAAGAGCCAATGCGTAATACGCAGTAGCCTCACCGCCGATCAACTCAAGACGCCGCTTTATTTCCATCTTCTGAGGAGGATAAAACTTTCCCGCAACAAAATACTCCCACTTCTTGAGGAGTCTCTTCATCAGAAAGATTTCTAGTTAGTACACTCAAGCGATCTAAATATGCTTTGAACTCGTTATCGTCAAGACCGTCAATCCACGATTTAAACTCTTTTGGCACACTCCATCGCTCTGCCTGAGGAATCTTCTCCCTGAGAACTCAGGTCATGATCATGTAAGAATGAGGAACCATTGAAACCGTTGACGTGCAAGACTCCCCGTGCCCCACGTTCTCTCATTGAGAGTTTTCAGGTAATGAAAGGAACCGACGCGATGCAGATGTTGTTGTCCAGATCCCTAACAAAAGCTCCCTCTGTGAAAGCTTTCGTTGCAGCGGTTATTGCTTTGATCGTGTGCTCGAATCTGGCCTTTACCGGCGGTATGGCGAACAACAGGGCCATTGTGCGGCCTCAGCCAGAGAAAGGACAATTAGTAAAAAAGGTTGACGATCGGCTGATTGCGGCTACCTCCAGATTCGCATTCAAGCTCTACGGCCAGGTCCTGAAACAACGTAGTAACAAAAATGTATTTATTTCGCCCCCGAGCGTGATTCTCGCTTTGGCAATGACTTACAACGGCGCTGATGGAGAGACTCGCCAGGCGATGGCAGATGCACTAGATGTTGAGGGCATGAGTCTCGAAGAGTTAAATCGTGCTTTTGCCGATCTGAAATCGGTACTTGGTACCGCAGACCCCAAAGTACAGCTCAAAGTAGCCAATTCACTGTGGGTCAAAAACGGATTCTCTCCTAAACCTGCCTTCATCGAGCGAAGTAAGAAGTATTACGAAGCTGAAGTAGCGAGTCTAGATTTTGCGAGTCCTGCGGCACCAGCGACAATCAATTCCTGGGTGAGCAGAAACACGGAAAGCAGGATTGAAAGAGTGGTTGACCGGATCGACCCGCGGACAATTCTGTTTCTTATCAATGCAATCTACTTCAAGGGCCAGTGGCAGATTGCATTCGAGAAAGAAAAAACTAAGGAGGATGTGTTCAGACCGGCGGACGGGCGTCAAAAGAAACTTCCCATGATGTTCCGATCCGGAAAATATCAATACCAAAAAGGCAAAGATTTTCAAGCAGTAGCCCTCCCGTACGGTACGGGGAGAATGAGCATGTACGTATTCTTACCTGACGAGCAAACAACTTTGGATCAGTTTGAGCTAAACCTTGAGCCTGAGAATTGGGAAAACTGGATGAGAGGCTTCAGAATGGCGCCCGGCGACCTGACTTTTCCGCGTTTCAAGGTCGAATACGAGGCAGACCTGAATGACATGCTCAAGGCTCTGGGAATGGCAGAAGCCTTTGATCCGCTGCGAGCGAACTTTTCTGGAATAGCAGAATTGGATCTGGGCTTCAGAATTTACATCTCTAAGGTTAAGCACAAGGCTTTTGCCGAAGTAAACGAGGAGGGCACCGAGGCTGCGGCGGTCACGTCTGTTGAGATGTCCTTGACTTCGGTTCAGCAGCCACAAGAACCTTTCATTATGAAGGTCGATCGCCCGTTCTTCTTTGCGATTCGCGATAACGAAACAGGGGTTGTACTCTTTATGGGCTCCGTCGCAGAGCCAGGATAGTTGAGTTTGATCGCTCGAAGATAAAGACAGAGGCGATAAGCGAACAAGAGAGGCTGTTTTACTTCTTCAACAACACGGAGCGCTTGGTGAGGTAATGGCAAAGAGAAAAGACCAAAGTAGCCATGGAAGAACCACGACAAGATCCATCTCGCCTCCACCCAAATCAAGCTGGCCGCTTGCGATCAGATACAAAATAACAGGGGTGAAGGTGAATGGCAGTAGAGCAATGGCAATCCGTACAATGCTTCCCATTCTTTTCGCTGCCCACGTTCAGAGCTCACCAAGTAGTGCCATTAGTCTTTTCAACAATGAAGTGTCGAGCAACTAATTAGGCGGCAGAATTGTCATCTAGATATCAAGTTCGCGCACCGACTTTGACGGGAAACACGCCCTCGCCGCTCCAGTCCAATGAGTGCTGGATCGACCCATAGGGAACTTGCTTGATGCTGCAGTGTTTCAAAACCCAAAAAGCTTAGCATCGATAGCTCTGAGTCAAGTATCAACCGGATACGTGGACTTTCTGCCATTTGAGACGCGCCATTTGTTCCCAGAAAAGAATTCTGCAATCTGGAATTTGAATCTGAGTTCTGGACGACTGTCAGACTGCTCAAGCAGCGTTACAAGCAAAAACCTAAGAAAAACACATGATCTTTGCCATAACAGCGTTGGGAACTAAGTTTGCAGGTGGTCTTAGGCTTCTATTCTGCAAAGACCCCATAACCGCGCGTTCCGGGAGATTGTCTAACCATGCGCTACACGAAATGGATTCTCAATTGTGTTGTTACCCTGTGTGCTGTACTTCTGCTGACCACGTCCGCAAAGGCGGACACTATCACCATCGTAGGCGTACAAAGCGGCGCGTTTTCAACTGCGACTGTGGTATGTGAGTTCAACGCGCAGACGAACACCTTAATCTTCACCATTACTAACACCTCTGCCATCACGACGCCGGGGTCGACTTCAGCTATCACAGGAATTGGTTTCGACTTGCCGCCGCGCGGTAATGCCAGCCCATCCGGACTTAACGGGTTCTCCGGTTCTCAAGCGCCGAGTTTATCCTCGAATTTCACTTTCTCGGACGCTGACCTCGGGACTGTGCCGCACGGCTTCGGAGACCCGCCGCCTGTGGTACTGGATTTCGGATTCATTACCGGCCCCAACGGCAATTTCTCAGGAGGCAACGTGGCCGATGGGTTATTACCCGGTGAGAGTGCATCATTCACTGTGTCAGGAGCCGCATTTGCGGGTTTGACAGAGGAAGAAATCTGTAATGCAATCTTTGTCAGATTTCAGAATGTGCCCCTCGAGGCTGGAGGTGAGGGAAGCGACGTAGGGGTCCCCGAGACTCCCATTCCCGAGCCTGCATCCATCCTGCTATTGGGCTCTGGTCTGCTTGGAGCAGCGGGAGCGGTTCGTCGAAAGCTTAAGACCCGCGGTTAAGATTACATCGAGGGCGGCGCGAGGTTCAGCGCCGCCCGAACCTATGCAATGAAGTCCCAGCCGAAGTAGGGGATTGTTCAACAAAGTAACAACCCTCCGCCTCTTGTTGCATCGTTCATTAAGTCGATAACCTCAAACCAACGAATGCCCAAAAACATTATCGTCAGTTTTCCAGTCTGGACAGCACTAAGTCTTCCCCGGCGTAATTGAAATCTTCCGGCTTGACGTCAGGCGGATTAGCTCGCTCCCACCGGATTGTGCGGCGTAGGCCTTCCGTCCGCTCCACAATTTCCTCAAAGCCAAGTTCTCTTCTAATGCGACTGCTGTCGATCACCAAATGCTGCCGCAGATCAATCTTGCTGCGCATGTCTGGAGGTAACTGCTCTGGTGCAAGCGCTACGATACGACCTTGCCATCCGACCACTTTGGCAATTTCACGGATCCACTCTGCCTCGGTGAAAGTTTCAGATTCGGCTACGTTATAAATTCGGCCCGCCGAATCGTCGTTTGTGACGGCAAGTACTATAGCGGCAGCCACGTTTTCCACATATGACCGCGGCCAAAACCACTCGTAAAAAAGTTTCTCCATTAGAATTACCGGCCGCGCGTCATCCATCCGTTTTATATAAGGAAAGAGCCGATGTTGGTAATCACCAGGACCATACGTCGCCGGTAACCTTAAGACAGTCACCGCAAATTCTGGGTCACTCATTACGCGGCGTTCGACCGCAGTCTTGTTATATTCCAGTCCGCCAACGCTCAACTTGTCTCGCAAGGGTGAATCTTCTGTCAGCGGCATCGATTCCGGCTCTCCGGGCTCAGAGCGATGTAACCTACCGAAGGCACGGTAAACATCCCCGCTGCTGAGGACGACGCCCCTTTGCGCCACACCTTTGAATCTCAACACTCGATTTCCGTCTTCCCTGGTGAACGCAACCATATCCAATACTATTTCAGGTGAGAGCCTTCGCAATTCCTGTAGGTGATTTCCAAACTCTGAGAAGTCGCCGTGGACGTGACGCACCTGAGACGAAACATCAATTTCTGTTTGGCCCCGATGGAAAACAGTAACTTGATGGCCGAGCTCGATTAGGCGCCTGACTACGTATGGTCCAATGAATCTAGTTCCTCCCAATATTAGGACGTCCATTGATGGTCCTCTCTGGAACCGGAGATGCGGATGTTAGATTCTGGGATCTGCGAACTACTCATCTCTTGTCATGGTAAAGACATGAGGACTTGGAACTGGATTTGCAGTTGGGCCCGCTTAGGTAGAAGTGGGAGTTCAATGTGCTACGGGGCGCGATTACGGCTCTACTTGCCACTGGTTGCCCGTCGAGATGTTCCAGGCAAGCTCCGCCCCGATGTGTGCACCAGTTGCACCACCGGTCTGTCCCGTGTTGTTCAGCGCATACATTTCGGGATAGCGAGGATCGTTAGGAATAGCATCCGAATGAAGAAGATAATTTGGTTCGGCTTACAGGACCTCGGGCATCGCACGTAATGCTTCAATTGCTTCAAGCGTGTCCTCGGGCCGCACCACCGCACGCCGAAGTCCGGGAACCACTGCATCGGCGTTCAAAGTTTCTATTCGCACTGGGATATCGATTGTACGCTTTGTTCGGACCAGCTCTGATGTGACTGATGTCTTTGACAGCTAGCCCGGCCTCACTAAACCTAACCAGGACTTCTCCGGGAACAAAATGGTCAGTCAACGACGGGTTTTTGGAACCAGAGCTCGCCGGTTCGGGTGAGGCGTACGGGTTAACCATCCCATCAACAAGCAGGAACAAACCGCACAATATCGCAAACGTAAGGCTAGCGCGCACGAGCCGTGAAAAACCAACGTGAAGAAGCGATCGACTCAAAATGCACCCCGGTTTATGGAGACTCGGCGCAGCGATTACTCTCAAGCTCAAGCCATGAGGCAAGGTTTCTGAACCTGAACGGATTAAGGTTGTGAGAAGCTTCTTTAAGAGGCCTTACTTTGACTCAGCCGTTCAGTTGTTCTAATGGATAGGTTAGTCGGCAACAACCAATCGATACTTTCAGTCGAGCATACATTACGCCTATATTCGCTGGGCCACAAGAACCGCGAAGCGCAATGCCAGAGATTCCTGCGACGCACCACCGCGCTCCAAATACGAACTAAATGATTCCATTCAGACTGCTGGGGCGGGGCGCTCCCTGAATCCGCACCGGGGGCTGAGGGGCGCAACATACCTTAGCCAGACGGTCTCGATCACGCCGCATCTCCTGGTCGTCATTTAGCCATCCCAACACGTCCTTTAATACTCGTTTCGCATCTGGGTCCTCTGGTTCAACAATGCGGTAGTGCATCCACTGACCTTCGCGGCGCGCCCCTACAATTCCAGCTCGTCGTAAGTATGCCAAGTGACGACTGATCTTAGGCTGATTCGTTTTTAGAACCTCAACAAAAAAACAGACACACACCTCGTCAGTCCCGATTAGGTTCAGCAACCGTAAACGGGTGCGGTCCGCCAATGCGCGAAAGAACAGCTCTTTATCCAGACTCTTGTCACTCATAACGAAATAAATCCTACCACAAATATATGCCTTGACATATATCGTGAACCGTGGATAATGAGGGCTGCATATTCGCATAGACGTATATGCGAAGTCCGACGGGATGGCAGGGACGGAAAGATTGGCAAACTACTAAAGGAGCAAGATATGTCGCAGCAAATTGAAGAAGCCGTGAAGTCGAGATACGGCGCGGTAGCAACTAGTCCATTATCATCAACCAATTCCGGAGTACGAGCGGTCGCGGAGGCGTTCGGCTATTCGCCAGAAGAGTTAGCTTCGATTCCCGCAGAAGCCAACATGGGTCTCTCATGCGGCAACCCTACGGCAACCGCAAACTTGCGGGAAGGCGAAACCGTCGTAGACCTTGGCTGCGGCGGTGGATTGGATGTGTTTCTCGCCGCTGCCAAAGTCGGTCCTACCGGCCGCGCAATCGGCATTGATATGACACCAGAAATGATCGAGCGCGCCCGGCGTAATGCTGAACGAGGCAATAACGGGAAGCCTTTCACGAATGTCAATTTTCACCTGGCGACAATAGACAAGTTGCCACTCCCGGATAACTCAGTTGACTGTGTTATCAGCAACTGCGTGATCAATCTAGCAACAGACAAAACCGCAGTGTTCCGGGAAATCGCACGCGTTCTAAAACCCGGCGGACGATTGGCAGTGAGTGACATTGCCCTGAAACAACCGCTGCCTCGCGAATTGAGTGAAGATCTGCTCGCCTATGTCGGCTGTATCGGGGGCGCGATTCTGATTGAGGATTACAGGAAAGGCCTCATCGATGCGGGGTTTTCTAATCTCGAAGTGGTTGATTCTGCATCAGACCTTAACGCCTACGCAAAGCTGGAAAATCAGTCAGGGTGCTGTTCGCCGACGACTAACAAACCGGTCTCGCCGGCGCTGCCCGTCGCGCAAGCCGCTTCGAGTTGCTGCGGGCCTAGCGCGTCGGAAAAGTCTCAACCGACATCGGCGGCGAGTTGCTGCACTCCAGAAGTGCCCTCGGAAGGTCCTGAAGGACAAGCATTTGAGAGGTTCGCCGAACTGCTGACGCGGTACAACGTCAACCACTATGCCGCGAGCGTAAAAGTGTTCGCGATTAAGTGAGGTTGTATGGAAACTTCCGTTAATTACCAACCGCAAGGTGGGGCGACGGAGTCCATTTGCGAAAAGCGATCCAGACTCTCGTTTCTGGATCGCTTTCTGACGCTTTGGATCTTTGCAGCGATGGCTCTCGGTGTCGGTATTGGTTATAGCAACCCTGGCATCGAGAGCTTCATCAATCGCTTTCAGGTAGGGACGATTAACATACCCATAGCAATCGGGCTGATTCTGATGATGTACCCGCCTTTGGCAAAGGTTCGTTACGAGGCAATGGGTGAGGTCTTTCGGGATCTGAAGATACTTGGTCTGTCGCTGATCCAGAATTGGATTATCGGACCAATATTAATGTTCGCTCTCGCTGTTATCTTTTTGCGCGATTATCCGGAATACATGATCGGCCTGATTATGATCGGACTGGCCCGCTGCATTGCCATGGTAATCGTATGGAATGAGTTGGCACACGGGGACAATGAGTATGCGGCCGGTTTGGTGGCATTCAACAGTGTCTTCCAAGTTCTCTTCTATAGCCTTTATGCGTGGGTGTTCATTACGTTCCTGCCCCCGCTTTTCGGTCTGGAGGGTAGTGTCGTTCAGGTCAGCGTAGCGCAGATTGCCAACAGCGTTATGCTTTACCTCGGCGTCCCGTTTATTGGGGGAATGGTGACACGCTTCGTCCTCCTCAGAGCGAAAGGAAAACAGTGGTACGAGGACGTGTTCATTCCGAGGATCAGTCCAATCACACTTATTGCGCTGCTCTTCACAATCGTTGTCATGTTCAGCTTCAAAGGTAACTTGATCGTGCGATTGCCACTCGACGTTATTCGAGTCGCAACACCACTTCTCATCTATTTCGTCGTGATGTTCCTGGTCAGTTTTTATATGGGCCACAGGATCGGGGCCGATTACTCGAAAACGGTAACCCTATCGTTCACTGCCGCGAGCAACAATTTTGAGTTGGCTATTGCAGTCGCGGTGGCGGTGTTCGGCATTGGCTCTGGTGTCGCATTCGCGGCTGTTATCGGGCCGCTCGTCGAAGTGCCAGTGCTAATTGGACTCGTTAGCGTCGCACTCTGGTTTCGAAAGCGGTTCTCAATGCGAATAGTATCTGCGTTGCCCGTACAAGCTGCCCAAACAACTGTTGAAGACGCACAATGAGAAGTGTTGCTGAAAGAGTCGGCGCTAACGTTCGGCGCTAGTTTTGGAAAAACAATGGTGGATCAAAAAAAGAGTGTGCTAATCCTCTGCACAGGCAATTCCGCCCGCAGCCAAATGGCGGAAGGCATCCTGAGACATTCTGCTGGCGAACAGTTTGATGTAGCCAGCGCCGGAGTTGCTCCAACAGAGGTGCGTCCTGAAGCCATTGCAGTCATGCTCGAAATTGGCATTGATCTATCGAAACATAGATCTAAGTCAGTTGACGAGTTTATATCCCAGGAATTCGATTACGTCATCACGGTTTGCGACAACGCAAACGAGCAGTGCCCCGTGTTCCCCGGTGTTGCCAACCGTGTACATTGGAGCTTCGAAGATCCTGTGGCCGCAACGGGTGATGAGAAGGCAAGACTTGATGTTTTTCGCCGAGTGCGTGATGAGCTAGCTAACCAACTCAGTTTGTTCGTTGCTAAGGTGGCTAGCTAAGAACCAGGAACTTTTTTACAACTTAACCGCCTGGATCCTCCCTATTGATCTTTCAAGCCAGTCTTTTCAAGAAGAAGTCTAAGACCCTTATGCCCCCCATAATCAGCCCAACCCGCGGCGGTGCTTTGAACCTTGGTGTCTTTGATATTCGGGTCTGCGCCTTGGTCCAGCAGAAACTCAACCATTTGTCGGTGGCCCCGGAGCGCAGCGTAATGCAGACCCGTACCTGCGTAATCAAAGCCCGGCGGAATGGCGTCGATCTCCGCTCCCTTCTGCAGTAGCAACCTGGCCGCTTCGATACGATTGTGAGCGCACGCGTAAACGAATGCGTTGTTGACGATGTTCTGCCACTCGTGTAATCCGATCTTGTTTGGCAAGTCCGCGCCGTCAAGTACCAAGTACCAAACATTGAAGTAGGGTGGGATGGCTAGTCGATGACTTGGCTGTAGCCAAAGAGGGATTTTCGCGGATAAGCGCTCTGAGACCCTCAAGATCAGCTGACATGATTGCTCTTATCGCTGGGTGAAACTTGGCGTCCACAGTACCTCCATCGCTTGAAGAGTCTTTTGATGATGCTGGTCGAAAAGTAGTCTTTAAACATTCGCCTTGCAATTAAACCCAGATTGTTCCGGCGCCCGATTGCCCTCCCCTGCACGGCAAACGTCTTGGGAAAGTGTTAAGTTTTCAGCGCGAAAACACCCAAAACGGCTTTTCCGTAAAACTTTCCGGAAAAACCGTTGTTGACTTGGGGCTGGTCCGTGGCTATCCTCCGCGCCGATCCAATCCACAGCTATTACGTCAGGAGCTTCATAATGAGACACTTTTTTCTTTTAACGATCGCAAGCTTGATCGTGTTCACCGGTTGTGCCCAAACAGATAGTAATCGAAGTATTTCAGAGTCGGGCTCAGAGTCATCAACAAAAGCCGCTAAGATCCCCACCACCACCGCGTCGGATGAGGCTCGCAAAGAGTTTCTTCAGGGACGCGATCTGGCCGAACGGCTTTTGATCCAGGACTCCATCCAACACTTCGACAAGGCTACCTCGCTCGATCAGAATTTTGCACTGGCCCATCTAAGTCGGGCGAACGTCTCACCTACTGCGAAAGAGTTTTTCGATCATCTGAAAACAGCTGTGAGTTTGTCTGACAAGGCATCTGAAGGTGAACGATTATTAATTCTTGGAACGGAAGCCGGCGCCAATGGAAATTTGGAAAAACAGAAGGAGCTGCTGGAAAAACTGGTCGCGACTTATCCCAACGACGAACGCGCACGTTTTGTTCTTGGTGGTTATTATTTTGGCCAGCAGGACTTTGATACGGCAATCCAACACTACAAAAAAGCCACCGAATTGGTACCGACGTATTCACCTGCCTTCAACATTCTCGGCTATGCGCTCCGGCAACGAGAGAGTTTTGGCGAAGCTGAAGAGGCGTTCAAGAAATACATCGCACTCATACCGAATGATCCCAACCCATACGATTCACTTGCCGAGCTGTATCTGAAGATGGGAAGGTTCGACGACGCAATCACGCAATATCAAAAAGCGCTGTCGATTGATTCAAATTTCATTAACTCCCATCTTGGTATCGGGGCTGCTTTGATGTATCAGGGGAAAACTGATGAAGCGGCTGCCGAATTTAATAAGATCAATAGTAAAGCGCGCAGCGATGGGGAGCGTCGCGCCGCCCTCTTTGCATTAACCGTATTAGCCACGGATGGCGCTAAATGGGATCAGGCTCTTTCCGAGGTCGATAGGCAATATGCTTTGGGAGAGAAAACTTCCGACGCACCAAATCTCGCGGGCGACCTTCAGTTGCGAGGGAATATTCTGGTGGAGATGGGAAGGTTTGATGAAGCCAGACAGGCCTACGATCGCTCTTTGAAGATCACCAGCGAATCAAATCTCTCGCCTGAGATTAAAGACAACGCGACTTTGTTTAATCACTACAATCTCGCTCGCGTTGCTCTGGGAAAGAAGGATCTGGTAACGGCAAAGATGGAAGCCGCGGAATTTCGCAAGGGAGCGGAGGCGAAGAAGAATCCAAACCAGGTGAAACAAAGTCACGAACTTTCGGGACTAATTGCGTTGGAGGAGAAGAATTACGACCAGGCAATTGCAGAACTTCAGCAGACTAACCTCCAGAACCCACAGAACCTATTCCGGTTGGCGTGGGCATACGAGAGCAAAGGCGACGCGGATAAAGCACAGGAGTTCTACGCGAAGGCTGCGCGATTTAACTCACTGCCACAAGTGAACTACGCCTTTGTGCGCGCGAAATCCGCCAAAGCTGCCGCCTAATCATTCAATCGCCATCAGGGTTCCTTTAAGGCTTAAGAATGGTTAAATGCTCAACCGCGTAGCTTCAAGCTAGCACTTCACGCATGGCGATCGCCAGATCTTTTAGCGCCTGTTCACCGTCCCCGCTAAAGCTTGACCCGTGCATCAACGCAATCGTCTTCGGTTTTAGCTGAGCCAGCCGTTTCAGTGTGGCATCGGTTTGCGGGGTATATGGGTAGGCGCCTGCGAAAGGGCCGTTTAGGTCGTTAATCAGTCCCTGCTTGAAGGGGCCCACTACATCCGAAGTTGTTAGCGGCTCGTCGTTCCCCCAATGGAAAAATAGGTCGGAACAGAACAACGTGCCCTGGGTCTCTTCAAACAGCAGACTCGCTTCCCAGCAATGTGGAACATGCGGTGTAGCCAGGAAGCGGTAACGGTACTTGCCGGTTGAAAACACTTCATCATTATTTATCGCTTTGGCGGGGCGATCCGCAAAATCATTAATGCTGACATTCGCCGCGACAAAACCGCAGATGGCTGTAGCCTGTGGGGCAATCTTAAGCCACTCATTCAAGGCACCACACTCATCCGATTCAAAATGACTAAAACCAATCCAACGCAGGCTGCTGGGATCGATCACTCTTCCGACTGCTTCCTTTACTTCCTGGAATATTCCCTTCATGCCGGTGTGAAATAAGAGTGGTTCCTCATCACGCACGAGGAACTGGTTGAATTGGATATTCATCTCCGGCACGGCTTTCGATAAGCGAAAAAGATCTGGTGCGATTTCATCTACTCTCATACGAATCCTCTCTACTGTAAATTCTGGACTACCCGGAATTAATCTCGGGAGTTTATACACTCTTACCTGTTACTAAGCGAAATTAGCTGGATGGTTGTCAAAGGCTGAAGTCCGCTATTGACGCCGTGTTACCAAAACGGCAAGATGCCTAACCTTAAAGGCAGTCTCCGATAAATGCTAATCTCACTGAAGATTTGCGCGGTTGGAAGAACTTGGGCCAAGCGTCTTCATGGACGTTACTCCAATGATTGAAACCTCTAACTCGGAGTTTTGCAAGAGCCTATTCAGCTTGTCGCGCTGACTTACTCTGGACCACCGTTGAATGTTTAATCTCGGAACATTTGCAGGTCGAAGAACGCGAGAATTCCGGATTATGAGCGGTGGTGATAGAATGCGCACCTCACAAGGAGACCTCATTTAAGCGGTGAACACCCAAACAGCAAATTATCTTGACGCAATTGGACATTTGCCAGCCGGAGGCGCGCTAATTCTCAACGACGTTTCCTGGGAAGACTTCGAGCAGCTTCTCAGTGACCTCGGCGATTCTTACGCAGTCAGGATTAGTTACGACCGGGGAAGATTAGAGATTATGAGTTCCTCATCGATTCATGAGATGTATAAAGATTTGCTCCTGCGACTTGCCTGCCTGCTCGCAGAAGAGTTGGATTTGATTCTTGAGAGCCGAGGTTCAACCACCTTCAAGCAGAAAGAGTTTGCCAGAGCCATCGAGCCCGACACCTGTTTCTATGTACAGAACGCTTCTCGGATCATAGGCCGATCAAGGATTGACCTCAGCGTTGATCCACCACCCGACATTGTCGTGGAAATTGATGTTTCCCACGAGTCCACGACTAAGCACGCGATCTACGCAGGCATGAGAGTGCCAGAACTGTGGTGCTACGATGAACGAGAGGCCCATATATATCACCTAATGGATGAGGGCTATGTGGAAATGTCAGCCAGCCGAGCTTTACCTGTCATCACCAGTGAGGTGCTAACGCGGTTTCTGGCGCAAAGCAAAACTGAAGGGCAGAGCGCGACACTGCGATCATTTCGCGAGTGGCTCCACGCTCAGAGGCTATAAACATCCGACCCCTGCGGGGTTGTTCATCCGAGGATAAACCTGATTCAAGGAACTTTAGAGTCGTGATAGGGCCGTTAGCACAATCGGTTTGGCCCACTCGGGAGTCGAATTTAGTTCACACACGCTTACCAATTTGCCGCGATTCAAATGAACAATCAATCGGGGTTCGGGAGTGGCGCCTGTGTATGGATCAGCCTCCACACTATTGTCATACACGCGAAGCTCAGTGAGCTTTGGCATGAGTTGAATCAAATTCATAATGCTCCGTGCGTATCGCTGACGAATTCTTTCCTCAGGAATGTCGTGTCCACCTCTTTTGACACGCGCACGTACGCGCACAATGTGCAGTTCGCGGTTAGTCAGACCGACGTACCAGATGCGCACCTCAATTCCCGCATCCATGGCCTTCTCGAGAAGCGCTGAGATCGTTCTTCCGCCAAGCGTGGTTTCAAACGCATATTCAAGCCGCTCATCGATCACCCTTTCAAGCAGTCGTCTGCCTTCGTCCCACGCAGCACTCTGTGCTTCCTCGAGCGTGACGCCAGGGTTCGCACCGCGAATTAGCTCGGCTGCTTCATCCGGGTTGAAGTATTCGACACCTTCTTCGAGGAGCATTGCGCCCGCGATGCTACTCTTGCCTGCACCGTTAGTGCCGGCAAGCACGTAAATGCGAGGCGTTTGCGCCTTCTTATGCACGCTTGCGAGCAGCTGCGACTGCGGATTTACCTAATTTCTTGCGGGACGTATTAGAGGCGGTGGTCAGGCCACGCTTGCGAGCAGCAACGACTGCGGCCTTTCCCAGCTGCTTGTTGTTCGCACCAAAGGCCGCTGCCATGCCACGCCGAGCTTTAGGAGTCTGCATACGCTCGAGCAGCGTATCGAACTGCTCGGTCAAGGTATTGAGTTTCAACTGATGAGCTGCTTCAAGAGCTTTGAACTGGTCCATTGAAATTAGGACAGCGCGGGGCGAGTGATGCTTGGTGATCAGGACAGTGATGCCTTGGATAGCCTGCTCGAGGACGTGTCCAAACTCGTTCTTAGCTTCCGTCGCAGTGTAGGAGGCCTCTAAGCCACGCCGAATTTCATGACGTCCGACATTACGCCGCATTGTCAGCTTAGATAGTTTCTTAGATGTGGATGGGGGGTTTTTCACAACCTGCATTTTAGCCATTATGGCAAAAATGGGCAAACATAATTAGTTGTTCATTATACTACTAAACTAAGTGGCATTCTTGTATGTCCTGATTGTTTTCACACCTTCCTGACGTGTGTCGGACATTGCGCATGTTCGATAAGCTTCAGCTTGTCGCGCTGCGTTACTTTGGACCATCGTTGAAATTAATCTCTGAACGATTTGCAGTTCAGGGACAGGAACTCGAGAATTCTGGAATGAGGCGGCGGTGTGAATATGTGTCTGATCGAGCGCTCGGGAATTGGTTTCGGCAGTGTGCACTGGCCCCGTTCGGCAGAGTTATTTGGCCCCACCGTAGTGTTAAACACCAGACCGAGCTGAAGCTCTCTTTTCCTCTCGGTTTCCTGTCTTGAGGGCCGGAGTC
>Ga0209341_10002791_pt1 | contig 16496 bp, 12 predicted proteins | sample RifCSP13_2_FD_184020 | JGI IMG/M metagenome (GOLD analysis project Ga0209341, IMG submission 184020) | Soil microbial communities from Rifle, Colorado - Rifle CSP2_sed 13_2 (SPAdes) (version 2) | ecosystem: Environmental > Terrestrial > Deep subsurface > Rock core/Sediment | place: Rifle...
CTCCGGGTGAGGTCGGAGGGACCGTAGACCGTAACGTCAGGAAGCTCCCGGAAGCGATCGAGAAGGTAGGCCGTCAATGCCATGTCGTGTTCGGCCACCGCCTTCATGCCCACCTTTTCGAGATACTCGACTGCTCGTCGAAGGCCGACAGCTTCGACGATCGGAGGGGTGCCGGCCTCGAAGCGATGGGGGATCGCCGCCCAGGTCGCCGAGTCCAGGGTGACGTCGGAGATCATCTCCCCTCCTCCCTCCACGGGGTCGACGGTCTCCAACAACTCCATTCGCGCCCAGAGGACCCCGATGCCGGTTGGACCGAGCATCTTGTGGGCCGAGAAGGCGAGTGCATCGATAGGAAGATCGGCGACATCCACGGGGAAATGGGGAACCAGTTGGGCGCCATCGACCACCACCAAGGCGCCGGCGGCCCGGGCCCGCTCGCCGATGATGCGAAGAGGGGGAAGGGTGCCGAGCACATTGCTCATGCCGGTGACGGCCACCAGACGCGGTGAACGCTCGAGGAGCGTGTCGAGGTGGTCGAGGTCGAGGGTGTAGTTCGCCAACATCCGGACGTGAGCTAGCTGCGCTCCGGTTTGGGCGGCCACCATCTGCCATGGGACCAAGTTGGCGTGGTGCTCGATCTCGGTGAGGACGATCAAGTCGCCCGGGCGTAGATTGCGTCGGCCCCAACCTCCGGCGATGGTGTTGAGAGCGGTGGTGGCGCCGCGTACGAGCACGATCTCTGTGTCGGTGGAGGCGTTGATGAAGCGGGCAGCGGCATGCCGAGCGGCTTCATAGGCTTCGGTTGCCTCCAGGGAGAGGGTGTACGCGCCTCGATGGACGTTGGCGTAAGAGGTGCGAACGAAGGTTTCCATCGCTTCGAGCACTTGGACCGGTTTTTGGGAAGAGGCGGCCGAATCGAGAAAACGGAGCGGTTGGCCGTTCACGGTCCGAGAGAAGATGGGAAAGTCGGCGCGAAGATGACTGAGGTCGGTCATGCTGCCGTGCTTCGAAATGCCTCGTAGCCGCGCTCTTCGAGTACCTCCGCCAGCTCCGGTCCTCCACTCTCGACCACTCGCCCGTCCATGAAGACATGGACGAAGTGCGGCGTCACGTAATCGAGAAGGCGCTGGTAGTGGGTGATGATCAGGAATCCCCGGGTGGGCCCGGTCAGACGATTGATGCCCTCGGCGACCGTCCGCAGCGCATCGATGTCCAAGCCGGAGTCGGTCTCGTCCATGATGGCCAGCTCCGGTTCAAGGACCGCCATCTGCAGAACCTCGTTCCGCTTCCTCTCGCCACCGGAAAAGCCCTCGTTCAGATAACGATCGGCGAGGGCCTCCTCGATACCCAACGCCCGCATGGCGTCCATGACCTTCAACCTCAACTCGAGGACGGTGAAGTCGATTCCCCGCCGGTTGGCGAGAGCCTGGCGGAGGAACTGGACCACCGATACGCCGGGAATCGCCTCTGGGTACTGGAAGGCGAGGAACATGCCTCGCTTGGCCCGCTGGTCGGGCCGAAGGCGGGTGACATCCTCGCCGTCGAGCAATATCCGACCAGCGGTGACCCGGTAGGTGGGATGACCGAGCAAGACGTTGGCGAGGGTCGACTTGCCCGAACCGTTGGGCCCCATGAGAGCGTGTATCGCCCCCCGATCGACCACCAGGTCGACGCCCTTTAAGATCTCGACGTCGCCGACCGAGGCGTGCAGACCCTCGAGCTCGAGTAGTGACGCCGGCATCGCTTCTCAGGTTATGCCTGCACCGGCCGCTGTGAGAAATCCCTGGCTAGCGTCAGGCCGAATCAGTGTCGAGGGCGGCGCTCATTCGCTGCGCCATTTCCATGACCATCGTCATCTCCATCAGCTCACCGCTGGCTTCGTCGGGAACGGCCATGTCCATGGTCATGGCCAGGTCGGAGGCCTGTTCTGCCTTCCGGACCAGACCCGCGACCGGGTCGAACCAGGTCGTGCCGGTCACATTGACGTCGTCGACCGAGATGCGGAACTCGAGCTGGGCCAGCATCGCTTCGAGCTCCGCCTGGCTGGCCTGGTCCTCGGCGGTGCCGGCGAAGCCGCCAAACAGGGAGGCGAGGAACTGGCCAAGGTCGAGCGTGAACGCACTGGTTGTCGCGTGACTCTCTATGACGAACACCTCATGGCCGTCGATCTCCTCACGTCCGGTGACGGTGTAAGACGCTTTGGTGGTCACCGTTTGCTCTAACGCCTCGACCGTCTGTTCGTCGGTCCAGGTTTCGCCCAAGCTCAGGCTTCGACCGGGGAACGGTGGACCGAGGTGCTGGCCGAGATTGCCACCGGCGAGGTCTTGAAGGGCTCCCAGGTCTCCGAGCATCTGAGAGAGGTCGAGGCCCCCGGCCTCGGCGTCAAGCACCTTGCCTTGCCCATCGATGACGAGAGTGGCCTTGATGGGCTCGATGGAAGCGAAGTCGAGTTGATCGCCGGTCGGGTCGACCGGTTCGCCGTTGACGGTGCCGATCATCTCGAGCTGGTCGAGCTCTGAAGTGATATTGAGAGTGTGGGTACCTTGCTCGGGCCCGGCGGAGACGTCGTAGAAGAGGCTCCCCCCGATCGTTTGGGCTATCTCGGCAGTACCGGGGAAGTCCTCGCTGGCCGTGGCGATCTCGTTGCCATCCGCCTTCATGCTGATGTCCTGTTCGATGCTGATCTGGTAGCTGAGCTGATCGCCGTCCGCGTAGGCGTAGGCCAACTCACCGACGAGGACCGTCGTGGTGGTAGCGGGGGGTGTGGTGGTGGTTACCGCTGAGCCGGAACCGCAGGCGGAAATCAGCAGGACTGACACGGCGAATGGCGTTATGCGACGCAAGGATCCCTTTCTTCGTCCGAGAATCTATCGGTTCGGCTGAACTAGCGGAATAGGCCCGATTCTGCGCGGATTATCAGTGGGACCGCCCCCAATAATCCGCACAGAAGGATGCGGGACCATCGGGCCCGCGTGCGGGCCTGGTACCTTCGGGTCGGTGATTCCGGCTGCCTCGGTACGAGTGGTCGAGGCGGCGCGGCTGTTCGGACTCGAGATCGCAGTGACGTCGTTCCCGGAAGGAACGAAGACCGCGGTCGATGCTGCGGCTGCCATAGGTTGTCCGGTCGCGGCGATCGTCAAGTCGCTGGTTTTCGTAGTCGACACCGAACCGGTGGTGGCTCTGGTGCCTGGCGATCGCCGTCTCGATCCGGTCAAGCTGGCTGCCGCGTGCGGAGGGGGAGAGGTGCGCCGGGCGACCTTGGACGAGGTGCGGGACGCCACCGGATTCGTGGCTGGGGGCACCCCCCCCTTCGGCCACTCGCGAAAGCTCCGGGTGTTCGCCGACCGGGCCCTTGCCCGCCACGAACCGGTATGGGCGGCAGCAGGCACACCGAACACGGTCTTTCCCATTGGCCTGGCCGACCTGCTCGCCGCCACCGGGGGAACCTGGCGTGACCTCAGCTGACCGTTCGTTTGGGCGGTTCGGTCACTAACGCAGCATCGACACCGTCTCTTCGACCGCCGAGAGGTCGCCGAGATCGAAATGTTGGATGTAATAGCGGCCGACCCCGACTGCAGCGAGCGCCTCCAATGTCGCCCGCACCTCCTCCGGGCTGCCCATCGGCACGTGGCGAGCACGCCAGCGCTGTTCGAGCGTTTTCGGATCGGACCGGATGGCGGTTGCCACTGCTTCCAGGCGGGAGCGGTAGGCCGAGGTAGTTGGACCGGTGACGATTGGCGCCATCACGGACATCGAGACGTCGGCTGCTCGGCGGCCGGCGGCTTCGGCGGCGGCCCGGACCCGCGCGATCTTCTCCGCCAGTTCGGTGGGTGGGGCTGCAAAGTGGTTGTACTCGTCGGCGTATCGCCCGGCCAGCGCCGGAGTGCGGACGAGACCCCGGCCGCCCACGACGATGCGTAGACCCTTCGGAACCGGCTCGACGTGGGCGTCCAGTCGGAAGCTACTTCCCGCGAATCCGTTGGGGGGGGGAGCAAACGCCGCCCGCACGTAACCAAGGGCTTCTTCAAGAAGCGCGAAGCGACGAGCCGGAAAGGGGATGCCGAAAGCCTGGTGTTCGAGCTCCATCCAACCGGTTCCGAGCCCTAAGTCGAACCGCCCTCCTGACATCTCGTCGAGGCTGGCGGCCGAACGGACCAGAACAGCGGGGTGGCGGAAGGTGATCGGGCTCACCAGCACCACCAGGCGGACGGACTCGGTCTCCCGGGCCAAACCGGCCAACGTGGTGAACGCTTCAGTGGCCGGGGCATGAGACTCGTCGTAGAAGTGGTCCGAGCGGGCGAAGGCGGCCAGGCCCAGCCCCTCGGCGGCCCGGGCCGCAGCCAGCAGCTGGCGGTAGGTGCCTCCCATCTGCGGCTCGGTCATCAGCGCCAGTTCCACCCCCCCATTGTTGTCGGAACCCCGTTCTTGTGACGATTGACCACGTCGGCGGTAGGCAAACCGTCACAAGAACGGTATGCCCGACGTGCGCCGAACTAGGGAACCGCAGGCGCTCCACTGCCGTCCAAGCGGTGTCGAGCCAAATGGAGACCAAATGCGCCGGATAGCTGCTTTCACTGCTGGACTACTGATTCTCGGAGCCTGCGAAGGTGGGGGAGGCGTCGTTGCGACCCCCCGTTCGATCCCGCGCGATCCGCCCCGGCTGGTCGCCAACGAGTTCGCACTGCAGCCGTTCACGGATTGTTCCGACGTGCTGTCCTATCTCAAGTCCAACGCCCTGTCCCAGGTAACCGCGTGGGGGTTGGGGGGGATGCCGTGGCCGTGGATGGAGGGCGATTTCATGATGCGGGCCGCGGCCCAAGAGGACACCTCCGCCGCACCGTTGGCCGGGGTCGACTACTCCACCACCAACCTCCAGGAGCTCGGCGTCGATGAACCCGACATCGTCAAGACCGACGGACACCTGCTGCTGGCGGTCGCCCAGGGCAAGCTGTTCGTGATCGACGTGACCGGCAGCCAGCCCACCCTGCTCGGTTCGCTGGCCCTGACTACGGGGTGGGGTCACCAGATCTTTCTTTCCGGCGACACGGCGCTTCTCATGGCCACCGAGCAGGGTCCAATGCCGCTGGGCTTCCAGGAGAGCGATGTCGGAGTGATGGCCCCATGGTGGGGAACCCCAACCACCGTCGTCAGCGAGGTCGACCTTTCCGACCCGACGGACCCGACCATCGTCCGCACCCTCAGGGTGGACGGAACCATGCTCAGCAGCCGGATGACCGGGACCACTGCCCGCATCGTCATCAGCTCGTTCCCCACCGGTCTCCACTTCGTCGTTCCTGAGGGGGGGGGACTCCGTGACGAATCGAAGGCGCTGGCCGAGAACCGCCGCATCATCACCGAGTCGGTGCTCGAGGACTGGATGCCCTACTACGTTCTCGAAGACAACGAACGTGGCGTCACCACCGAAGGCGTTCTTCTTGATTGCGGTCGGGTGGCGCAGCCTCCCGAGTACTCCGGCCTTTCCACGCTGGCCATCCTCACGGTCAGCCTGGAAGGGGGAATCCGGCCGGCCGACAGCTTCGGTCTGGTTGCCGACGGTTCGACCGTCTACGGGTCAACTGGCAGTCTCTACGTCGCCACGCAGAGGTGGGTCGACTGGCAGGCTCTTCCCGCCAGCGAGGTCGACACCGTCGCCGGGACGTTCAGCTCGGTCATTCACCGATTCGACATCTCCGACCCCGCCTTCACCACTTACCGGGCCTCGGGCCGCGTCCCCGGTTACCTGCTCGGCCAGTGGGCGATGTCCGAACAAGACGGATTCCTGCGAGTGGCTTCGACGACAGAATCTCCCTGGACCGGCTTCCAACCCGGTCGCACTCAGAGCCTGGTGACCGTACTCGAAGAGATCGATGGGCGGCTCGAGGTCGCCGGTCAGGTGGCCGGACTCGGGATCGACGAGCGCATCTACGCGGTCCGTTTCATCGGAGACACCGGGTTCGTCGTGACATTCCGCCAAACCGACCCTCTCTACACGATCGACCTGTCGGACCCCACCCGACCCGAGGTGGTCGGGGAGCTGAAGATCCCCGGCTACTCGGCTTACCTCCATCCCATCGGGGACGGGCTGCTGCTCGGAGTGGGCCAGGACGCCGACGAGAACGGGCGAGTCAAGGGGACCCAGGTGACCGTCTTCGACGTGTCCGACCCGGAATCGCCACGTCAGCTCCACAAGATGACCTTGGCCAACGGCTACTCGGAAGCCGAGTGGGACCATCATGCTTTCCTCTACTGGCCGGCCACTGGTCTGACCGTGCTGCCGGTGCAGACCTGGTCGCCGGACGGCTCCGATTACTTCGCCGGCGCCCTCGGCCTCAAAGCCGGAGCGCAGGGAATCGAAGAGATCGGGCGCCTCGAGCACGACTGGGCCAAGCAGGGGTGGCAGGCGCCAATCCGCCGGGCCTTGGTGGTAGGCGATTCGGTCCTGACGTTCTCGGAGCTAGGGATCCTCACCTCCGACCTTTCCGGTCTGGGTCAGCAGGGCTGGCTCCAGTTCTAAGGCCGGTGCTCGGGTCCGTTCCCCTTCGGCGACCCTGAAGGCGGGCGGAGCGTCGCCGACAATCGCGTTGGCGGCGCAGGCTGCGGGCAACACCACGAACCAGTAAGTTGTCGCACAGCAAACGTCGCCGGGAGGAGAGGAACAACCTGATGCATGCTCTGCGAGTACGGACCGTATTGCCGGCCTTCCTGGTTTTGATCCTGGCGGCCTGTGGCACTGCTGCCGAAGAGACGACCACCACCGGCGCCGGAGGCAGCGTTACGACGCAGCCCTCCACGGCCACCGGCGGCACGGTTCGGATTGGATGGGGGGGGGCACCAGCCGACCTCAACCCGGGGCTGGGCGTTCTTACCGAGGACTACACGCTCTATGACTTGATCTACGACAGCCCGCTCAACATCAACCTGGAGGGCAACTTTGAGCCCGAGCTGGCAACCTCGTGGAGCGCTTCCGACGGCGGGCTCACCTGGACGCTGACTATACGCGATGACGTCACCTTCCATGACGGAACGCCGCTCACTGCCGAAGACGTGGCCTATTCGCTCAACCTCTACAAGGACACCGAGGACTTCCCATTCCTCCCTTCGTATCTGACCCCCTTTGTGTCGATCGAGGCTCCGGACGCCACCACCGTCACCCTCACCACCGAATCACCGATCGGGAACTTCGAGTATCGGATGCCCGCCATGTATGTGCTGCCGAAACACATCTGGGAAGGGGTGAACCCGGTCGAATTCACCAACGACGAGATGATCGGGTCGGGTCCATTCAAACTCGCCGAGCATGCTCAGGACGAATTCGTCCGGCTCGGTCCGAACCCGGACTATTGGGGAGGGGCACCCAACGTCGAACAGGTGGTGTTCCAAACCTTCACCAATCCGGATGCCAGGGTGCAAGCGCTCACCAACGGTGACGTCGACATGATCACCGAGTTCCCTGCCACCGCGGTGGCCAGCCTTCGCAGCACCGCCAACGTCGTGGTGGCCGATGGTTCATATTTCGGCGGCCGGCTGGCGGACATCTTCTTCAACGTCGTCGAACCCGCCAATTGCCCCACAACCGAGGAAGGCGGGGTCTGCAGCGGACACCCGGCCCTCCGAGACGTGAACGTGCGCCGGGCGCTGGCGACTGCCACCGACAAGCAACAGCTCATCGATACCTTGCTCCTGGGACTGGGTGCGAAGGGCCTGGGGCTGGTGACTTCCTCGCTCTCCTATTGGTACCCGGAGGAGCTGCTGGCCGAGGACTACGAATTCGACCTGGCGGCGGGGGCGCAAATGCTCGAAGACGCCGGCTACCTCGATACCGACGGAGACGGCATCCGCGAATGTCCCACCGACGATTGCGGACCGACCGGCGATCTCACATTTCGCCTGAACTACCCAACCGACAACGACGAGCATCCGCGGGTATCCGACACCCTCTCCGGCTGGTGGCAGGAGATCGGGGTGAAGGTCGAGATACAGGGTCTGGACTCCGACGCCCTCACGTCGGTGTGCTGTCCCTCGTTCGACTATGACGTGATGTTGTGGAGCTGGACCTCCGATCCCGATCCTGAAAGTCTGCTGGGCGTGATGCTTTGCACCGAGATTGCCTCCGGTTACTCGGAAACGGGATTCTGCGATCCCGAATACGACGAGCTTTACGACCAGCAACTGGTGGAACTCGATCCCGCCGCCCGCCGCAAGATCATCGTCGACATGCAGCGCATCGCCCTCGAGCAGGTGCCGTACATCATCCCCTGGTACTACCCGAGGATCCAGGCCTATCGGAGCGATCGTTTCAGCGGATGGCAGGATTCGTTCCCCATCCTCTCGCTCGAAGATCCATCATCGTTGGCCGTTATTCGCCCAACGGGCTGATGGCGGCGTCTCTACATTAGGTTCTGGTCATGAGTCGCGGGCGGCTCGTCCTTCGCAAGGTGGCGTGGGCGCTCGTGACCGTGATCGTGGTGATCACCTTCAACTTCTTGCTGTTCCGGGTTCTCCCCGGTGACCCGGCCAAGGCCGGGGTACGGGACCCGCGGCTGACTCCTGAGTCTGTCGAAGCGGCACGGGTGCGCTTTGGACTCGACAAACCAGTGTTCTTGAACCTCGAAGGCGGGGGGCTCTTCGACAGCCAGTATTTCGCCTATCTAGGGGCGCTGGCGCAGGGCGATCTGGGTGAGTCGTATGCCTACAACAATCGCACCGTTACCGAGCTGATCGGCCGCTCGCTGGTCAACACCGTGTGGTTGGTTCTTCCGGCCCAGATCCTTTCGATCATGATCGGAGTGGTGCTGGGGCTGCTCGCCGCCTGGAGAAAGGGGACCAAGCTCGACGTCGGTGCCCTCACCTTCTCTCTGTTCATGTGGTCGCTCCCCACCTTCTTCCTCGGGATCCTGCTCCTGTTTGTCGGCAGCCGGACCTTCGGCCTTCCCACCGCAGGCCGGGTAACCATCGGAGCGGACGCCGGTTTCGCCGAGGCGGTCGGAGACATCTTCTCCCATCTGTTGCTGCCGACCGCCACTCTCGCGCTGGTCCTGCTGGGGGAGTACATGATCATTATGAGAAGCTCGGTGGTGGAGGTGTTCAGCGAGGATTACATCCTCACCGCTAAGGCCAAGGGCCTCTCCACCTTCCAGATCATCCGGCGCCACGCCTTTCGCAACGCAATGTTGCCGATCGTCACTCTGATCGCCTTGAACCTCGGATTCACGGTTTCGGGGGCCATCCAGGTCGAGACGGTCTATTCATGGCCGGGGTTGGGCAAGCTGACGGTCGACGCCGTCGCCCAACGTGACTTCCCGGTGTTGCAGGGCGCCTTCCTGTTGCTGGCCATCGCGGTGATCTTCGCCAACCTCGTCGCCGAGCTGATCTATCTGCGTCTCGACCCTCGGGTGACCGAGGCATGAACCGCTGGCGGCAGCTCGTACGTCACCGTTTGGGCCTGATCGGGTTGGTCATGCTGGGATTGGCGCTCGTAGCGGCGATCACCGCACCCATCATCGCTCCCTACGACCCCTACGAGTCCGTAAGGGTCGGCATCGAAGACATCTACGCCCAGCCTTCCGATGTCCATCTCCTCGGAACCGATGACGCCGGGGAGGACATTCTCTCTGCCCTCATCTACGGAACCAGGGTGTCGTTGCTGGTGGGATTCTCGGGAGCCCTCATCTCTCTGATCGTGGGCGGTCTCATTGGCCTCGTCGCTGGTTACAAGGGCGGCCGAATCGGGAACGGCCTGATGCGACTCACCGACTTCTTTCTGGTCATCCCCGACCTCGCCCTTCAAATCGTGATCGTGGCCATCGTCGGACAAAGCCTGCGCAACATCATCTTGGTCATCGGTCTGCTCGGCTGGACTACCTCCGCCCGACTGGTCAGGGCCCAAACGCTGGCGGTGCGGCAACGGAAGTTCGTCGAGCGTGCCAGGGCGGTGGGTGCCTCCGATTTCCACATTCTGGGCAAGCACGTCTTCCCCCACGTGCTTCCCCTGATGTTGGCCAACACCGTCTTGGTGATATCGCTCGCCATCCTCGCTGAGTCCACACTCTCCTTCATCGGGCTCGGGGATCCCACCGTCATCTCCTGGGGGCAGATGCTCAACTTCGCCTTCAGCCGGGGGGCGGTGTCGGCTGGGGCCTGGTGGGCGCTGGTGCCGCCGGGTCTGGCCATCGTGTGGGTGGTTCTGGGTACGACCCTCGTGGGCAACGCTCTCGAGGACATTTTCAACCCCCGCATCGGCCGGCACTACCTGGAGAAGGAGAAGCCCTCCACCCCCGAGCCTGCCCGGGTGCCCCCCTCCCGGGTGGCTGCCCTCTCCATCCGCAACCTTTCGGTCGGCTTCCAAGGCGATGACGGCCTCCTGCTGGCGGTTGACGACGTCTCCTTCGACATCGGTCGGGGCGAGTCGGTGGGGTTGGTAGGAGAGTCGGGATGCGGCAAGACCACCACGATGCTGGCTGCTCTCCGTCTGCTCCCCCCGGGTGGCAGCATCGTCGCCGGGGCGGTGCACTGGGGAGAGAAGAACCTGGCGACGATGAGCGAGGAGGAGCTTCGCCATCTCCGCTGGGTCGAGCTATCGATGGTGTTCCAAGGGGCCATGAACGCCCTCAACCCGGTCAAGAAGGTGGGCTGGCAGATCGCCGAGGCCGTACGCACCCACATCCCGGGTGTGGGCAAGGCCGGAGCGGACGCTCGGGCGCGCACGCTGCTCGAAGTGGTGGGCATCCCACCGGCCCGAGCCGACAACTACCCGCACGAATTCTCCGGAGGGATGCGCCAGAGAGCAATGATCGCGCTGGCACTGGCGGCTAACCCCGAGTTGGTGGTGGCTGACGAGCCCACCACCGCTCTCGATGTGATGATCCAGGCTCAGGTGATGGATCTACTTTCCAAGATCCGTCGGGAGTTGGCCATGTCGATGGTATTGATAACCCACGACCTTGGTCTGGTGGCGGAGTCATGCGACCGGGTGGTGGTGATGTACGGCGGCACCGTCGCCGAGCAAGGACGAGTGGAGGACGTGTTCTCGGAGCCCAAGCACCCTTACACCCAGCTCCTGTTGCAGGCCTTCCCGGATCTGGACCAGCCCGACCGGCCATTGGTGTCCATACCAGGGACACCACCCGCGCTCGACCAGCTTCCCCCAGGTTGCAGGTTCGCCGCCCGCTGTCCGCAGGCGTTCGACCGTTGCCATCAGGAGCGCCCTCCCCCTTACCAAGTATCGAACGGATGGGAGGCGGCCTGCTTCCTGCTCGAGCCCTCGGCCGTGGTGGTGCCGGGTGGCTGAGCCGGTGCTGAGCATGGAAGGGATCAGCAAGCATTTCCCCCGCCACCGGACGCTGTCCGACTCGATCGCCCGCCGCCCGGTGAGCCCGGTGCGGGCGGTCGATGGGATTGACTTGGAGCTTCATGCTGGCGAGGTCTTGGCCGTCGTCGGGGAGTCCGGGTGTGGGAAGACCACTGCCGCCAACATGATGATGGGACTGCTGGCTCCGACCGCGGGGCGGGTGGTCGTGGGTGGCGAGGACCTTTCGGGACTTTCGGGTTCACAGCTGCGGCACAAGCGGCGAAACCTGCAGATGGTGTTCCAGGACCCCTACGAATCGCTCAACCCGCGTATGACGATCAGGGAGATCGTGGCCGAGCCGCTTCAGGTGCACCGGCTGACCACCGACAAGGCGGACGAGGAGTCCCGGGTGGCGGCCGCCTTGGAGCGGGCTGGTCTGCGGCCTCCAGAGCGTTTTCTCGCTGTTTATCCGCATGCTTTGTCGGGCGGTCAGCGCCAGCGGGTGGTGATCGCGGCGGCGCTGGCGGTTGAGCCGATGGTGCTGGTGGCGGACGAGCCCGTGTCGATGTTGGACGTATCCATTCGCGCCGACATCCTCAACCTATTGGCGTCGCTGGCCGCCGAGCAGGGGATCGCGGTGGTGATGATCACCCATGACATGTCCACCGTGGCGGCCTATTCGCACCGGATCGCGGTGATGTATATGGGGCGGATCGTGGAGACCGGTCCAACGTTGGGGGTGTTGGGCAACCCGCGGCATCCGTATACCCAAGCACTGCTGTCGGTTGTGCCGGTCCCTCATCCCGAGAGGCGCCGTACCCGGATCATTCTGTCGGGGGAGACCCCCGATCCTTCCCGCATTCCGGATGGCTGTCGGTTTCACCCACGTTGTCCGCAGGCATTCGATCGGTGCCGGTCGGTCGACCCGCAGTTGATGCCGGCGGGGGAGGGACAACTAGCGGCTTGCCTGTTGGTGGGGGGTTGACTCGCCCTGCCGTCAATAGATCAAGCCAGGACCGTCCCCACCAGCCGGCGTGCGTGTGCGGCCATGTCGAAGGCCGGGTCCAGCAGACTGTGGAGGGCGTAGCCATTGAGGGCCGCCAGGATCGCTTCGGCCTGCCGTTCTGCTTCACCGTTGGTCAGGTCGGGTCGCTCCTGGTTGAGCGCCCGCTGGAAGCGTTCGAGTCGCCGTTGGTGATGCCGGAGCACGCGCCCTCTGATACCGGGATCGGTCAGTCCTCCGGAGACGGCCACGATTAGATATACCCGGGCCAGGGTCGCTTGGTCGCCTACGAAGGACACATAGGCCTCGACCAGATCGACCACCGTGGCCCGACCGGCCGGCTCGGGGTCCACCGCCGCAATGGCCTCTCTGACGACCGTCAGTACGGCCTGCTCCTTCGATTCGAACAGGTTGTAGAAGCTTCCGGGGAGGACGCCGGCGTCCCGGCAGATGGCGCTGACCGTGGCCGCCTCGAGGCCCCCACGGGCCAGCAGACTTCGAGTGGCGGCCAGGATTCTCTCTTTGGTTTCGAGCCCGGCGCGGTTGGTCACCGCCCCAAAGGTAGCGGTTGGTCGAGCCCGAAGGGGGTCCACGCTATTTCCCAGACAGAGCACTACGGCAGGAGATTTTGCCAACTCACGGCCGAAAGTCCCTTCTCTTGAGGTATCACTCAAATTAGAGTGAATCTGCAAAGACTTGGTGACGCGTGTCTGGCCCTCGGGCACGGGTCCGGACGGAACGGTGGACAGAGGCGATGTCGCATTACCGGTCGAATCTTCGAGATATCGAGTTCAGCCTCTTTGACGTGCATCGGATCCAGGACTATCTGAAGGAGCCGCCGTTTGAGCAGCTCGACGAGGACACCGCCCGGGATCTGCTTGCCCAGGTCGAGGTTTTCGCCCGCCGGGAGTGGGCGGCGAGCTTCGTCGAGGCCGACCGTCAGCGGCTCACGCTGGTCGATGGGGAAGTTCGATTGCCCACCTCCCTCAAGGCGAGCCTGTCCGCCCTCGCCGCCTCCGGTTTCGACCATGTCGGGCTGCCTGCCGAGCTCGGCGGCATCCCGGTCCCGGCGTCCCTGTTTTGGGCCATCCAGGAGTTGTTGCTCGGCGCCAATCCGACCGCCGCGTTCTACGCCATGGGCGGACTCTTCGCCCGGGTGATCCACGACGAGGGGACCGAACCCCAGCGGGAATGGGCCAAGCTCATGGTGGAGAGAGGGTGGGCGGGGACCATGGTGCTGACCGAACCCGACGCCGGTTCGGACGTCGGCGCCGGAACCACTCGGGCGCGGCACGACTCGGGAGACACCTATCTACTCGAAGGAATCAAGAGGTTCATCACCAGCGGAGAGCACGACGCCGCCGAGAACATCATTCACCTCGTGCTGGCCCGGCCGGTCGGAGCTGGGCCGGGTACCAAGGGCCTCAGCCTGTTCATCGTCCCCAAATTCTTGATCAACATCAACGGGACCCTGGGTGAACGCAACGGCATCGCGGCGACCACTCTCGAACACAAGCTGGGGCTGCGCGGCTCGGCCACCTGCGAACTGACGCTCGGCGCCGACCGCCCCTGTTACGGGTATTTGGTTGGTGGGGTGCACGATGGGATTCGCCAGATGTTTCGGATCATCCAGCACGCCCGCATGACCATTGGAGTGAAATCGGCCGCCACCCTCTCTACGGGCTACCTGACGGCACTCGCCTATGCCAAGGAACGGGTGCAGGGCCCGGATCTGGCCGGCGACAAGAACTCCCCCCGGGTGCCGATCATCAGCCATCCTGACGTGCGGCGCATGCTCATGGACCAGAAGTCGTACGCCGAGGGTCTCAGGGCACTGGTTATGTACACGGCCTCGATCGCGGATCGTGCCCAGCTCGAACCGGACGACCCCCGCCACGAGCGCAGGGCAGACCTGCTGCTGCCGCTGGCAAAGGGCTATGCATCGGAGACGGCTTTCCGGCAACTGACCTCGTCGTTGCAGGTGCTGGGGGGCGCCGGCTACACAGAGGACTTCCCCATCGAGCAATATCTTCGAGACTCCAAAATCGACTCGATCTACGAAGGCACCACCGGTATCCAGGCGCTCGACCTGTTCTTCCGGAAGATCGCCCGCGACCAGGGCGAGACGGTCACCAGGCTGCTGTCCGAAATCCGCGAGTTCGCCAAGGCGGGCGCCGAGGACGGTTTCACCGAGGAGAGGGAGCTGCTTTCCGGGATGGTGGAGGACACCCAAGGACTGCTCGAGGCGATGGCCAACCGGTTGCCGGCTCGCCTCTATGAGGTGGGACTCCATACCAATTCCCTCCTCGAGTCATTGGCCGAGGTCGTGATCGGTTGGCAGCTGCTACGGGCGGCCGAAGTGGCGGCCGCCAAGAGCTCCGCCGATGGCTTCTATGCAGGAAAGGTGGCTTCCGCCCGGTGGTTCGTCCGGCAGGCGGCTCCCAGGCCTGCCTCCAGGCGCCTCGCCGCCGAAAGCGAGCAAGGCTGGCTGATGACCTTAGACGCCTCGGCCTTTTGAGCGACCGTACAATCTCGATGTGAACTTCACCTTCAGCGATGAACAGGAGCTGCTGCGCGAAACGGCTCGGAAGTGGCTGGCCGACCGTTCTCCCTCCTCCGTGGTTAGGGCCTTGATGGAGACCGAGGGCGGATTCGATCAGGCCATGTGGAGGGAGCTGGCCGACCTCGGGTGGTTGGGAATGGCCATCCCCGAGAATTTCGGGGGGGCAGGGTTCGGCTTCCTCGAGGTGGTAGTGCTGTTGGAGGAGATGGGTCGGGTGTTGCTGCCGGCACCGTTCTTCTCGACCGTGGTCGTGGCGGTCCCCACCTTGTTGGCTGCGGGTTCGGATGATCAGAAGGCCGAGCACCTCCCCGCCATCGCTGCGGGGTCGAGGAGGGCCGCCCTCGCCCTAACCGAGCCCAACGGACGCTGGGATCTCTCCGGGGTGGAGACCACCTATCGACCCGACGGTGGCAGCTTCGTTCTGAACGGAACCAAGTCCTTCGTCGTCGATGGCCATACGGCCGATGTCTTGATCGTGGCAGCTCGGCGTCCGGGGTCGGCCGGAGACGAAGGCATCAGTCTCTTCCTCGTACCACAGACGCATTCGGGGGTGGCCAGCCGTCGACTCGAGACCATGGACATGACTCGCAAGCTCGCCGAGGTCGTTCTGACGGAGGTGCGAGTGGGTCGGGAGGCCTTGTTGGGAAGTGAGGGAGGGGGAGGCCCGGTAGTGGAGCGGGTTCTTCAGAAGGCGGTGGCGGGCCTGGCCGCCGAGCAGGTCGGAGGGGCCCAACGTTGTCTGGACATGGCGGTCGAATACGCCAAGGTCAGGGTCCAGTTCGGGAGGCCGATCGGGTCCTTTCAGGCGATCAAGCACAAATGCGCGGACATGCTCGTGCAGGTGGAAGGGGCCAAGTCGGCGGCCTACTACGCCGGTTGGGCGGCAGCCGAGGACAACGAGGAGCTGGCCGAGGTGAGCCACATCGCCAAGTCGTACTGTTCGGAGGCCTATTTCTTGTGCGCATCCGAGAACATCCAGATCCATGGTGGAATCGGTTTCACGTGGGACCACGACGCCCACCTCTACTTCAAACGCGCCAAGAGCTCGGAACTGATCTTTGGGGACCCCGCCTACCACCGCCGGGCGCTGGCCCGATTGCTCGGCCTCTGAATCGGCGGCGGGCGCCGGTCAGTTGAGGACGACGACAAACCAGACCACGGCGGCTGAGAGGATGGCCATCGCCACGGCCGCCGAGAGGATGAGCAAGACCCGGGTGGGCATCTCGCCAGGGTAACCGCGCCGGCCCGAACCCGGTCAGCCATCGTTTAGTCTCGGGTTGTGTCTCCCGGAACGGTCCTGCTGTTCGGCAGCGCCCTGTTCGGTGTGCTGCTGGTGATCACTGCCGTGCTGGTCTGGCAGGAGGCGCGCCGTTCCGGATCGGCGGTGCGGGTCTACGCCGTCGAAGACGCGGTGAGTTTTGCGGTGGGTCACCTCGACCCAACTGTGCTGGCGCGGCTCGAGATCGACGGGGTACGGCGAATCCTCGAATGGGAGGTGTTTTACCTCCAGGGTCTGACCGAGAAAGATCGGCTCGGCCCGTGGTCGACGGTTGCCGGCGGGACCGAGCGGTCGGTCGAATTCATATGTGAACGGGTCGCTACTGTGCACGGCGTGTCCTATGACCCGAAAGACGTGCGAGCCA
>Ga0209341_10002794_pt1 | contig 16493 bp, 9 predicted proteins | sample RifCSP13_2_FD_184020 | JGI IMG/M metagenome (GOLD analysis project Ga0209341, IMG submission 184020) | Soil microbial communities from Rifle, Colorado - Rifle CSP2_sed 13_2 (SPAdes) (version 2) | ecosystem: Environmental > Terrestrial > Deep subsurface > Rock core/Sediment | place: Rifle...
AAGAGGTCGAGTATAACTACATGGGCATACAGTCAATTCCCATGACCGGTCTTGCACCGGCTAGACATGCAGCATTATGGGCTGCGAACGAAATTACACGAACTATCACGAAATTCTGTTGCGCGAAATCACAGGAGCACAATCCAAATCTGGTTGGTGTCATTTCGTGTAATTTCGTGGTTTCACTTTCGGGCAAAAACAGCCGCCGAACGCTCCGGTAGATTCAACTTTAACTTCCCTGCACTAATGACAATATCTTTGCTAACGCTCATACGATCCACGAGCAGCACGCCATTCGGCAGACCGGTCTCTGTAACATCAAATTCCATCGCCGCCGGCTTTGTATCATTGTTGATGGCGATTACCACTGCACCAGTTTTCGTTACCCGCGCGTAAGCATACTGCTGCTCGGAAGAATAGAGATTCACCAGCTTTCCAAACTGGAACGGTGGGAGTTCTGCATGCAGGTGTGTGAGCCTGCGAATGTAATCAAAGATCTCCTGCTCATCCCTGGTTCGCCCATCTTTGGTAAAGGCATCTCTCTTATCTCCGGGAAAGCCACCAGGAAAGTCATTCCGGGTGGTTGGCTCATCGGCCCCAGTCATGCCGAGTTCGTCGCCATAGTAGAGCTGCGGTACACCACGAGTGGTGAGAACAAGGGCATTGGCTAACTTCAACCCGTCAATCGTTGCCCCTTTCTCACTCATGAAGCGACCGTCGTCGTGCCCGCCCAAGAGTGTCACCAGAATTTCCGGATTAGAGTAGAGGTAGTCTTTCGCCAGGGTTTTAGGGATTTCGTCGAGCCTCAGGTCCTCGGCGAATGCGTGCCGGATTGAATAGAACAGAGGAAAGTCGAGCAGCGAATCCAGACCTGAGTCGGCTCCATCACGAACTTGGCCACCCTGGAAAAAAGAGGTATGGACCACATCGCCATCCTTGACTTCGCCTACTACTGTGAACCGGGGAAACTCACGCTTAATCGCCGCAGTCCAGTCGTGCCAAAAAGTATTTGGCACGTATTGCCAGGTGTCCATGCGAATTCCGTCCAGGCCCGTAACGCCAATCCACCACAGCGTGTTCTGAATCAAATAACGAGAAACTTCCGGGTCGTTTTGATTAAGATCGGGCAGGAAATCGAGAAACCAGCCTTCCATCGTTTCACGTTTCAATTGCTCGATAGGGCGAGGATCATGCAAGACCCAGGTCTGAAACACGTTTTTCAGGTGGTGAGATTTAGTGCCATTGAACCAGGTTGCGGTTGGTGGATCATCTGCCCAGGGGTGATAAGGACCAGTATGATTCACTACCTGGTCCTGAATGATCTTGATTCCTGACCGATGCGCTGCCTCGACCAACTCCTGAAGCTCTTCCAGCGTTCCAAAGTGTTCCTCAACGGTGTAGAAGTCCTGCGGATTGTAGCCGTGGAACCCGGTACTCGGTCTCTTTTCCTTCAGCTCGATCTGATTAAGGCGATCATAGTTATCGTACCAGGGGGTCAACCACAGAGCTGTAATGCCTAGATCCTTTAGATACGGCAACTTGTCAATTACGCCCTGGAGATCGCCGCCGTGATAATAGAACTTGTTCTCACGATCATATAGACCTTTCGATTGCGGTGGATCGTTGTTCGTGCTATCACCATCGCTAAAACGATCAATCATGATCAGATACATCACGTCGGCAGGCGAAAATCCCTGATAACGGCCAGCGCGATTGAGGGGACCAAGGACTTCGAAAGGCGCAGACGCCATTCCGTTTTCAGTGCGAACCCTTAAGGTACGTTTTCCCGGCGTCGCGTTTGGCGCAATTGCGACATTGACAAAGATATAAGTACCCTGGTCGTTGATCTTCGGGCTGCCTACTACACGCAGGCCGCGACCCACAATCTGAACCTGCGCACCCTTGAGGTTGCGGCCGCGAATCAGCAATCGCACAGAACTTGAAGTACTTGCCGTCCACCAACTGGGCGGGTCGACCTTAAACACTTCCGGCGCGTTTTGGGCAAAAGAACTTACCGCTGTGAAACATGCGCCTAGCAAGATGAGAATTGCGCGCTCTGGCTTCAGCAAGTGCATAGATTTTGTCGATGCTCCGATCCACGAAATCACACGAATTTACACTAAATTGATTAGTGTGAATTCGTGCTATTTCGTGGGTCCAGCCTTGTCACTTTCAGTCAAGGATCTATGCCTTCCGTGGCTTCGCCAGCGGTCGGGATCGTGCGGCCGTAAAGCTCCGTTAGCTCACGCAAACGAGCGGCATGTGACTGAGTCAAAACGTTCGGCTTAACACGCCAGACCCAGTTTCCCGAGATAGTATTCGGAAGGTTCATGCGTGCCTCGCTTCCCAGTCCCAGTAGATCCTGTAAGGGAATTACTGCAGTGTCAGCAACCGAGGCCAATACCGTTCGAATAAAGTCCCAATGAATATCACTGCCGTCGCTGTTTAGGTATTTGAGGCAGAATTTCCGCTCACGCTCGATCTGCGCGGGCGTGCGTGTCGAGCCGGCACCAGGCACGCTCTCAAACCAACCCACAATGGTGTCGTTGTCATGCGTGCCGGTGTATACAACTGTGTTGCGATGATAGTTGTGTGGCAGATCGATGTTTCTTGTGTCACTTGAAAAAGCAAATTGCAGTATGCGCATACCGGGAAAGCCAAAACTATCTCTCAAGGCCTCAACTTCTGGTGTGATCACACCAAGATCTTCCGCGATGATTGGCAGTTCGCCTAACACGTGCTTGATCCGCGTGAACAATTCCCGTCCCGGCGCCGGTACCCAGCGGCCACGCTCCGCGGTCTTATCGCCTCCCGGTATCTCCCAACAAGCTACGAAGCCTCGGAAATGATCGATACGGACAATGTCTACTGTTTGCAACGTGGCGCTTACACGTTCAAGCCACCACTTGAACCCGTCGGCCAGCATGCGGTCCCAGTTGTATAACGGATTGCCCCAAAACTGCCCAGTGGCACTGAAGTAATCCGGTGGGACGCCGGCCACGACCAACGGCCGGCCGCCGTCGTCCAACTTGAACTGGTCCGGATTGGTCCACACGTCTGCTGAATCTTCCGCCACAAAGATCGGAACGTCGCCAATCAACCGGATACCGCGCTCATTACAGTAGGCCTTGAGAGCAAACCATTGCTTAAAGAACAGGAACTGGTAAAACTTCTGGGCTTCGACTTGCTCATGATGTTTCTGCTGGGCGCTGGCAAGAGCTTCCGGCTCACGGCGCACGAGAGCAGGCTCCCAGTCAATCCACGCAACTCCACCATGAGCATCCTTCAGTGCCTGAAAAAGTGCGTAATCATCGAGCCAGGAAGCACACCGATGAATAAAATTCGAAAATGCGTCAACCAGCTTGGGATTGCGAGCCTCGCGAAATCGCGTGAACGCCTTTAGTAGCAGCGAGGCCTTAAGCTTGTGAACTGCCTCGAAATCTATCTGGTCCTCCCGTGCAACTGAAACATCGGAAAGATCTTCCTCGAGCAGTAATCCGTCGGTAACAAGGGCTTCAGGACTGACTAACAAAGTGTTGCCGGCAAAAGCTGAGTAGCAGGCATACGGGGAGTCGCCATAACCTGTTGGGCCAAGAGGTAATACTTGCCAGAGACTTTGTCCGCTTGTGGTCAGAAAATCGGCAAATGCATAAGCTTCCGGACCGAGATCTCCGATACCAAAAGGACCAGGAAGAGAAGTCGGATGCAGCAAAATGCCGCTGGCTCTGGGAAATTTCATTTATTAATCCTCAACCCATAGGCAGCAGCCGTTTTCGCAGGCACAACCAGCGAGGCTCGGCCGCTCACCACGCGACTTCTGTCCTTTGCACCGAGCAAAGGCTGTAACTCCGTTCCGTTTCTTAAGCCGATTGCGGCTGCCGGTAGTACAACCGTTCTATCATGGTCAGCGCGATTCAAAATGACGATCACAGTCTGGTCCGGAATCTGTCGCGCAAACGCGTACGATTCCTCATCATAAAAAAGATCGATCAAACGGCCGTGTCTCAAGGCTGGATGGTCGGCCCGCAGACTTATCCACGAACGTGTCCAGTCAAACATACGCTTTTCAATCGACGTGCGCCCTAATGCGTTGAACGCACTTCGCTGGTCAGCAGGAAAGCCCCCAGGAAAATCGCGCCGGTTGTCGGGATCTTCCTTACCTTCCATCGCGATCTCTTCCCCAGCATAGAGCTGCGGAATTCCGCGAACGCTCAAAGTGAAGGCGGTGTGCAGCATTGCTCCTTCGAGTGTAGCGCCCGGGAGTGACATGAAACGAGGGGTGTCATGATTATTAACCAGGGTAGTAATTTTCGTCACGTCCGGGTAAAGCGCATCGTATTTCAACTGATCACGAAGCGCTTTCACGGGTAGCTTACCGGTGAAAACCTTCAGCGAAACGTCCCATAGCGAGAAGTCAAAAACTGAGTCCAACTTCGTATCGACGCCGTCCCAACCAGTATGCCCGCCCATAAAGAACGCCGTCTGCGCTGCGTCTCGCTCAAAAACTTCACCGACCATCCACATTCTCTGATACTGCCGGTGCAAGGCATTTGATAGATCGCGAATAAAGGGCCGCGGCATGTACTGAATCGTGTCTTGCCGGATGCCGTCAATACCCGAAACCCCTATCCACCAGAGCGCATTTTGAATCTCATACCGCGCCACCTCAGGCTGCTCCTGATTCATATCTGGCAGGTCGTCGCTGAACCAGCCTTCAAGCACATTCCGCAAATCGTCCTGATTGGCGTGTGGTGACAGCAAGACACTATTCGCGAACCTGTTTTGGTCGTGTTGCGCTAACGTACCATGGAACCAATCAGGTAGAGGAGGATTTCTTGCCCACGGGTGGCGAGAACCAACGTGGTTGGCAACCTGGTCCTGGACCACTTTTAACCCGAGCCGGTGCGCCTTCTCAACGAGTTCGCGGAGTGTCGTGATATCACCAAACCTATCCTCGACGGCGTAATAGTCGATCGAGTGATACCCGTGGTAGTAAGTATTCGGGCACCAACTTTTATCGCAGGTGTTTATGCCGTTCCAATTATCGTGCCAGGGTGTGAGCCACAGCGTAGTAATGCCAAGCTCTTTCATGTATGGCAGATGATTAATGACGCCGCGAAGGTCACCTCCATGAAAGGCGCGAGGGTTCCGCCGGTCATTTGCTTCTGCGGGCGCGTCGCGAGGAGTGTCGTTCGACTCATCTCCATTGGCAAACCGGTCTATCATGATGAGATAGATCACATCGTCTACTGTCACTCCTTGAAAATTGGTTCGCGCTGCGAGTGGTCTTTCGATAGTAAATGGAACTTCCGTGCGGCCGTGGGCCGTCTCGATAATCAATGAATACGTACCAGGTGGGGTTCTGGGATTGATATTGAGATCGACAAAAAGATAGGTTTCAGCGCTATTCACCAGCACACGAGACGGCTGTAAAAGGCGAGTAGTAGCACGAACGTGAGCACCTGCGAGGTTCTGGCCCCGTACTAACAGCCGGACGGGATTGATAGTGTGTCCGGCCCACCACGAGGGAGGCTCGGCTTTGATCACGACCGGGGCGTTTGCCAGGGCGACAGCCTGAAAAATGAATATGCAGAAGAGGAGGAGCGACGTAAGCATTATGGTTTCTCGATTGTTAACTCAAGAGTTTTTCTGGACCAGCTTGTTATTTTCTAAATCTCCGCACCCGGGCAACAAGCAAGCTAATCTCTCCCTTCTTCAACTTCTTGCCAAAGGCCGGCATACCCGCCTTGCCTCGCGTAACCACCGAGATCAGGGTGGCGGTGCGAGTATCATTCTTTCGCCACCACTCAGGAATCAGTAAAATCTGGGGCATTGAAGACCTGGCCCAGTGGAGTGCCGCCACGCCCATCCGTCCCATGACAGCGGACGCAATTTCGGTTGAATAACTTGCTAACTCTTTTTGATTGCTGAAGTCTACTCGCGCGCTGGCTTCTTTGAGAGTGGGCGCTGGCTATACTGGAGTTAAGAACCAGGCCTGTGAAGAACAGTGAAACAGCGCCCGAGGCCAGAACGCCCTGCAAAGTAAGATTCATGCGTCGAGGGTTAAATTCCCTTTCTCATCAGCCCGGCGGACCTTACGTCGTGAATGTGCCAGAAGACACTTTTGTTACTTCGTTTATTGGGGCGACTGACCCATCATCTGCTTTGTGCGGAGCCTGTCATCCATTATTCGTTCCTGAGAGGTTAGGCAGCGAACGCGGCAGCGAACTTGCTCGCCAGTACCAAACTGAGTGCACCAGTCAAGGTTGGCTTTTCGCCAAGTGTTGAAGGCAGGATCTTCGCTGAGGGTAACCCACGACGCACACTACGCTCTATGGTCTCGGTAAGCGCCTTCTCCACCAGAGGCCAGGCGCGGGCAATCTCGCCGCCTACTACCACGGCTTCGGGACTGAATCCTACGACCAGGTTCGATATCCCTACGCCCAGGCAGAGCGCAGTTTCAACCAGCGCGGATTTGGCGTGAGTCTCTCCGGCCAGTGCAAGATCAACTAATTGCTTAAAGGTTGGGGCAGGCTTGTCACCATCCCGAGAGGATTTGAGGTAACGGGCCACTGCTGCACGTTCGGAGGCAAATGCTTCCCAACAATCGTGGTTACCACACGAACACGCCACCGGAGCATGTGTGCCGATTACCATGTGTCCAAACTCGCCCGCCGCCCCACGTTGGCCGCGATAAACCTGACCATCGAAGATGATTCCGGTGCCCACGCCCTCCGCAACAAGCACCATAATGAAATCTCGCGCATCAGTGACCTCAGGTTTGCCAAACCACAATTCAGCCAGCGCCACCGCATTGGCATCGTTGTCGACAGCGACAGGCAAATCAACCGCCGACGAGATCGTCTCGGCTATAGGTAAGTCGCGCCAATCGAAATAAGGAATGTAGATCGCTGCACCAGTTGAAGGGTCAACCAATCCAGGAAGACTGACTCCCACTCCTTCGATCGATTTCTGTGCTGAGAATTCCCTCACGCGCGCAATAATATTCTTTAGCGTGTGCTCGGCGTTGAAATCAGTGGGAAAATCGTGGGCATCAACAATCCGGCCTGCCAGATCGCTTGTCCCAACTGTGGTAACTGTGGGTGTAACTGCTACACCGATGGCGACGGCACCCGCGGTCCGCAGCCTCAACAACATCGGTCTACGGCCGCCAGTTGATTCACCTTCCCCGGTCTCTTCAACGAGGCCTTCTGCTTTGAGATCTTCCACAATTGCCGAGACGGTTGAACGCTGAAGCTCGGTCTCCCGAGCAATCTCTGCACGCGATATTGGCTCGCGTTCGCGAACGTAGTTCAACACGATTTGACGGTTGATGTCGCGGATCGTATTTAAGCGGGCCGCCTGAGCCTTTTTCAGATCAAGTCGTCGCAAGATATACACTTTCCCTTGGTTTCTGGTGCGAGAGACGAATAGGTATTGGACCTATATGACCTATTTAACTCCAGACTCTAGACTCCAGACTGCTGTCTGCCTTTGCCTTGTATGATAACCAAAGTCTTTTCGATCGACGAAACGTCAAAGGTTTCTGAAGTCCCATTGGCCCATTGTATCTCAAGTTTGTCTACCTTCGTTGCCGGGCCCAGGCCGAAATGCAGGGTCAGGTCGTTCTGAGAACAATAGACGGCGCCACTCACCACGTCTCGACGCTGTCGAATCTTGCCGCTGGTCAGATATGCGATGCTGCCAATCGCATCCCGGGGAGACTTTTTGGCCGGGTCGCCCACAAGTCGCACGTCAAGCCAATGCCCGGCGCCAGCAGCCACATTCCGCAACACCGCAGGTCGACTATCGATATTATTGACTACGAGATCTGATCGGCCATCACCGTCGAGGTCGCCAACCGCAAGACCACGTCCCGGCCACGCCTGGGCCAGCGCGCTGCCTGGAGCCGCACCCACACGCTCGAATCTTCCATTTTTTGAATTGCGAAACAGCAATGGTTGTTGAGCAAAGCTAGTTCCCCACTGGTTGGCATCAACGATTGGATAGACGTGTCCGTTCACCACGAAAAGGTCAAGCCAGGCGTCATTGTCGAAATCGATGAAGCTCGTACCCCATCCGAGAAACGGGATTGTGACTTCACCCAGACCAGCCTGGAAAGTAATGTCTGTAAAGTTTCCATCTCCGTCATTGTGGTAGAGAACATTAGAATCATCGGAGAAATTTGTGATGTGAAAATCGACGCGACCATCGTTGTCATAATCACCGACAGCAAGGCCCATCCCCGCCTGCTCTCGACCGTTCTCATTCAGAGCCACCCCCGAAGGATACCCGACTTCCTCAAACGTTCCGTCTCCTTTATTAATGTATAGCTGTTTGGGGGTTGAATCATTTACCACAATCAGGTCGAGCAGCTTGTCCTCATCAACATGTACAAATGCTGACGAAAATCCGTAGTACTTCTGTGGGTCGTTAACGCCGGCTTTGATGCTTACATCTTCAAAAAACCCATCCGACCTTTGATGATAGAGCGTATCGCCCTCCCCCGGCAGACCGCGGGGGCCGCACATCACGGCAACGCCCCGAAACTGGCAGAAGTTTTGACCCACCCCACCTGGCTTTCCTGCCTCACTCGGGCTGGGAGGAAGATTGTTAAGGTCAATATCCGCGTAACCGGGAACGAATAGATCGAGCCGCCCGTCTCCGTCAAAGTCGCCCCAACTGGCGCCTGTGCTCCAGCCCTTTCGCGCTACACCCAACTTCATAGCCACATCAGTGAAAGTCCCATTGCCGTTATTGTGATACAGACGAGAAACGCCGAAGTTGGTCACGTACATGTCAGGATGGCCGTCATTATTGTAATCACCAACGGCAACGCCAAAACCCCATCTTTCGTTGGCCACGCCAGCTTTGTCTGTAACGTCTTCAAATTTCCAGTTGCCAAGATTGCGGTAAAGGGCGGCGCGCGGAGGCTTCTCCTTACCTTGAAGGGCCGCCAGGGTTGAACCATTCAGCAGGTACAGATCGCCTAGCCCGTCACCGTCGTAGTCAAAGATTGCTGCTCCTCCCGAAGGTGTTTCAAATATGAAATCCTTCTGAAGCGTGCCAGACCGCTGCCTGAATTTTGCAATCGTCGTTTTCTCTGTGACATCTTCGAAAACGACCCGGGCCTTGGGATCAGTAATTCCTACTGTGCGGCGCGACGAATAGTTGATGGCCGTGCCCGTTGAGACACCGCTCATCCCTTGTGGTTCGGGTTTTTTCTCCGGAGCTTGAGCTATCAGCGTCGAGGAGTTATGGAAGAGCAAAAGCAGGACCAGGCCTGCAACTAAGAGAACGCAAGTTGGAGTAAATGTTGTTTGAAACATTCAGACTAACGAAAATATGAGCCCGTTAGTGGTCATTGATAGTTAGGTAACGATCGATTGTAGGGTTCGCGATCTTCTCGACTTGTCCGTTGGGCCAACGTACCTCAACCGTGCGCACTGTCACTGCATTTCCGAGACCGACGACCACTCGAGAGTCATTGGAGGAGAGGTAGCTCCCGGCATTGTTTACATCAAAGATATGTCTTCTGCCACTACCATCCACGACTGTGATTCGCGGGCCAAAACCGTCACGGTTTTTCATGGCTGCAAGCCTCACGCCCAGCCAGTGGTTCTTGCTTCCCTTGTTGCGCAGCACCACCGGTGGACCATCGACAACGCTCATTACTACATCCATGTGGCCATCGTTCTCGAAGTCGGCAGCGTCCACTCCCATACCAGCAAAAGTTTTGCCGTTCTCGTCATAACCCGCTCCGGCCATCACAGCGACATCTTCAAAGGTGCCATCATCATTGTTGCGATAGAGTGACTGTCGCACGCTATCATTGGCCACGAACACGTCCAGCAGGCCGTCGTTGTCGAAGTCTGCAAAAGCCACCCCCAGGGCCTTGCCACTTGGATCCGCCATCCCTGCTTTTGTGGTGACTTCCTCGAAGGTCCCATCCGGAAGCTGGTGATAAAGGAGGTTGGTGACTCCTTTGAAGTTGTCTGGATGACAAAAGGCGCGGCCCCCCGGTCGAGCCTCGCCACAAAAGATGGAACCCTTTTCAAAATCCCAGTCCAGGTAACGGGCGATGAATAGATCGAGCCGGCCGTCGCGATCGTAATCGAACCAGCCGGCACTAGTTGACCACCCTCCCGCCGAGACCCCCAGTTTTCGGGTTACATCAGAGAAAGCGCCGTTGCCGTTATTGTGATACAGATGATTTTCTCCATATCCCGTCACATAAAGATCGACATAACCATCATTGTCGTAGTCACCCACGGCAGCACCCATGCTGTAGCCCTCACCTTTGAGACCAGCCTGTTCCGTGATATCGATAAACGTATCATCAGGTTTTTGTTGATACAGCCGATTCCAATATCTGGGGTTGCGCTTATCGGGCACATCACCTTTGCCCATAGGATCCTTCAACTGGGCGCCATTTGTGAAGAACAGATCCAGGCGGCCGTCGTTGTCATAATCAAGCATCGCCACCCCTGCACCCATTGTCTCCAGCAGGTACTTCTGACTTGTAGCTGAGGCTGCGTGTTTAAAAGTGATGCGAGTCTGGGCAGTAACATCAGTGAAGGTCACGGGTGACGCCGCTTGCGGACCAGCGGGCGGGGGAGTTTTTGGCAAATCAGGTGCCGAATATGCTCGGCCCGTTCGCGGTGTGGGTGTTGGAGCAGGTTGCTGCTGGGCCATGGCCGCCGCACACAAGATTATGATCCACGAAAACGCACGAAAAGACACTAAGCCGGTTAGTGAGGCTTCATGTAATTTTGTGGATCCGAGTCGCAGCATGATCCACGAAAACGCACGAAAAGACACTAAGCCGGTTAGTGAGGCTTCATGTAATTTTGTGGATCCGATTTTCACTCGTTATGGCTTATTCAAACGAAGCTTTGCCTCATGAATCAACTCGTTGTTTCGCTCGACGGAGACACCCTTCCCACCAATCTCATCCTGCCGCGGCGGATACTGGTGTCGCTGATACACCGGATAGGCCTCGGTGCGCAGATGGGCCAGCATGTGATGGCCCCGCCGCGTCGCACGCTCATGACGTAAGGCAGAAATATCTACTGGGGCCACCACGATTCTTTCTCCGGGCCCTGGGGATGCTGCCGCCAATAAACGCCCATCGTAATCGACAACCTGACTCCCACCGGGCCAGGAATACGGTGGATAATGGCTCAAGCTCGCGCCCTGGTTAGCGGCAACAACGTAAGCGATGTTTTCGATCGCGCGCGCCCGATTGATGACCGTCCACCAGTCCATCGGTTCCGTCGCGCCCCAGGGATCCATGTAGGCGGAAACCCGCACAAGAATTTCCGCGCCGTTGAACGCTAATTGTCTGATTGCCTCAGGAAAAAGCCAGTCATAACAGACGGCACACCCGATCCGGCCAATAGGCGTCTCGGCAACTGGAAAGAGTGGCGCGTCGTAGTCATCAATATCGTGAGGACTCGTGTGCACCTCGTAGGGAATCCAAGTGTTCACCTTTCGATACTTGAACAGGATTCCTTCCGGCCCAATGAGACACGTGGTGTTGAAAACATGATCCGGCCACCTGCCATCAACTTCCAACATAGTACCGCTCTGGATGTAGAGGTTGTGTTGGCGGGCCTTTTGCTCCAGGCGTTCCGTGTGTTCGTTAGGGATCTTGACCGCGAGTTTGTCAAGTAGTTGTCGGGTGGTCTCATAAATCGGCGCTGCATGCGCAAACTCCGGGAAGGCGACGAGTCGTACCGGAAGAAACGGGGCTGCACCCGCCACTGCCGCATCGACCATGGCCAGCATGCGCGTTGTATTTGCACGCATGCTGCTCCGGTCGATTGGATTTGCCAAATCTGTTTGGCACGCTGCTACTGCATAGCGAATGTGTTCCATAAAAATCTATCCACAGATTACGTAGATTCCACAGAAAACACTGAACAGAAGAATTAGGCGGCGTTCAACTGTTGCCTACCAAGTGAGTGAGAGATAGCTGTTTGTCACGACGCGCGTGTTGTAACTCTCGATATACGCGCGACGCTTCTCGGTCAGGGGGTAAGCTTCGGGCCACGCATAAGGGTATCTGCTCATGCCATGAAACGGTAGCGGCCCAACTTGATCGGGACTTGCGCTGTTGATGTCCATCTCCTTACTGAAGCCGTCGGCATATAAGACAAACGTACGCATCCACCCCGGAGGCAATGCCGGCAACCTGGTGGCGTCAAATGAGATGCTGATTTGGTCACCGGGCCGAGAGACTATAAACATGTCGTCCGTTTGCAGCAACAATTCCCTCACTTCGCCTTCGCGCGTGTAACGACCCGTCATAACTTTCCACGGCGAGGTGAAGGACACTCGCTCGTAATCGTAGCCAAAGGGCTGTCGACCATCAGCGCTGAACTCCCGTGAAAACCCGCGCCACCGTAGTTGGGCATTCGCGGGATCGAGCTTCGTGATCTCCACTGGAAAGTCACCACCGGACCTATCGACCAGGATTTGATCCCAGTAGATCCGCATGTTGGTAACGATACGTACTTCCCGGCTCGCACTTAGAAATTTTCCTGTGAGATCAACTGTAACTGTCTGGGGACGGCCGACAGGAATGCCAATATCCTCAATCACCGTACGCCACTGCCCATGCTGATCCTTCGTTTGGAGTGACGGCAACATCATCGTTTTGCCCGCCTGTCCGGCCGCCAGGTTATCGCTGGACCAGGCGTAATCCGTCCAACCGGTCAACAATAAGAGCGTGTTCTTGTGGCTACTATTGAAACTCCTCTGGTCGTCAAGCTTCATCGTTAACGTGTGTTCTTCTGCATATCCACGGATGCGATCGAGCTTGAAGTCATCGGGATAACGGCGATCCAATTCCGCAATACGGTCGAGCACATCGTGTCCATGCTCATCAACAGCACTAAGCGGAGGCTGTGCGTCTTGAGTCACAAATAGCCGAAATGGCTTTGGCGGATCTGTCATTCCTTCATTTGGATAGAATTCTGTTCCGGCCGGGTGGGAAATTGCCCAAAGCTGAAGCCGGTCTACAAACAACGCCTCTTCCAGCTCGTTGGTTATCCGTAGGTCGAAGCGGCCGTCCTTCTCTTTGAGCTTATCCTCGGGAATACGAACATACTCCAGCGGGTCGGGCCTGTTATAACGTCCTACTTCCTCGAGATAGCCCATCTCTCCCCCGCCCAGGAAGTCAGTGATAAATTCAAAGCGACTGCCATTCCAGGTATAGAGGTAAGGACACGAGGATGGCTTTCTATCGAGTTCCGTTATACTCAAATTAAATCGGTTGGTTGCGGTGGCAGCTCCAAAATCGGTTTCGGCTTGCACGATACCGGCGGACCAAATCACTCTTACGGCGTCTGGACGTACCCGCTTCCCCAATCCAAAGATCAGATCGGCTGGCGCCGGTGCGGGACTCGCGGCATACGTCTCCAACTTCTGCCATAAACTTCCAGCGCGCATCTCGATCTTGGACTGTACCGCGCTCTTATTACTCACGCGGCCTTTAAGGTTTACCCTGACCGAAACGTTGCGATTGCCGCCGTCGTTCCGAAGCGCGCGAAGCTCCCCATCAGTACCCCCGATGATCAGGTCGACGTCACCATCACCATCAAGATCACCAGACGCGAATGTCCGGTTTCCTGATTTGGCCACGCTCGTTTCTCCTGCGACATTTTGAGTAAGGTTTATCCAGCCGCTGCCAATATTTCGCAACACCTGTAGGCCTCTGTCTGTGACTACTAAGCAGTCAATCAATCCATCATTGTCGTAATCAACAAACTGAGCCGCGACTACATTCAGAGAAGCAACTGGCGCCGTCTTAAACGTAAATTTCGATCCACGATCACTAATTGCAATGATGCTTCCAGCTTCGACGCGGGTAACCTCCGGCGGTTCATTGCCACCAGCGTAAAGGTTCTTGCCCAGGAAAAAATCTGTGAAGCCGTCCTTATTAATATCGCCAGCGGCCACACAACTCCATTTATCGCCGCTCACAAAACCGACATCCTTCGCGACATTGCGAAAGCTACCATCACGCTGATTGCTGAAGAGGTCAGGGGCAGACGCATAATTGGCAACAAAGAGATCCACGTCGCGGCGATTATTAAAATCCGTTGGCACAACCGCAACAGCGTGTCCAGAACGAGTAGCTACCCTTGCCTGGGTTGTCACATCGCTGAACGTCCCATTGCCGTTGTTGCGGAGCAGCAGATTGGGCGCAAGAGGCAGGCGGTTTGCCTGCTCAAATGGTGAACTTAGAGACTCCGGCTTTTGTATTGAAACCTTGCCAGGCAAGGGTTCGAACTTCGCATTGCTCAAATCTGCGAAACCTGCGACAAACACATCCAAATCTCCGTCGTGGTCCACATCAGCAAAGGCTGCAGAGATTGAAAGGTAGGGATAAGCGGGAATACCAGCTTCTCGCGTGCGATTTGAAAATCTCCCCTGACCGTCGTTGTGATAGATGGAAATGTTTGCATAGCGCACGACCAACAGGTCCGCGAGCCCATCATTATCGTAGTCCCCCGCAACTGCCAGAACCGGTGCCGCCCGAACCTGCTCAGTGAGTGCACCGGTTGTAGCAGTGACATCCAGGAACTTTGCATGGTCGTTTTTAAGTAGTGCGAGACCATTATCTCTTAGTGCCAGCAGATCAAGACTGCCATCGCCATCGTAGTCAAAAAGCGTTGCCCCACTCCTGAACTGCAAAGCAAACGCATTTGTCGAGCTCTCTTCCACCGGTCCCCAAGCCGATCCTCGTCCTTCCCTCCTCAGGTTCTGAGTAATCTGCGAAATCTGCGGATTATGTTGTTCTTTTGGGGCAGACTGTCGCTGCGCAGGGAAAAACGCCTGAGTGGCATCTGTGAAAGCGACGTGCGGAGGTGTCTGGTCTACGAGTTCAGGCTCAACTCCCGTGGAGACGAGTGCTTCGGCATACCTTCCCTGCTCGAGATAGTTGTTGCCCATCGTCGTCCCGGCGCCACTTTGCCGGTAGCGCTGAAAGCGCTCAAGCAGTTGCTGCCCTTCCTGACGTGCCCCTGTGCGGGTCAAGAGGATCCCCAGATTGTAAAGAGCGGTCTCGTTATATGGTTCCGCGTCGATGGCTTTACGAAACGAGGTTATCGCCTCCGGATATCTTTTCTGCACTGCATAAAGCTGTCCGAGGTTCACGTTTGTGCCGACATCGTCTGCGTCCACGTTCCTGACTTTCTCAAAATTACTGATCGCCTCTGCAAAACGATTCTGAGCACGAGTAATCAACCCCATAAGGTAGTTAGGCTGCGGGGCTGAGGGGTTCTGAGCTGCTGCTTTTTGAGCTTCGCTGAATGCACCATCAAGATCGGGGGCGTAGTAGAGCGCGAGGCTTAAATTGTGGCGAGCGATGAAGAGCTTTGGATTGATGTTCAACGCACGCCGGAAAGCGGCGGCTGCTTCCTTCGCGTTGTACTGCTCCAGCAAGGCAACGCCCACATTGTTCGCCCGATAAGCGTCCTCAAGGTTCTCCTGTGAAGATTGGGAAGCCCTTTCGCTGTTTTCCTGCGACTGATCTTTGCTTTCTGATTTCTGGAAGGCGCTTCCAGCAAACGCGATGCACAATATCAGCGGAAAAATGAATGGCAACCGGATGGTAGACCTCATAGCAGCTTGGGACGGCGTGAACCCGAGGAAACTCGCATAGAATAAGGGATCCACCAAGTCATACAAAATCACACCAACGTTGATTTCGTTATCGCCAGGTGCAATTTCGTAGATCCGGATAAACTTAAGCAGTACAGTAATCTCGGGGTCTACCTGGTGGCGATCACTGCGTAGTCCCTGCCGCTGTACAGACGAACGCCATCGGCGCCTTTCATCATCATTAACGGCCGAGGTCGTTTCAAGCCGCTATCCTTTGTTGTGGAGACTGAAAGGATCTGGTTTCCGGCGAGATCAAGAATATTGAGCTTTCCGTCGCCACTAAAACCAAACCCATAAGCACCTGTGGCGACGTCAGAACCATTGAGCGAAATAGGTGAATCTGTGATCAGGAAGCCTTCATACTTGGCCCGCACGTCCACCGCGTAGCCGGATGTGTCGACCATTCCAGCGATAACGAACCGACTTGTTCCGAAGCGGGCGGCTGCCGAGTTGCGCATCTGTGTGGGTGCGCTCAAACCCTGAAAGTAAAAACCCGGCGGCACTACTCGTGTCAGCTCCGCACCCGCCAAAACAGTTACTGCTTCCTGCGCACTCACGGTGCGCAATGTAAATAGGATGGTGAGCGGCAGCACGAGAATCGCGAGTAAGCCCGGCGTGAGTCTTTTCATGACAGATCTCCTTTAGCAAACTCGCCATTGCATGACATTCCCGAACGACAATGAGCGAGTTCGAGATAAGAAATAGAATTGACCGTGGTCGGGAATCTATTGTCTGGTTAGTAGCCTGTCAAGAGTAAACAGCAACCCTTGATTTCTACGCGGCCATGGTAAGTGGTTGCATGAAACGGAGTCGGGGAGGCA
>Ga0209341_10002795_pt1 | contig 16483 bp, 17 predicted proteins | sample RifCSP13_2_FD_184020 | JGI IMG/M metagenome (GOLD analysis project Ga0209341, IMG submission 184020) | Soil microbial communities from Rifle, Colorado - Rifle CSP2_sed 13_2 (SPAdes) (version 2) | ecosystem: Environmental > Terrestrial > Deep subsurface > Rock core/Sediment | place: Rifle...
AATCCGAAATTCGCAATCCGCAATCCGCATTTCACTTGTCCTTCGGCATTACTTCCTTGCCGCCACGAAATATTTCACGCATTTGGCGCTCCTGCGGAACGGAGAGTATTTCCAGTCCGTAGGCTCGCCGCTGCTCGATCTGCTCGCGCTGCACGTCGGTCATTTCTGGCAGGTGTTTTCTGGTCCACTGATTCTCCACAAACTCAAGCGAATAGTCCTTGCGCAACGGATGTCCTTCCCAGTCCGGAGGCAATAAGATACGTCGCAAATCGGGATGGTTTCTGAAGCCAACGCCAAACAGATCGTAAACTTCTCGTTCCATCCAATTCGCGGCAGGCCAAATGCTGGTAACACTCTCGACACCCATCTCAGCGGTCGTAGCCACCTTCAGTCGCACGCGTTCATTAGCCGCGATTGAATAGAGGTTATAAACCATATCAAACGGCGCTTCAGTTCGGGCGGGAAAGTGAACGCAAGTCAGATCCGAAAGATAATCAAAAGGCGCTTCCTCGTGCTGCCTTAAAAGGGCACAGACTTCCAGAATGCGAGACGGCTCTATCCGCAACGACAGTTGGCCGAGAAACATGACTGCCTCACTTACGGCACCCGGAAGTTTGCTTTTCACTCTCTCGGCAAGCGGATGGTTGGAGGCATCTGAGGGCTTTGGCCCTTCTTCCTTCTTTTTGACTGGCGGTTTGGGGAGGCCCGGAGGGGCAGCTGGAGAGGCCTGCTTTTCAGTTAACGATTCCTTAACGGCTGCGACTCGAGACTTGGCTTGCTCGACCATCGCCGCCTTTTCCTCATCTGCTCCGGCTAAGGTGCTGGCTGGCGGAATGGCTGAGGGGGGCGGCGTGCCAGAGATGTCGGTCTGTCTTGACTCCTCTGGTCCTTTGGGTTGAGTGGCTTCCGGTTCCCTCTTATCGTTTGCCATAAGGTCGGATCGCTACAGGTCACACCCTCACTTCGAAGTCGCTACAGGCCAACCTGAACGCACAGTGAATTCTGCTTAAGTGTTTAATGCTATTACAGATGGACGGCAAAAATCGATTTAAGCATGCGGTTTATCTGCTGTCAACCAACTTATAAAGTGGTCATTCGGCAACACAACTTGACGATCTGAAGCGCCCCCCCTATGATTGGTTTTTGACAGAGGCTTTCTATTGCTCTGTTTAGCTGAGGAACTGAAATGAAACCTGGAATCCACCCTGAATATCACGAGATCACTGTTAGCTGTGCCTGTGGGGAGACTTTCAAGACGCGCTCAACCAAAAAAGGCGACTTACATGTCGAGATCTGCTCGGCTTGCCATCCTTTCTTCACTGGAAAGCAGAAATTAGTCGATACGGCGGGGCGAGTTGATCGCTTTAACAAGCGCTATGGAAAGAAGACCGTTGAAAGCTCTACCGGGGCCTGATAAGCGAGAGCGCTTCTTGAATCTGAATCGCCATTAGCAGCCTCCTGAATCCAAACGCCGGCGAGAAACCGCTGGTCGCCATCCCGTGCATCAAAACGCGTGCGACCACTGGAAGACGCCGGCGTTAGTGTTTGCAACGACAGTCTGTGTGGTCGAGTTAGGTCCTCAGACCACAGAACAGGCATAACGTCTAAGAGGAACCATCTTGAGCGCAAATGAACGAGATCTAATTGTCGGGGGCCAGGCCGTTATCGAAGGTGTAATGATGCGGACGCCAAACGCCTATGCAGTGGCGGTGCGAAAAGCGAATGGCACCATAGTCAAGATTGCGGCACAGCTACCGAAATGGAGTGATAAGTATCCTCTTCTAAAGCTTCCAGTACTCAGGGGCAGCGCCGTGCTGGTGCAATCGATGGGCCTCGGTATCAAAGCATTGAATTACTCTGCCAACGAGGCCTTCGCCGATGCCGAAGAAGCTGAAGCAAAAGAGGTGACAGTTGCCCTGACTCCAGCCATCATAGAAGGAGAGGGCGATTTTGCCGGTGTAACCGGGGCTGTGCCCGGCCTTTTTCCGGTACCCACGCAAGGACGAGCCAGGGACGAGTTGAAGAGAGGTGGTACGGCGGCCGCGGCTGGCTCAATCGTATTTGCAATTATCTTCAATATTCTGCTCTTTGTTGCTGCCCCTTTGCTTCTGACAAACGCGCTGTTCATCGCGGCGGGCTGGGCAGCGTCACCCAATGTCAACGCCGAGTCAACACTGGATCGTCAAGTCGCAACAACTCCCACTCATGCGACTACTCCCGCACCCGTTGTGCCGACGGCGGAGCAGCCCTGGTACGGCAAGGCGTGGGGTACGATTCGCAGTTACCTGCATCCAGTCAGGCCCTCGGTGGCTTTCAACTTGATTGATGGGTTGATCAGAATGACATTCTTCCTGATCATGATCTTTAGCTTCTCGTTGATAAAGGACATCCGGAGGGTGTTTGAATATCACGGGGCGGAACACAAGACGGTCTTCACTTGGGAGGCGGGCTTGCCATTGACGGTGGAAAATGCAAGACCTCAACCTCGCCAGCATCCGCGCTGCGGCACCAGCTTTTTGATGGTGGTCATGCTGGTGTCGATTGTTCTCTTTTCGGTGATCAAGTTTGATTCTTTGCTCTACAATTTTCTGGTACGCATCGCGTTGGTACCGCTTGTTGCTGGTCTGTCTTACGAGATTATCCGGATATCAGCAAAAAAAGAAGGTGGCTGGTTTTTCAAGCTCATTACGCGGCCTGGCGTTTGGTTGCAAAACATAACGACTCAGGAACCAGACGATCAACAACTCGAGGTGGCAATCGAGGCATTGAAGGAATCGCTAAAACTGGAGCCAGCAGGAAAGGCAGTTCTGGTGCCGCTGTCATGAGCGTACTAAGCGAATTTTACAGCTGGTAACTGCGCCGTCCAGCGACTCTTTAGGAACAGATTTGACCGTTATGTTGGAACGATTAGAAACACTAGAAGCACGCTACGATGAGCTTAGTAACGAGCTCTCGTCGCCGGAGTTGCTTGCTAACCAGGCCGCCTACACCAAGGCCGCAAAGCAGCATCGTAATCTGGGTGAGATAGTCGAGAAGTATCGCACCTGGAAGTCAATCAATCGGGAGCTGGCGGGCGCTCGCGAGTTGTTGGAGACTGCCGACGAGGAGGAGATGCGCGAGATGGCGCGTCTTGAGGTCGAAAAGCTCGAAAAGAACGCGCAACAAGTTGAATTGGAGTTGAAGGTGCTTCTCATTCCTTCGGATCCCAACGATGAAAAGAACGTGATTCTGGAGATTCGCGCCGGAACGGGCGGCGATGAGGCAACGCTTTTTGCTGCCGAGATGCTGAGAATGTACGGCCGCTACGCGGAGCGGCAGGGCTGGCGCTTTGAGGTCCTGGACGCCTCCGAGTCGGGCATCGGCGGCATCAAGGAAGCCATCGCGCTGATCGAAGGGGATAAGGTCTATTCAAAACTGAAACATGAGTCTGGCGTTCATCGCGTGCAACGTGTGCCCCAAACCGAGGCTAGTGGACGAATACATACTTCGGCCATTACGGTCGCCGTTCTGCCCGAAGCCGAAGAAGTTGACGTGAAGATCGATCCCAAAGAGCTGCGCATCGATACGTTCTGCTCTTCGGGCCCTGGCGGGCAATCCGTAAACACCACCTACTCTGCTGTCCGCATCACGCACTTACCAACCAATGTCGTCGTCTCGATGCAGGATGAGAAGTCGCAGATAAAGAACCGCGAAAAGGCGATGCGGGTTTTACGGGCACGTCTTCAGGAGATCGAGGAGGAGAAGCAACACGCTGCCGTGGCCAGTGAGCGACGTTCGATGGTTGGCTCTGGCGACCGTTCAGAGAAGATCCGCACCTACAACTTCAAGGAAAATCGCGTAACGGACCACCGTATTGGGCTCACGATCCATCAACTGGATCTGGTAATGGAGGGCGCCCTGGATGAGATTATCCAGTCGCTAATCACTCACTATCAGGCAGAGAAACTAAAATCGGAACCCGTTGCGGCGTAAAGGATTGCGGAGTTGAATTGCGATTCGGCAGTCGACAATCGGCAATCTAAAATTCCTCCATGCAGTCATCCACTCAGGTCGTGCTAATCCGTCACGGCCAGTCCCAGGGAAACGCCGACCGACGCTTCGGCGGCCACACAACTACGCCGCTGTCTGAGCTTGGCCGCAAGCAAGCCGCCGCCACTGCCAGTGTGCTTGCGGCGGAGAACTTCAGTGCAATCTACACCAGTGACTTGCCCCGGGCGATCGAGACAGCCAGTCCACTTTCCGTCAAAACTGCGCTTGAACTTCAGCCAACAGAAGCATTCCGCGAGCGTAGCGTGGGGGTGATGGCAGGACTTACCTTTGAAGAAGCCGCTGAAAAGCACCCGGAGCAGTATCAGGCTCTCTTACGGCGCGACTTCGATCATGTTTTACTGGGCGGTGAAAGTTATCGCCAAACCTTGGAGAGAGCGTCAAGAAAGCTCGACGAGGTGGTAGAAGAATATAGAGGTGGACAGATTGCCATTTTCACCCATGCGGGCACGATCTGCATTCTGGCGCTTCACCTTATGGGCGCGCTTGCTACGCCGGAATTAAAACCAGTTTGGATCGCGAGTTCCAACTGCGGGATCAGCCGATTTGACCTCCGGCATGACGGCTTCCTGCGCGTCATCACCATCAATGACACCCGCCACCTGGAAAATCTGTAGGGGCGGCACTCTTTGGCCGCCCCACGCCGCCTTGAGCAAACCTACCTGGTTACGCGGACAAGCATCTCGGTGCCCGACTCGATTTTCAATTCCTTGTTTCCCCCGATGGCAAGAGAACCGGCACCAGCAGCGCCGCCCACAAGTAGTCCAATAGCCGCGCCCTTACCGCCACCGGCGATCGCTCCAATGATTGCGCCGGCCCCAGCGCCAATACCAGCGCGCTTAATTGTCTGCTTTCCGCGGCTGCCGGATTCCACACCACCCTCCGTATCTGCCTTTCCGGCATCTTCGCCGTAAACACGGGTGACATAACCGTGCAACGTTCCCTTCTTACCATCACGCAGTTCAATAGAATCGAAAGCAAGATTCATTGTGGTGCGCCCTTTAATCTTCCCTGATTTCTTAATCGAACTCACGTGGCCCCGGAGTGTAGCCTCGTCATAACGCGTCGGGCTAAGCACAGTGGCAGTAAACTCATCACCCACACGCGAATCCTCGCTTGAAAGTGTATCCTCCAAGCGCACCTTAAGATTGGTACCCACCGGCACACTCACCACGTTGGAGGCGCGTCTGACCGTCCGCCGTTTCGTAGTTGTCCGCTTTTTTGTTGTAGTTTGAGATTTGAGCACAGGTGCGCCAGGCGCTGTCTGCGCGAAGAGCGGCGCCGGCAAGAGTGCAAGAACAAGGGCAAAGGTTTCAATCCATCTCTTTAAGTTCATCATCTCCTCCATAAATGAGGTTCAGTTTGAAAGTCGAATTAGTCATTTTCGTAGACCGCACTTCAGATAAAGTCAGGGCGGCCTAAGTAAGTGCGGGAACGGCAGTCTCGTCTTCGCCTGCAACCAACGCCTCCTCTTCCTCTTCTGAAAAAGGTTTCTGGCGGTGGACACTACCGTCTGACTCGAAGATGTATGCGGAAGGGGCCTCACGCATAATGATGTCCTGCAAACGCATAAGTCCGTAAAGTAGCGCTTCCGGTCGCGGCGGACAGCCCGGAATATAGACGTCAACTGGAATACAGCGATCCACTCCCTGCATCGTCGAGTACGAATCAAACGGGCCCCCCGTCGAAGCGCAAGCGCCCATCGCAATGGCCCACTTTGGCTCAGGCATCTGCTCGTAGACCCGGCGTACAACCGGTCCCATCTTCAGGGTCACCGTGCCCGCAATGATGATTAGATCACTCTGCCTTGGACTTGGACGAAATACTCCAGCGCCAAAGCGGTCAATGTCAAAACGGCCGGCGCCAGTGGCGATCATCTCGATTGCGCAGCATGCCAGGCCAAAAGTCATAGGCCACAGCGCCGATTTGCGGGCCCAGTTGACGACAGGAGCACTCAGATCAAGGGCCTTTGCGCCCACGGTCCGGCGCACCGCGTTCATCAACGAATCAAATCTTGTTAGAAGAAAGCCTTCCTGATGTTCTGCCATAATATTAAGGATGAAGGATGAAGACGGAAGGATGAAAGTCAGCGATATTGGCGGTAAGATCCTTCATCCTTCCGCCTTCATCCTTCATCCTTACCCTTCAGGCCCATTCCAGCGCACGCTTGCGCCACGCGTAGTAATAACCCACCACTAAAATAGCTATAAACACAAACATCTCTGCAAGCGCGAATTTAGTGAAAGAGAAGTCGTCACCCATAAAGACGATGGCCCAGGGAAGCAAAAAGACTGTCTCCACATCGAAAATCAGGAACAGCATGGCCACAATGTAGTAACGCACAGTAAACCGTTCATGCGCCTCGGTCTTGGGATCGATGCCACATTCGTATGGTCGCATCTTTCCCTTCTCATATTTTGCGGGTCTCAGAAATCTACCCAGAATTATTGGTAAGACAGGAAAGGCAATCGCCACGAGGAAAAAGATCATCACGGGCCAGTAAGCCGTTATTGGCCCACCAATGTTAGGCGCGCTCCCGGTAGTAGCCTGCAGCAGCATTGCCGTTGAAAAAGACGTCTTCAGGAATAATTTAAGGACAGGAAATTCTAAGTGCTGCTCACCTGTCTGTCAAACTTGACGTTTTTCCGAACAGACAACATTTGTGATTCTCACTGCGCACGATGATTTGTGTTGCCGGCCAGCAGGTCAATGGCGTGATGCAATATGGGTTCTATGACGGCAAAACTCTCGCGCACACCCTTTGGTGAACCGGGCAGGTTGATGATCAGCGTGCCGGAACGGATGCCGCAGACACCGCGCGAAATCATGGCCATTGGCGTATGCTTCAAAGTTTCCATGCGCATTGCTTCTGCCAATCCCGGCGCTTCGCGTTCAATGACACTGCGCGTCGCCTCCGGAGTGTTATCGCGGGGACCGAAGCCCGTGCCACCAGTGGTGACAATCAAATTGACTTTAGGCCGAACAGCGATTTCCGACAGGGCACTCTTCAGTGGCTCTAATTCATCTGAAAGAACGAGAGTTTCATAGATTTCGGCCCCGCTTCTCTTGAGCAACTCGACCAATACGGCGCCCGAAAGGTCTTCTCGTTCACCTCTTGCGCAGGCGTCACTTACGGTAATTACTACAGCGCAAATCGAAGCACTCACTGTGGGTTGGCGGCTCCTGCTTCCCGGGCCCAGGCACGAATCTTCTGTATCCATTCCAGGCGCCCTATTCTTAAGCCTTCATTAATGAAAGCCGAAATGATATCCGCTCGGACCTTAGGTAGAGCCAAACTATGATCGCTCTTGAAATACTGTCCGTCCTGCAGAATTTGAATCTCCAAATTCTCCCCATCGAAGCGCCACACTTCCGGTACACCAAACGACGCAAAGAGAGGCGTCTTGTTGGGGCTCGAATTAGAAATATCGACTTCAACAACAAGATCGGGTGGGGGATCTACCGAAAGGTCGAGATCGTTTTTCTGGCGCATTCTTGCTTCGTTTTTGAAGTAAAAGCAGCAATCGGGCTCAAAACCGCGTTGGAGATCGGCACACTTGAAAGTAGTGGAGCCAAGCCCGCGACTCTCTATCCTAAACTGTTCAGCTAAAATCTGAACAAGCAACTCTAGTGCTCGATTTATTTCTTCATGTCGTCGTGAGGTAACCATGATTAATAGATCTCCGCGGTCATATGTGAATCGAGGGCTGGCTGAGTCGGGCTGGTCTTTCAACAGGCTCTCATACGTAGACCAACTGATGTTATGAAGGAGAACACCGTCTGTGAGGACTTCTTTTACTTTTGGCGGCTCGAGAACAGTCGTCATAATAACTCCTTGTGAGACCCCTAGTATCTTCGCATGTGTTCCTTCAGCCAGCAAAGATCCATGACTACCAGGAGCCCAGCCTCCCTGGCGCGCTCGGCAGCAGCATAGTCAATGACACCTTCTTGCAGCCATACGGCCCTGGCGTCTATGGCGATAGCCTGATCAACTGCCTTGCCCGCCTCCTCTGAGCGCCGGAATACATTCACGAGATCAATCTTCACCGGCACGTCATGGAGCGAGGGATAGGCCACTTCACCAAAGACTTTCGTTTCGTTTGGGTTTACAGGAATAACATTGTAACCCTCGCGCCGCATGTAAGAAGCAACACCATTGGAGGGTCTACCAGGATCGGAGGAAAGTCCCACGACGGCTATGGTGCGGCATTCGTCGAGAATTGTGCGAATTGCTGTTGGGCTATTGATTTCCAAAATGAGAATGGCAGATCGTTGGGTCTTTGGTCTTTGTACTTTGTGCCTTGTACGTCGTGCTCGCTCTTACCCTCTTTGCTCTTTGCCCTTAGCCCTTTGCCCTTTGCCCTTTGCCCTTAGCCCTTTGCTCTCCGCAGGGCTTATGTGACTGCCGCAGTGGCCGTATGCAATTCCTGTAAGGACCTGACGTTCATTAAACCTCGCGAACCGCAGGCCGAAATGGCTTCGACAATCGCGTGGGCACCAGTCTTAGTCGTAACACACGGCACGTTATGCTGCAGCGCAGCGCGACGGATTGCCTGTTCATCATAACGGGAGACGCGACCCAGCGGTGTGTTGATGACCAGGGCAATATCGCCGCTCTTGATATGGTCTGCTATGTTCGGCCGGCCTTCGTTAACCTTAAATACATTCTCGACCGTCAAGCCAACTTCACGGAGACGGGCAGCGGTTCCCAATGTGGCCATGATGTTAAAGCCGAGACGCGTAAGTTTGCGCGCGAGCAACACAGCTTGACCTTTGTCGGCATCGTTCACGCTGATAAATGCAGTGCCACCGCGGGGCAAAACCAGTCCCGTCCCCGTCATCGCTTTGGCGTATGCTTCCCCGAAGGTGTCTCCTACTCCCATCACCTCCCCGGTCGAATGCATCTCCGGGCTCAGAATCGGATCGACCCCGGGAAACTTCAAGAAAGGGAACACTGGCGATTTAATGAAGAACCGATTAACAGCCAACTCTTCCGGCAGCTTGAAGGAGGCGAGTTCTTGCCCGGCCATCACCAGAGCTGCAACGCGCGCGACGGGCACTCCGGTTGCTTTTGAGACAAATGGCACTGTGCGCGAGGCTCTGGGATTAACTTCGAGAACATAAACACGATCATTTTGGATGGCAAACTGGATATTCATCAGGCCACGCACGTTCAGCCGCTTAGCTAACAGGCGAGTGTAATGGCGCATGGTCTCTATGTGCTCAGGATCAATCCGCAGAGGCGGCAACACGCAGGAAGAATCGCCAGAGTGAATGCCGGCCTCTTCGATGTGTTCCTGAATGCCGGCAATGACGCACGCACTGTCGTCACACACCGCGTCAACATCAAATTCCGCCGCCTGCTCGAGAAACTTATCAATTAACACCGGACGATCCGGGGTGAACCCAACGGCATTGCGCACATAATCATCGAGGCTCTCCTCATCATAAACTATCGCCATCGCCCGCCCGCCAAGGACATAACTCGGACGGACCAGGACTGGGTATTCAATCTGGCGGGCTATCTCTCTTGCGTCTGCGGGCGTTTCGGCCATCCCGTTTTGGGGCTGGGGAATCCCGAGCTCACTAAGCAGCGCTCCAAACCGTTTTCGATCTTCCGCCAAATCAATCGAATCCGGAGCCGTACCGATGATGGGTACTCCTGCGTTATGCAAACGCATCGCCAGATTCAGAGGTGTTTGTCCGCCAAACTGCACGATTACCCCGTCGGGCCTTTCCGTCTCGACAATGTTCATCACATCTTCAAAGGTCAGAGGCTCGAAATAAAGCCGGTCGGAAGTATCGTAGTCGGTCGAGACAGTCTCCGGATTGCAGTTGACCATGATGGTCTCAAATCCGGCGTCGCGAAGAGCAAATGCCGCATGGCAGCAGCAGTAGTCGAATTCTATTCCCTGTCCTATTCGATTGGGGCCAGAGCCAAGAATCATGATCTTGCTCCGGTCAGTAGGTTGTGCTTCGTTCTCTTCTTCGTACGTTGAATAGAGATAGGGAGTATAGGATTCAAACTCTGCACCACAGGTATCCACCCGCTTGTATACGGGGATGATTCCCAGACTCTTGCGATAAGAGCGCACATCGTCTTCTGATCTGTTGGTGAGATAGGCGAGACGCCGATCCGAGAGTGCCGCCTCTTTGAACCGCCGCAGGAGCGCAGGCCCGATCTCTTCGAGTCGTTTCCCTTCGACTTCACGCTGAATCTCCATTACTTCCTGAATCTGCTCGAGAAACCACGGATCGATGCGGGAGAGCCGGTAGATTTCCGAAATGGGCCAGCCATGCTGCAGCGCATAAGTGATGTAAGAGAACCGTTGTGAATTGGGTCGCGCGAGCTTTCGCTGCAATTCATCGTCAGAGATGTCCTCCAGCCGAAGCGGCTTGACGGCCTCAAGAGAACGGAGGCCTTTGAAAAGCGCTTCCTTGAAGGTCCGCCCTATCGCCATGACCTCACCCACTGACTTCATTTGAGTGCCCAGGACGTCTTCCGCTTCGGGAAACTTTTCAAAGTCCCACTTCGGAATCTTCGCCACAACATAATCAATCGTCGGCTCAAAAGATGCCGGAGTCTTTCTTGTTATATCGTTGGGAATCTCGTCCAGCGTGTAGCCGACAGCCAGCTTCGCGGCAATCTTAGCAATGGGAAAACCGGTGGCTTTGGAGGCAAGAGCCGAAGACCGTGATACTCGCGGATTCATCTCGATTACGCGGATGTCGCCGTTTGTCGGATTCAATGCAAACTGAATGTTCGAGCCGCCAGTCTCAACTCCGACTTTGCGAATCACTGTGATGGCCATGTCGCGCATCTGCTGATACTCGCGATCGGTTAGGGTTTGCACAGGCGCCACAGTTATCGAGTCTCCTGTGTGTACACCCATGGGATCGAAGTTTTCGATCGAACAGATAATCACCACGTTATCTGCCAGGTCGCGCATGACCTCCAGCTCAAACTCCTTCCAGCCGAGAACTGACTCTTCAATCAGAACCTCGTGAATCGGTGAAGCAGCGAGACCGGCGCGCACGATGTCTTCAAACTCCTCCGGGTTGTAAGCTGTGCCACCGCCGGTACCGCCCAGTGTGAATGAAGGTCGAATGATTGCCGGATAACCCGTCTGATCGACAATGGTTTGCGCTTCGAGCCACGACTTTGCAAAACCGCCTGAGGGCATCTGTAGGCCCGCCTGGTCCATTGCCTCCTTAAAGAGCATCCGGTCTTCGGCAATTCTAATGGCCTCGCGTTTGGCGCCAATCATCTCGGTCCCGCATTCTTCCAGCACACCTGCATCTGAAAGAGCAATGGCCAGGTTAAGAGCCGTTTGTCCACCCACAGTAGGTAACAGAGCATCAGGTTTTTCGCGGCGAACGATTGCGGCCACTGACTCGAGGGTCAGCGGCTCAATGTAGGTAACGTCCGCAATCTCGGGATCGGTCATGATCGTCGCCGGGTTGGAGTTGACCAGCACCACTTCGTATCCCTCCTGGCGCAACGCTTTACACGCTTGAGTACCCGAGTAGTCAAACTCACAGGCCTGGCCAATGACAATTGGTCCCGATCCGATGATCAGGATTTTGTGGATATCAGTACGTTTGGGCATGTGGGAATCGGTTTGTACTTGTTGACCCGAGCGGAGTCAAAACATTATACATAGCGACAGCAAAACAGAAGAAACTCCCGGAAAGGTCTCACGACCATGGATAAGAGTTTAGGCCGTCAGCCAGATCGCATTCACCTGTGGGTCCCGCAGCTATCAATAGTCACTCTGTTAGCTGTTCTTACCCTCGCCGAAGTTGGGATTGCCCAGACCCCCAGGGACGCCGAAGGCTACAACAATCGAGGTCTCAGTCGGCAGAATAGTGGCGATGTCGATGGAGCTATCGAGGACTAATTGAGACACTCAAGGGGCAACAAACTGTGGCGGACAGCGATTTCGAGCGGGCCTTCAAGATCGATCCTGCTTTGAGAGCGAGCTACAAGAGTTTTATTGAAAATAGGCGACGGCCCCAGTGAGGCTACTGGTCGCCATCAGATTCTCGTGCCATCAAACCGTTGTTTGTCGATACGTTTCCGGTAATCATCACCATGAATCTCGACCTTATTACACATTTCGTAAAGGCGGCTGCGAAGACGGGTGCCGATGCGTTCCTCCAGTATAGGTCGGACTGTATCGCGATTACGTCGATCCGTTAGTTTTGCTCTGCGCTTCCCCCCACCTGTTTCTTCTGACTTCCCTTCTTCTACATTCTGCTGGATGGCCGGCTCGTCGAGGAAATTGGTGGTGAAGATCGTCACCTTTCGATCGTTGTAGCGCGTGTTGATGATCTGGTACATCGTGTCACGTACCCAATCAGTGGGCACAGTGGAGCCCAGCTCATCCAGGACGAGCACCTCCGCCTGATACACCGGCGCGAGAACGCGCATCTCAGAAGTCCGCGAAATGGGATTGTAAGAATCTTGAATCTGTTTTAAGAGCGAGCCAAACTCATAGAATAGACAAGGGACGCCTTTGCTAATCAGGCCCTTGAGGATCGCAACCGCAAGATGAGTTTTGCCAACGCCAACCGGTCCAATGAAGAGCAGGCCGCGATCAACGCCCGGATAATCAAGTACCATCCGACATGCATACCGGAAAGCTATATTTTGGGAACTATTGGCTTCACTGCGGAAATTATCTAGCGAGCAATCCAGGTAGCGGCGAGGAATACGCGCGGCTTCCAGCAAGCGCTTCTGCGAGTCAATAGCGCGGCAGCGACAAGGACGCGCACCTTTGCCCGGAATTACCTCCATGCCAGTGCCAAAACAATGGCCACAGACGGTCGACTGCGGGCGCAACTCGCTACTTCCTGGCGTCGTCGGAGAAATCGATTTCTCAGCTTGCGCAGTGCCTGTATTGCTGTTCTTGTTAGAAGGCATTAGCAAGAATAGAGGCGACCAAATGAGGTTTCAGCAGCAAACATAGGATTCAACTCGGTAAACACAATTATAGCATTGCCCGGGTCGATTCTTACCGGCGATTGTCGTAGTCGCTATGTTATATTTGTGGTCAACGATGAGCCCTCGTTGTTTCAATCCGCGTTGTCGTTTTCGCACGGGAGGATTTTTTCATACACATGGGTTTATTACATTCCCTGATGACCAAGCTTGGCCTGATCGCGTTAAACACCGATCGCCATCCAATTCGAGTCTTCCTGCTGGATGATGACACACGAAGACATGAATGGTTCGCAATGCGCTTCAAAGGTGATCTCATTGACGTGGCCCATAACGTTGAGGAGGCAGAGCAACTACTGGGTACAAATTCTTATGATGCCATATTTCTAGATCACGACCTGCATCCGGAACATTACAACTCAGATAGTCTTGATGATCAGCGGACTGGATATGCTATCGCCTCATGGCTGGCGTTAAATCCTGAAGTGCAGCGGGCCTCAACGATATTGGTACACACACGTAATGCGGATGGTGCAATGCGGATGGTGGAGGAGTTGCGCCGTGCCGGCCGGATGGCCGAATACGTGCCGTTCCCACTCCTCGCCGAACGAATCAAGCACTACTGGCGAAGATAGGGTGGCTAAGTGCAAAGAGAAAAGGGTTGGACACTTTTCATTTTGTCATTTCGACGCCTGCGATTTTACATCAACTGGGCATTGATAATTGCAGATGAGAAATGAAATCCCTCAAGGATATTGATGAGGATGAAGCAGAGAGAAGCCACGGCACAAATGCGCGGCAATTCATGAGAATCCTCCTTTCCGTCCGAGTGAACACGCACTAATCAGATCTCTTGCCCTCAAATTTCTCTTTGTTCAGAGAAAGGTCTTCGGCTTGAAATGATTTGAACCTCATGCCTTTTGGCGCGCGAAAAACAACCTGTATCAACGCTATCGTGCAGCTCCACAGGGCTGAACCCAATGGTTGATTCGGTCGATACCCTTCGGGTACGCTTCGTTTGCGATCTACTGTGCCGCACTCACGTGGCTGCTTCTGCGGTTCTATGGCAAGCATCCGACTCTGATTGCAGGTTTACGGTTCGGGGCAATCGCTGGGCTCGTCTACGGAGCTGGTTCCGTGTGGAAGGAAAAATTACTTGAACCAATCTGCGAGGCAGTCGGTTGACCGATGTTCGCGTATTCTACGCGCGACGAAATTTCCTGGTTTTGGCTATCGGTAAGTTGTCGAAGATATTGGTGGCCAGGGACGGAATCGAACCGCCGACGCCGGCCTTTTCAGGGCCGCTTACCGAATCGCCGAAGTGGTTTAGAATCAACCGATGTCACTGAACCTAAAGCGCTTTTGCGAATGACTCTTTTGGGATACTCTAGGACTATTTGGGCCGCTTTAGCGTCTTCGATGTATGCGTATTGTACGCGCGGCCGTCGACCCTCGACTTCCGCACCTCCAGAACTGGGCAAGCCCCAAATCACCCCTGACTTTGACCTCAAACGTCGCGCAGTGAAGCTGGAAAAAAATTGCAAGATAAAATATCGGGGCCGCGTAAACCCCTGAAACGAACGGAGCGCATAACAAAGCCTTGCAGCTGACGGCGCGATAGCATGTCTCTCAAATAGTTTCTTTCTGCTCAGGTTGAATGCTGTTCGCGCGCCGCAGCTGAAGGCCATCGTTAGATGTCTTGTAGCCGTTAGTTCCGAACTAGCTCATGATTATTCGAAAAGAAGTGCTTGGAAAACAGGTGCAATTTGGAGGGGAAGAACACCGCGGATGGCTTCCTTCCAATTCTTCGTGGCCCAAGCCCACTCCCCTAGAGAATCTTGTGCTCGATGTCCGGATTCTTGAAGGTGATGAAGGGTTCATTCTTGAGTGGCAATCTCCAAACACAGACGATGGCAATGATTCCTGGCACGCGACCCTTGAAGATGCAGAGAGTCAGGCCAAGGTCTGTTTTGGAATTGAAAGATCGGAATGGCGCGATTCCGATCGCGACATCTAACAAGCGCTTGCAGCGGACTCGCTTGAAGCTCGCGTTAGTAGTCATTTGATCTTAAGCTTGAGTGAGTTCGCTCGCCGCTGAAGCGCATCGTTCGGCTTTTATCGATTTATGTGCCGAAAGCCCCGAAAGGATAAAAAGGAGAAAGAATTATGAAGAGAACCACTTTGTTTATTTTGACGGCCATCGCGGCTGTTTTCTTTGCCGCCTGCGGGGCACCGGCGGGTAACACACCGGCAAATAACGCAAACGCCAATGCGGCCAAGCCAACCGCGGCTGCGCCAACCGCGGATGCACTTCTTGCTCTCGATAAGCAGGCGAATGAGGCATATTTCAAGGGTGACGCAAAGTTTTTTGAGGGTATGTTGAGTGACAAGTTCGTCATACTTGGGCCGGGCGGCTCGCGCATGGACAAGGCTGCGACCACCAAGATGATTGCCGGCGTCAAATGCGATATCAAAGACGGCTGGAAGCTCGATAACAACATTTCTTCGGTGCAGGAGCTCACCCTTAGAGCATTCTCTTTTGGAAAAGGAGTCTGTCAATGGAAAGAAAGCTGAGGATTGCTCAGTACGGTTGCGGAAAGATGTCTGTTTACACCATGCGCTATGCCATGGAGAAGGGTGCGGAAATCGTCTGCGCCTTTGGTCGGAGTCCTCACACTATCGGCAGGGATATTGGCGAAATCGCGCGCGTGGGGAAGACCGGGGTTCTCGTCCAGGATTCAAAGGACGCAGTTGCGATTCTGAAGGAGAAGAAGCCAGACGCCTGCATCATTACCACCGCGAGTCTGATGCAGGATCTCAAGGGCTCCTTCATGGATTGTGCCGAGAGTGGCGTGAATGCCATTACCACCGGTGAGGAGGCCTTCTATCCTTGGAATTCCTCGTACAAGACGACCCAACTGCTGGACGAGTTGGCCAAGAAGAACGGCTGTACCCTCTGTGGCTCCGGATATCAGGATGTGTTCTGGGGACATCTGATCACCACGCTTGCGGGCGCCACTCACACCATCAAAAAGATCATCGGAAAATCTAGCTACAACGTTGAGGATTACGGCATTGCGTTGGCGAAGGTTCACGGGGCAGGCTTGTCCCTTGCGGACTTCGAAAAGGAGATTGCTGCCGCCGACAAGATCTCCGACGCGGAACGAAAGGCCCTGATTGAGCAGGAGACCTTCTTGCCTTCCTACATGTGGAGCGTAAATGGTTGGCTCTGTGCCCAGCTGGGACTCAAGGTCCAGGAACAGACCCAGACGTGCGTTCCCCAGACCCACGACAAGGAACTTCGTTCCGAAACGCTTCAGATGACCATCCCCGCTGGAAACGCGACGGGAATGTCCGCAGTGGTAACGACCATCACGGAGGAAGGGATTGTCATCGAAGCCGAGTGCATCGGCAAGGTCTACGCCGCAGGTGAGTTCGATCAGAATGTCTGGACCATTCAGGGAGAGCCCAACACCGAGGTCATCATCAACC
>Ga0209341_10002796_pt1 | contig 16477 bp, 14 predicted proteins | sample RifCSP13_2_FD_184020 | JGI IMG/M metagenome (GOLD analysis project Ga0209341, IMG submission 184020) | Soil microbial communities from Rifle, Colorado - Rifle CSP2_sed 13_2 (SPAdes) (version 2) | ecosystem: Environmental > Terrestrial > Deep subsurface > Rock core/Sediment | place: Rifle...
CTCGCGGCCAGCGTCGAGCCGCGGCTGCGGACGGGCGGGCTCGTCGAGGTAGACGAGCGGGCGCGCGGGTGCGGTGGGCAGGCCGAGCCGCTGCGGCGCGCCGGTGAAGCCTTCGAACGCCCGCCGCACGTCCTCGATGGCCGGTCGCGCGTCGAGGGCCACCGACACCGTCTCCGTGTGCCCGTCGAGGACAGGGACCCGGTTCGTCTGGGCGCTGACCTGCACCGGGTGAGGCTCGATACCGCCGGCGCCCAAGCCGCCGAGGATCTTCCTCGTCTCCGCCTCGATCTTCTCTTCTTCGCCCGCGATGAACGGGATCAGGTTGCCCAGGATGTCGAGCGACGGCACCCCCGGGTAGCCCGCGCCGGACACGGCCTGCAGTGTGGTCACGAGGCACGAGCGCAGACCGAAGGCGCGAAGGGGGGCAAGCGCCATGGTGAGGACGACGGTAGAGCAGTTGGGGTTGGTGACGAGGAGCCCGCCCCCCGGCCGCTCCTGACGCTGGAGGCGCAGAAGTGCGAGGTGGTCGGCGTTGATCTCGGGGACGAGGAGGGGCACCGCCGGCAGCATCCGATGGTTGCGTGCGTTGCTGACGACGGCATGGCCGCCGGCGGCGAAGGCTGCCTCCAGCTCGCCCGCCACCGCCGCGTCGAGAGCGGAGAAGACGAGGCGAGGTCCCGCACCCGGCCTTGCCGGCTCCACCCTGAGGTCGGCGATGCCCGCGGGAACCGGCGTCTCCAGGCGCCAGGCCGCCGCCTCGGCATAGCGCCGTCCCTCCGAGCGCTCGCTGGCGGCGAGCCACGTGAGCTCGAACCAGGGGTGCCCAGCGAGCTGGAGGATGAACTGCTGACCCACCCTCCCGGTCGCACCGAGGAGGCCCACTTCGATTCGTCGCGGCATCGTTTCTCGCGAGGACGGCTGATCAGGCTGGCGGAGAGAGAGGGATTCGAACCCTCGGTAGAGGGGTTACCCCTACACGTGATTTCCAGTCACGCCGATTCAACCGCTCTCGCATCTCTCCATCATTGAGCCAGGGGGGGCTGCGCCGTCCCCCTGGAACCCCCGTTGCCTATTATCGGGGGTGCTGCGTCGTGCCCCCCAGACCCCCCGCTCGCCCCGCGGGAGTGAATCCCGCTTCGCTCGCCATCCGTTACCTGCTTGTCGGCGACATCTCGGGGTGGCGGAGAGGGTGGGATTCGAACCCACGGTACCCTTTCGGGGCACAACGGTTTTCGAGACCGCCCGATTCAACCACTCTCGCACCTCTCCGTCCTTCCGCGGTGCCGAGACAATCGCTGATTCTACCGCAGGACCGACGCGGGCGTCGGCGGGCCCATCTCCAAATGAAGGCGGGCGCGACGATCGCGAGCGTGAAGCACTCGCGGGGACGGTCCTCCTCCCCTGGGAAAAAAGGGCTAACCCTCGAGGAGGGAATCAAGATCACGGTATCCACTGACAATCCGCACGACGTCGATCCCTTCTTCCACGGCACGATACAGGATCAGATAGTTCCCAGTAGGAAAGCTCCGAATACCGGAGCCGAGCCTGGGCCTCTCTCTCCCCGCCAGGGGGGTGCGTGCGAGGAGGCGACACTTGGCACGAAGTCGCTCTACGAGTCTATCCGCCGCGATGGGCTTGTCTGCCGCCGCGTGGAGCCAGATCTCGACAAGATCCCCCTCCGCGGCCGGAGAGAGGAGGGCCCGCTTCAAGCCTTCTTCAAGCGTTCTCGACCGGTAGCTTTGATCCGCTCGACCGCCGCCCGATCGAACGGCCGCCTCCGACCACGTCTGAGCTGGCTCAGGCCTATTGCGACCTTTTCCTGGAGGTCCTTGAGACGACGCTGACGAATCTGGTCTTGATCGTCCAGAAGGCGCAGAGCTTCACGAACCACCTCGCTGGCTGAGCCGTAACGGCCGCTGGCAACTCTCTCGTTGACGAGCTGTTCCAGCTCGGGGGTGAGGGAGACATTCATGTATCCGAGAATACCCCAACTGTCAGGCCTTGACAAACCTTGCTAGATCGGCTCGTTGGGCCTGGGGGCCGCGCTCTGGGGCGCGACGGCCTGTCAGTTGGCGTCCTGTCAACGAGGGCCTCCACAAATCAAGCACGCCGGGGCCCGCGGCGGGTTCGGAAGAAGCCCTGGAGCACCGCCCGGCATTCCTCGGCCAGGACACCCTCCACGGCCCGGAAGTGGTGGTTGAGGCCGAGCGTGCCCACGTCGAGGATCGACCGCACGGCGCCGCCCTTTGGGTCCGCGACGCCGTAGACGACGCTCGACACCCGGGCGTGCACGAGCGCCCCCACGCACATGAGGCAGGGCTCGACGGTGACGTACATCGTCGATCCCGTCAGCCGGTAGTTGCCGAGGCGGCGGGCGGCGCGCCGCAGCGCGACGACCTCGGCGTGCGCGGTCGGGTCCTGGCTGCGGACAGGGCGGTTGCGCCCCCGTCCGACGACGCGGCCCGCCGCGACCAGGACCGCCCCCACCGGCACCTCGCCCTCTGCCCCCGCGCGCCGCGCCTCGCGCAGGGCGAGATGCATGAAGGCCTCGTGGCCCCGGCCCGCGCCGGCATCGTCTTCGCGAGACGCGGTCCTGCCGCGAGGGCGTGGCATGTCGGTTGTGCCTGCAACGCGCAGGCAAGGCGACGATAACACGCGGTCTTCTTTGCGTGAGGGGCACCGCGGCGCGTGAGACGATGAACCGTCGACATGCGGGCACGGGCGAGAGCGCTTCCGGAGCGTATCGTCGCCGGGGGGCAGACCGGCGTAGACCGCGCCGCGCTCGACGCGGCGCTCGGCCTCGGGATCCCTTGCGGGGGCTGGTGCCCGCGCGGACGGAAGGCCGAGGATGGGCCGATCGACACCCGCTACCCGCTCGCGGAGACGCCCTCCGACGACTACGCGGAGAGGACGGAGTGGAACGTGCGTGATGCCGACGGCACTCTCGTCCTGACGCGCGGCGAGCCGAGCGGGGGAACCGCCTTCACCATCGCGACCGCGCGCCGGCTCCGGCGCCCCCTCCTCGTCCTCGATCTCGACCGAGACCCCGACCCCGCCCTGGTCCGCCGCTGGGTGGCGGAGAAGAGGATCGCGGTCCTCAACGTCGCCGGACCCCGCGAGAGCCAGCGGCCGGGTGTGCATGCCGAGGCCCGGCGCTTCCTCGACCTCGCCCTCGCGCTGCCCTGAAGGCGCCTCCTCAGGAATACCAGCTCGGAGGATGGTGGAGCCGTCCCACGTGCCGCTTCTGCATCGCCTCGATGGCGGCGAGGTCACGGCGGATGGCCGCCGCCGTCTCCGGCCTCGGCCCCAGCTCGAGCGCGGTGAGGAGGTACTGGTAGGCCGCCGCCGCCTCGTCCCTGTCCTCGAGGAGGATGGCGCCCGCGAGCGCATGAGCCTCGGCCAGCCCCTCGCCCCGCGGCGCGTCGCGCACGGTCCGCCTGAGCAGGAGGAGCGCGGCGTCGGCGTGGCCTTGCCCGCGCAGCCAAGCCGCGAGCGCGACCGCATCCACGGGGAGGAGGAGGCCACGGGCGGCGGGGGCGGGGAGCGAGAAGTAGACGGAGGCAGCGTCGCCGTAGCGACCCTCCGCGATCGCGGCGCGGATCGCCTCCGGTGCGGACGCCGCGGACACCGCCTCGATGTCCTCCACGCGGGCGAAGAGGCGGCGGCGGTCCAGGACCCAGGCCACGGCCATGCCGGCGATGAACCCGCCGAGGTGCGCCCCGTGGGCGACGCCGCCCTCGCGAACGACAAGGAGCGGCAGCAGGTTGTCGGCCACCAGGTAGAGCCCGAGCACGATCCGGGCCGGGATCTGGAAGACCTGCATGAGGAAGGGGGGCAAGAAGGCGAGGACCCTCACGACGTTCTTTGGGAACCAGATGAAGTAGAAGCCGAGGACGCCGGAGATGGCGCCCGAGGCCCCGACGAGAGGCACGTCCGAGGAGCGGAAGACGAGGGCGTGTGACAGCGTCCCCGCGGTGCCGGTGGCGAGGTACCAGACGAGGTACGCGAGCGCCCCCAGGCGGTGCTCGACGTTGTCCCCGTAGATCCACAGGAAGAGCATGTTCCCGAAGAGGTGCATCAACCCCGCGTGCAGGAACATGCTCACGAGCAGGTCCTGAAGCTGGGGCGCCGAGGGCCGGAACCCGTGCTTGAACACGAAGAGGTCATAGGCCGACACCCCCCTCACGAGGTCGGGAAGCGACGCGCGGTCCCCAACCTCGCGGGCCATGACCTCCAGATAGTCGCGGAACGCGGGGTCTTGGACGTCCGCCCGCCGCGAGCCGAGGGGCACGCTGACGAGCAGAAACAGCGCGACGTTGGCGGCGATGAGCCCGTAGGTCATGACGGGCACGCCGCGTGGGTTGGGAGCGTCGCCGACAGGCAGGAACATGCCGGATCTCCGGGATCTAGCCGCGCAGGTGGCGCGTCGAGGTCCCTTTCCCCCCACGACGGGCGGCCCGGCGCCGGGAGCCAGAGCCGCGGTCGTCCCAGAGCCGGTAGCCGCCCATGAAGGCGTAACGGTTGTCCCCGAGCCGCGCCCCCGGGGGGAGGCCCCGGAGCTGCTTCGCGTTCCCCCCGCCGATCACGACCTCGTCGACCTGGAAGGCCGCCTGCAGCCGGGGGACGATCTCGTGCACGATCCGTCGCCAGCGCTTCTTGCCCATCCGGTCCTGGGCCTCCTTGCCGAGGAACTCTTCGTACGTCTTGCCGCTGCGGTACGGGAGGTGCGCGATCTCCAGCGGCTGGACGAGCCCGTCGAGGACGAGCGCGGCTCCGAGGCCGGTGCCGAGACCGAGGAAGAGCATGCGCCCCCCGGCGTAGCTGCCGAGGGCCTGCATGGCGGCATCGTTGATCATTCTCACCGGCCTGCCGAAGGCGCGCCGGTAGTCGAAGCGGACCCAGCCCCGCCCGAGGTTGTTCGGCTCTTCCACCGGACGCTCGTCCAAGACCGGCCCCGGATAGCCGATGCTGACGACGTCGTAGCGCCAGCCGGCGACCGCCTTCTTCACCGCCGCCGCCATACGCCTCGCGGTCAGCCTGGGGCCCGATGCGAGCTTGAGCGGCGCGACCCGCCCCGTGGCCAGGAGCTTGATGTTGTTGCCGCCCACGTCGACCACGAGGACCCTCACGCGCGCGCCTTTCCCCTTCTGTTTCATCGCTCGCGAGCGACACCCTAGCGCGAGCCACCCCGGGGGTTCAAGAGGGGCGTGCCGCGGCCGGGCGCGCACCCCGCGTGCGGTCCTCGCACTGCCCGTGCGGAGCTACGGTCCTCCGCGGGGCCCCGCGCGCCGAGCCGCTCGGGGTCACGCCGGCGCCGGTCTCAGGCGTCGCTTCGCTAGGCGGATAGGCCGACCGGGCAGGCGACGCCGGTGCCGCCGAGGCCGCAGTACCCGTTCGGGTTCTTCGCGAGGTACTGCTGGTGGTAGTCCTCGGCGTAGTAGAACTCCGGCGCCATGCGGATCTCGGTGGTGATCGTCCCATGGCCGGATGCCGCGAGGGCCTGCTGGTAGGAGTCGCGGGAGGCCTCGGCCTTCCGTTGCTGCTCCCCGCCGTAGACGTAGATCGCCGAACGGTACTGCGTCCCGACGTCGTTGCCCTGGCGCATGCCCTGCGTCGGATCGTGGTTCTCCCAGAACACGCGCAGCAGCTCGTCATAGTCCACGCGCTTCGGATCGAACACGACGCGGACGACCTCCGCGTGCCCTGTCCGCCCGCTGCAGACCTCTTCGTAGGTCGGGTTGGGTGTGTGACCACCGGCGTAGCCCACTGCGGTCGTGAAGACGCCAGGGAGCGTCCAGAACTTGCGCTCCGCGCCCCAGAAGCACCCCATGCCGAAGAGGGCGATCTCCATCCCTTCCGGAAACGGGGACTCGAGCGGATGACCGTTCACGTGGTGGGCCTTGGGCACCCGCATGTGCTCGGAGCGGCCCTTTAGCGCCTCCTCCGGCGTCGGGAGCTTCAGCTTGTGGGTGGGCAGCCACATGGGATCACCTCCCCTTCGTAGGATCGCACGGTGCCGTTCCACGGCGCCACCCTCGGCGTGAGGCTCAGTTCCCCAGCAGCTTCGCAAACGCCTCCGCCAGGGCAGGGGCCGTCGCGGGGCCGACGGAGTTGACCTCGCCGTACTGCGATTCCGCACGGCCGTAGGCGAAGGGCGGCGTCGTGTCCCACTGCGAGCGGGGCAGTATGTAGCCGATCTCGTCGTTGGCGAGACCGAGCACAATCCTGAACTCCGACCGCATCCAGCCCTTGAGCGACGACTCGCGGGGAGCGCCCGGGAAGTCCGCGCCCCTGTCCTGCGGATCCTGGATGCCGCCGATCACGAGCTCGGGATAGATCTCGCCGGGTACGCAGAGGGCCTCGGCGTCGCCGAGGCGGACATGGCCGATCTCCGTCCGCAGGTCGTCGCCGAAGATTGTGGTCGCGCGGCGCCCGCGCGAGTAGAGCGGGCGATCGAGGACGCCGAGGAAGGCGGCGAGACGGAAGAGGCGGTTCTCGAGAGGAACGAAAACGGTCGCACTGCGGTAGGCGAGCGCGGCCGAGGCCGAGGGCCGCCCGGAGGTCCTCAGGGCCTCGATCGCGGCCTCCGCCGCCCGCTCCCCCACCGCCTGGGCCAGCTCGAAGCTGTCCGCGGAGACTGCCTTCCCCGCGGCGTCCGTGAGCCTCAGACCCAGCGGCGTCATCAGGCCGCCGATCGAGCCCACGAGGAAGACCGCCGTCCCGCCCCGCCTCTCCTCGAGCCGCCGGTTGAGGTAGTGCGCGTAGTCGGAGGTGACGAGCGTGTTCTTCCCGCCGAGGGCCTCGGGGTGGCTGCTCCAGTTGACGACCGTGCCCAGGGCGGAGCCGTCCTCGCGCACCGCCTGCAGGACCACGAGCTCGTCGTCGATCACCCGCGGCAGTCGGCCGTCCTCGATGAGGCCGGGCGTCCGCGTCCGGGCTAGCATCAGACGGGAAGGCTCGAGGCGCGTGAGCGCCTCGCCGGCGGTCTCGGCGATCGCCCGGCGCACGCGATCGAGGTAGGCGGGATCGACTCCGGAGCGGAAGCGGCTGCTTCCCCAGAGGCCCATGGTGTCCGGCCCCTGGTGGTTGTGCGTGCTCGTGACGATGAGCACCGCGTCACCCGCCGTCCCCCGCAGGAGCGCCCGCGCCTTCTCGACGTCGGCGTGGAAGAGGCCGATGATGTCCACGGACACGATGACGATGCGCTGCCGGCCGTCGCTCACCGCCACCGCGCGCGCCCACAGATCGTCGTGAACTCCCGTCGCGCGGCGGTCGTTGTCGAATCCGGCCAGGTAGACGGGCTGGCGCCCGAGCTCGGGTGTGATCGTCCTCTTCGCGAAGCCGAAGCTCAGGCCCCCGCCCGCGGGAGCAACGGGCGCCACCAGCGCGCCGAGCAGGAGCACGAAGGCGATCACGAAATCTCCCCACCCCGGTGATCGAGGGCGACCTCGAGCGTCCGCGTGGGCTGTGCGGTGACGTCGCGGGGTCTCCCCCCCCGGCGCTCACGCCAGCGGTCCCACCACTCGCGGGCCTGTCTCTCGCCCCAGCCCCCGAGGTCGCCGAGGCCCCGGAGCGCGTCGCGCAGCGTGGCCGCGCTCGCCGGGCGCCGCGCGGGGTCCTTCTCGAGGCAGGCGAGGATGAGCCCCTCGAGCCGGGAGGGGACGGGCCGGCGGAGCCGCTCCGAGGGAGGCAGCGGGCGCGAGTGGAGGTGATGGCTGCACACCTCCACCATCGTCGCCCCGGTGAAGACGGGCTGACCGGTGAGAAGGTAGTAGCCGACGGCGCCCAGGCCGTAGAGGTCGCTGCGGGCATCGACGGAGTCGGGGGCGCGGATCGCCTCCGGCGAGAGGTAGAGCGGCGTGCCCTGGATCACGTTGGCCTGGGTCAGCCTCGCCTCCGAGCCGCGCTCGAGATCCCTGACCAGGCCGAAGTCGACCACCTTGGCGACGTCGGGGACCCCGCCGCGCTCGCAGAGGATGATGTTCTCGGGCTTGATGTCGCGGTGGATGAGGCCGATCCCGTGGGCCTCGACGAGCGCGGAGGCGACCTGCTGGAGCACTTGGACGACGCGCGCCGGGGGTTGGGGGCCGTCGCCCCTCACGAGGGCCTCGAGGTCCGTCCCCTCCAGGTACTCCATCGCGTAGTAGAAGATGCCGTCGGGCGTCCGACCGTAGTCGAAGACGGAGACGGTGTTGGGATGCGAGAGGCTGGCCGTGAGCTGGACCTCCCGCTCGAAGCGCGCGAGGGCGGCCTCGCCCGCCCTCTCCGGGAGGAGGAGCTTGATCGCGGTCGGCCGCCGGAGCATCGCGTGGCGGGCGCGGTAGACCGAACCCATGCCCCCCTCGCCCAGCTTCTCCTCGAGCGTGTACTGGCCGAGCTGGCGGGCCTCGCGGATCTCCGCGCGCAGCCCATAGATCACCTGAGAGACGAGCGTCGCCACCACGACCGAGCACGCAGTCCAGAGCGACGACCAGAAGCGGTCGTTCCACGCGATGAGGGGACCGAGACCCGGCGCGGGAGGCAGCACGTGGATCACCGCGAACACGGGAAGGGCCGCGAGCAGACTCACGCCGGCGGTGCGGGCGGCGGTGCTCGGCACCAACACCGCCCGAATGATGACCACGTTGGTCAGGATCAGGACCAGGGAGTCCGCCAGCTCGCCCGCGAAGGCGGGCGGCACGACCAGCGCCTGGATGGCGAAGCCGGCCAGGACGAGCGCGACCGAGGCGGTGTCGATCGCCCGCAGGAGGCCGATGGACAGCCCGGGCCGGCGGCGGCAGAGCTGCCACGCGGCGAGGCTGACGACCAGCGTCGCCGCGTGCAGCAAGGCAGGTCTCGCGTCGACGTGCGGCGCGTAGTACGGACCGAGGAGGGCGGCGACGCCGAAGAACGATCCCGAGATAGAGAAGGAGACCTTGTTGAAGAAGGCCACCCGGTCCTGCAGGAAGGCGCGGCCGCTCTCGGTGTCGAGGGCGAGGGCGGAGGAGCCGCGGAGACGGCGCACGACCTTGGGGGTGACGGGCATGAGGGCTAGTATGCCCCGAGCCGCGGCTCTCACAGACGGCGGAGCAGTTCGCGGATGACCTCGCGGGTCGGGATGCCGCGGGTGCCCACCGCCGCCGAGCCCCAGGCGACGGCGGTCTCGAGCGCAGAAGCCATCGCTTCGCCACCGACGAGGGTGTGGACGAGGCCCGCGGCGAAGGCGTCGCCGGCGCCGGTCGTGTCCACGACCCCAAGCTCAGGCGCAGGGGCCGCGAGCCGCTCCTTCGCCGACACCGCTTCCGCCCCGCGCGCGCCCCGTGTGAGCACGACCCACTCGAGGATCTCGCCCGCCACGCTGCGGCCCGAAGCCCAGGGGCAAGCGAGGAACTCTGCCGGCAGATCCGACTCCGAGGCGACGAGGATGTGCGCGGGGCGCGCACCGGGCGTGATGGGGGGCACGTGCGCGACGACGAGCGCGCGCGTCGCCGCCTCCGCGAGCAACCCGGCCAGCTCGGGCTCCCGGCTTCGGGCATAGAAGACGTCCGCCCCCAGATCGCGCAGCCGCACCGGCGGGCCGCTCTCCCGACAGCGGTGCACGTTCACGATCGTCCTCTCGCCCTCCGGATCGAGGAGCACGACCGAGCGCGTGCTCTCGCCGCTCACGCGGAGGACGGCACCGGTGTCGATCCCCTCCGCCCGCAGGGCGTCGAGCAGCCACTCCCCCGCCTCGTCCGTCCCCACCGCGCTGACGAGGGCGACGTCGTGGCCGGCGTAACGGAGGGGAAGGCCCGTGTTCGCCGCCCCACCCCCTAGCCGCACCTCGCGCCGCCGTGTCTCGAGGTGACGCCCCTCGCGGAGCGGCTGCGCCAGCTCCAGCACCTCGTCCTGCGCCACCGATCCGACCACGACGATCCGGGCCATCGCATCCCGGGCGGAGGTGCCGCCCGGGGGCGATTCTAAGTCCGCTCGACCATCTGCACCGGCGAGGCCTGGAGCCACGCGGGATCGGTGCGGAGGACGGCGCCCGTGCGGCGGTCGACCTGGCCGAAGGCGAGCACCCCCGTGGGGCAGCCTTGGACACAGGCCGAGCAGCGCACGCACTCGGGGTCCTCCATCGGCAGGCCCTTGTTGGCGAAGTTCATGACGTCGATGCCCTGGTGGCAGACGCTCGTGCACACGTTGCAGGAGATGCACTTCTTCTTGTCGGCGAGGATGCGGAAGCGCGAGAAGCGCGCGTAGACGTGCATCAGCGCGGCGAGCGGGCAGGCGAAGCGGCACCAGGTGCGGCCGCTGAACCAGAAATAGAGGCCGTAGCCGAGGATCCCGGCCAGGAAGAGATCGACCCCCCAGCCGTACCCCTCGAAGCCGAGGGCGAAGGCCCGCGCCGCCCACGAGCGGGGAGAGATCCACCCCGCGATCCGGAGCAGCATGAGGGCCGTCGCCAGCGCGAGGACGATCTGGCCCAGCGCGTTGAGGCGGTTCCAACGCGGGCCGTGCGGCATCTTGTGGCGGTGGGTGTCGCCCAGCGTCTCCGCGAGCGCCCCGCACGAGCAGATCCACCCGCAGTACGCCCCCTTGCCCCAGAAGTAGATGAGGGCCGGGATGAGGACGAAGGTCTGCAGCGAACCGAGGACCAACCAGCCCCAGAGCGGCTGGGGCGTGAACCAGTTGTAGACGTTGAGCGGCCAGGCGAGCACGAGTCCGTAGGCCCGCCAGTACTCGCGTCCGTGGCCGTAGCTCACCGCCGGGAAGAGCTGGTCGGCGAGCCAGCCCCATGTCCCGCCGTCGAACCAGCCCTTGTGCCCGAGCCAGGGCAGCACGATCTCGGGCAGCAGGAAGAGCGGCAGCCACTGGATTGCGACCAGCCCGAGGGTCTGCGCCCGCACGTACGGCGTGCGGCGGCGGCGGATGCGGCGCAAGCCGAAGACGAGGACGATCAGCGAGTAGGCGAGAGTGTAGTAGAACGACGTCCCCGAGGCCGAGATCCGCAGAGTGCCGAGGAGCGTCGCCGGATCGGCGAGGGAGGCGGCGAGGGCGCCTCCTGCCGCCTCGAGGACGGCCAGAAGCCGGGCGGGGTCGGGGTTGAGCCAGGACGGCAGCGGCCCGAGAAGCGGGAGCGCCTTCCCCGACTTCCAGTGGTAGAGCCACGTGCAGAAGAGCACAAAGGCGGCGAGGGCCGACCACCCGCGGGCGCCCATCTCCCCCGCGACCACCACTCCGGACCGGCGGAAGAAATCGAGAGGGGCCTGGCGGCCGATCATGAGGAAGACGGCGTCGTTCTCGAGGCTGACCGTTCGGCCCCCGGAATCCCTCAGCTCGACCTCGCGCTCGCGAACCTCCCTCACCTCGCTGCCGAGCATCAGACGGACGGAGCCGGGCTTGCGGTGCGCGCCGAGGAAGCCCCCCGCCGCCGTCGTCACGCGCTCCGAAACCGGCCGCTCCACCGCGACCTCGGCCGTGGGGTTGGCGCGCAGCGTCTCGAGCTGCGCCACGTTCTCCGGCTTGGGGCGGACGAGCTCCCGGCGGCGGTAGGAGAGCGTCACGCGCGCACCGCAGCTCGCGAGGGCGATCGCGGTCTCGACCGCGGAATCCCCGCCTCCGACCACCAGGACCTCCTGCCGGCAGAAATCCTTGGGGTCGTGGAGGCGGTTGAACACCTTGTCCCGCTCCTCGCCGGGGACCCCGAGGCGGCGGAAGCTGCCGGAGCGCCCGACGGCGACGATCACGCGGCGGGCGGGGAAGACCCCGCCCCCCGCGAGGTGGACCTCGAGACGCCCGCCCCTCCGGACCACGCGCTCCGCGCGGGCCGATCGCGGCTCGATACCGCGGGCGAGGGTCGTCTCCCTGAGCTCGTCGAGGAGGCCCTCCTTCACCGAGGAACGCTCGGTAAACTGCAGCTCTCCCGCCGGGACCATCTCCGTCGGATATGTGTAGATCGGCTTCGCCTTCGGGAAGTTGACGAGGGTGGAGAAGGGCTCCGACGCCTCGAGGATCTCGAAGCGGAGCCCCTCCCGTCGGGCCTCGAGGGCCGCCGCCATGCCGGAGACCCCGGCGCCGACGATCACGAGGTCGAGGACGCCGTCATCGCCGTCGCGGCGGGCAAAGGAGGGCTCGGCCACGATCGTCCGCACCGCGCGCGCCCCGCTATGCGAGGCGAGCTTCAGGAGCGGCACCCCGGTGAGGTCGCCGACGACGTAGACACCGGGGACGTTGGTGGAGCCGTCCGGGCGGACGACGGGCAGCTTCTCCACCTCTCCCGCCGGCCACTGCGTGTGCAGCCAGCGCAGGTAGCGACCGAACGCGCTCACCCGGCTCCTCCCCCGAACGACCTCGTCGGCGATCGCGCCTGAGGATACCGCGAGGGACAGGTCAGCTCCCCAGCCGCCTAAAGGTGAAGGTGCCCATGGGCGCCACCATGCCGGAGAGGGCGAGGGGCGGGGTCTCGATAGAATGGATCGGCTCCCGCGGTTGCGTGTCCCGGTCGGGGGAGGTGAAGGTGACGCCGCTGTCGCTGCCGGCGTCGTACGGGTACAGCATGACGACCTTCTCCCGGACCCAGTCCCCGTTCTCGACCAGGCTCAGGTCGTGGACGCCCACGAACCAGTCCGGGCTGGGGGCGACCATCGAGACGAGCGTCACCAGGGGGTGCTCGAGGCTGATCTCGAACTCGACGCTCGTGCTCGCGGGGGAGAGCGGGATGCTCTCTCCCCGGATCAGGTGCTGAGCGTGGGCGGCGCTGATCGCGGCCATGATCTCGAGATCGAGCGGCGAGGTCCGGCCCTCTTCCGCCATCCTCTCGACGCCGTCGCTGGCGATCGCCCCCGGAGCCCAGAACCGCACCCGCGCCGAGTGGGTGCCCCCGATGAGCCGGGAGAAGTGGGGGTCGGACGGGATGTCGGTGGGATGGGTCTCCGCCCGCCACTGGGCCTCGAACGTGACCGAGTAGCGCGCGGTGGGCGCCGCGGGCGAGGGGGTCGGCACGGGGGTGGCGAGGGTGGGGCTCGACCCGCCCCCGCAGGCGACACCGAGAAGCGTTGCCCCGATCGCCAAGAGAGCTCGGGTCACCTGTGCCTTCCCTCCTCCCCCAATACACTCGAGAACGCCGCCGGGGGGGACGGCATTCCCGGCCGCCGGCGGCCTCCTGCTCCTACTCCAGCGGGAGAACGGTCGTCAGCTTCTTCCGCTTGAGGACGAAGCTCGTGTTCGCCGAGCGCACGGCCGGGAGGAGGTGGCGCGTGAGGAAGGCCTCGTAGTCGCTCATGCTGCGGGCCACGACCTTGAGCAGGTAGTCGGTCTGCCCGCTCATCGAGTAGCACTCGAGCACCGCGGGAAGGCTCTGGATGAGGTCGTCGAAGCGCTTGACCGTCTGCGGGTGGTGGTCGTCGAGCGAGATGTGGACGTAGGCAGTCACCGGAAGGCCCACCGCCTCCGCTTCCAGGAGGGCCGCGTAGCGCGCGATCCTCCCCGAGCGCTCGAGTCGCCTCACGCGTCGCCAGCAGGGCGCGGGCGAGAGGCCAACCCTTTCCGCCAGCTCCCGATTGGTCAGACGGGCGTCCTTCTGGAGCTCTTCCAGGAGACGGCGGTCCAGGGCGTCGAGGCCCTCGCGCGGGCGCCGGGGCGGAGGTCGACGGGTAGGACGTCGCGGTCGAGCGGGCACCGTCGCATCACCCTACCACATTCCAGGCTGTTCGAGCAATCTTATTGCTTGAAAACGCCGAACGCCGAGACAAAAGGCAAGCACCTTCCCTCGCCTCCGTCCTAGGATGGGAGCAAGGGAAAGCCGGCGAAGGATCAAGGGAGGAGGCGTCCAATGCCCAGGGGCTCATCCACTCTCGGAAGTGCCGGCACCGCGCCCTCCAACTACGGCCAGAGCAGCCACGGCCTGCGCGGGGACTACAGCCGGATGCGGCCCGACTACACCGTCGATCAGGACTGGAGTGCCTACGGCGAAGCCGAGCACGAGCGCTGGCGCCGGCTGTACCGGCGTCAGATCGAGCTCGTCCCCGGTCGTGCCTGCGAGGACTACGTCGCCGCCCTCATGCCCCTGGGCTACGAAGCGGGCATCCCCCGCTTCGAGGACGTGAACGCGCGACTCGGTCGCGCGACCGGCTGGCGGCTGGTGGCCGTGCCCGGCCTCGTGCCCGACCTCGTGTTCTTCGAGCACCTCGCCGCCCGGCGCTTCCCCGTCACCTGGTGGATCCGGGACGAGCGCGAGTTCGACTACATCGTCGAGCCCGATGTGTTCCACGACTTCTTCGGCCACGTCCCCATGCTCTTCAACCCCGTCTTCGCCGACTACATGGAGGCCTACGGCAAGGGCGGGATCAAGGCCCACGGCCTCGGGGCGCTCAAGTGGCTGGCGCGCCTCTACTGGTACACGGTCGAGTTCGGTCTCATCCGCACGCCTGAGGGCGTGCGCATCTACGGGTCGGGGATCCTCTCCTCCCCGAGCGAGATCGACTACGCGGTCGTGAGCCCGAAGCCGCGCCGGGTGGCGTTCGACCTCATGCGCATCATGCGCAGCCAGTACCGGATCGACGCCTTCCAGGAGACCTACTTCGTCATCGACAGCTTCGACCAGCTCTTCGAGGCCACCGCCCCCGATTTCACTCCGCTCTACCAGGAGCTGGCGACGCTTCCCGACCTAGCGGCGAACGCCGCGCTGCCCGAGGACCGGCTCGTCTCCTGACCGGCCGGTCTAGGGCACGAGGGCCACGATCCGCAGCGGGCCGCCGGAGCCGGTCGCGATCTTCATCGGTAGCGCGATCACCCAGGCCCCCCACTCCGGCAGCTCCTCCAGGCGAGCGACGTTCTCCAGGCCCGGCAGGTCCGCTCCGTTCGCGAGCCGATGGACGGGGAAGTCCTTCGACGGTCCGTAGTCGATGCTGGCGGTGTCCACGCCGAGGGCCGCGACCTTCCTCTCCTTGACGAGCAGCTCCGCCGCCTCGGGCCCGTAGGAAGGGAAGTGGAGGTTCGAGGCGTCACCGGGGCGGTCGTCGCCGAGGTAGCTCTTCGCGTCCGGCCATCGCCGCCCCCAGCCGGTCCGGAGGAGCACGATGCTCCCGGCGGGGATCCCTCCGTGCCGCCCCTCCCATGCCCGCACGTCCGACACCGTCAAGCGGTAGTCGGGGTCTCTCCCCGCCGCCGCGGAGACGTCGACCACCGCCGCGGGGGCGATGAGCTGGCGCGGCGGGACCTCGTCCGCCGCACGGCGCCCCTCCGCGAAATGGACGGGCGCGTCCAGGTGCGTGCCCCCGTGCTCGGGCGTGCAGAAGGCCTTCGACGAGTAGAAGAAGCCCCCCTCGGTGGGGCCGTGATGCAGCACCCTGAGCTCGAAGCGTGAGGGCGCGGTCGGCCAGTAGAGGGTCGTCTCGTCGAAGGCCCACGTGAGGTCCACGACCCGCGCCCGCGCGAGATCGACGGGCGGCGGCGCCGCCGTCTGCGCGCCGAGTCCGAGCGGCAGCAGCCAGAGCAACCCCCCCAGGCCCGCGGCGCATCGCGTCATGTTTCCCTCCTGGCGTTCGGTGTCGTCCCCCCTTGGCGGAGGCACCTTTTGGGGCAGCGTAGCACACCGATCGGCACCGCCCTCCGCTATGGCGCCGCGGGCGCCGCGGGTGTACCCTGCACGCGAACGTCTCCGGAAGGACGCCGATGGTCTCAGTGCGGACGCTTTCACCCCGTCGCCCCCTACTGCTCGCGGTGGTCGTCCTGCTGGCAACGCGCGCCGAGGGCCAGTCACCGACCACTCACGGCCTGCCGTTCAAGGGCGAGGAGGCCGAGGTCTTCCTGAAGACGGCGAGGGTGACGGAAAAGAAGCCGATCGGGGTCGGCGTCACGCACGCCGAGCGGCTCACCCTTACCGACGGGGAGCGCTCCTGTCGCGCGGCGTGGAAGACGATCGATGAGCGGCGACGGGGGGTGACGAGCTTCCCCGGCAGCGGCTTCGTGGTGGACTTCACCGACTCCTACAAGCACGAGATCGCGGCCTACGAGCTCGACAAGCTCCTCGGCCTCGACTTCGTCCCCCCGACCGTGGAGCGAACCCTCGACGGGAAGCCGGGCGCCCTGCAGCTCTGGGTGGAAGGGGTGATGACGGAGTGGGAGCGGTCGAAGCAGAAGGTCGAGCCACCCGACCTGGAGGCCTGGAACGACACCATGTACAAGGTGCGCCTGATCCATCAGCTCACCTACAACTCCGACTACCGCAACATCCGCAACGTCCTCATCGATCCGGAGTTCCGGATCTACCTCATCGATTTCTCACGCGCCTTCTACCCCCAGCCCTTCCTGCTCGAGCAGAAGGAGCTCAAGCGCTTCTCCCGCTCGCTCCTGGACAGCCTGAAGCGCCTCGACCGCGCCCAGCTCGACGAGAAGCTGGGCCGCTCGCTGGGCCGTCCGCAGATCGACGGCCTGCTCAAGCGACGGGACCTCATCGTGTCCCTGGCCGCACGCCGGGTCGCGGAGCAGGGAGAGGCGACCGTCCTCTACCCCTAGG
>Ga0209341_10002800_pt1 | contig 16470 bp, 12 predicted proteins | sample RifCSP13_2_FD_184020 | JGI IMG/M metagenome (GOLD analysis project Ga0209341, IMG submission 184020) | Soil microbial communities from Rifle, Colorado - Rifle CSP2_sed 13_2 (SPAdes) (version 2) | ecosystem: Environmental > Terrestrial > Deep subsurface > Rock core/Sediment | place: Rifle...
CGTCCTACTCGCTGGTCTGGTACCGCGTCCTGCCGGCGCGCGCGTTCGGGGAGTGGAGCTACGAGGTCGCGGGAGCGTTCATACAGCTGGTCGGCCTCTTCACCATCCTCGTCACCGGCGGCGTGACCTCGCTCTGGTTCCCCTTCTATCTGCTTCCCCTCTTCGCGACCGTCTTCAGCTCCCGGCCGCGAGCGACGGTATTCGTGAGCGCCGTTGCCGTCCTCGGGATCGTCGGAGCCGCGCTCGCCGTTCCGCTCGCCGCGGGAGATGCTGCGAGCACTCGCGATATCGCGTTCCTGCGGCTGCTCGAGCTGGCCGCGGTCGCGAGCATGGCCATCCTCATCAGCCGCGCCATGCATCGCAGCCGGACCGGGCTCCTTCGGCGCGAGGAGGAGCTGCGCGAGGCGCTCGCGGCCACGGAGCGCGAGGCGCTGACGGATCCGCTGACCGGCGTGCACAACCGGCGCTCTCTCGAGCAGGCGCTCCTGCGGGTGACGAGCCGGGCGGAGCGGGACGCGCACCCCTATGCGCTGCTCGTCGTCGACGTGGACGGGCTCAAGGCGCTCAACGACAGGGCCGGTCACGTCGCCGGCGATTCGCTGCTGCGGCTCGTCGCCCGTGCCGCGACGGAAGCGGTCCGCGCGTACGACCTCGTCGCCAGGTTCGGCGGGGACGAGTTCGTGGTCGTGATCCACCACACGACGGACGAGTCCGCGCACCGCACCGCGGAGCGCATCCAGCAGCGCTTCGCGGAGCTCCTGGCCGAGGCGCCGGAGCTCAGCGGGACGACCATCAGCATGGGCGCGGCCACTTGGTCGCCCGGACGAGCGGCGAGTGACCTGATGGCGGAAGCGGACGCCGAGATGTACGGCGGGAAGCGGGGCCAGGGTCGCCGCCCGCACGACGCGCCGGCCGGCAGGGAGGCTCGGCGAGCCTAAGTAGCCCGGGATCGGGCGGATCCGGGCCCCAAGCCGCAACGATCGCTCCGCCCGACCGATGACGTTCGTGTGAGGAAGGTCGCGCTCCTGATCGTCGCGTTCGGCCTGCTCGTCTCGCTCGCTCGGATCCCGAGCGCGCAGGCTGCAGACCGCACGCTCGCGCCCGCCGCAGCCGCTCCGGCGATCGCTCCGGCCGCACCCAGCGCGCCTGCTGCCGCCCCGGAGCTCCCCGCCCAGGTAGCCGTGTCCGCCGCGCCGCAGCTTCGCGCGTACTGGGTCGATGCGTTCGGCGAGGGCTTCTACGACGAGGTCCAGATCGACCGGCTCGTCGCGGACGTGAAGGCCGCGAACATGAACGCGATCTTCGCGCAGGTCGTCCGCCGCGGGGACTGCTTCTGCTCCCGGTCGAGCCTCCCGCGCACCGAGGCCGCCATCGCGCCGGCGCCCTTCGATCCGCTCGAGAGCCTGATCACCAAGGCGCATGCCCAGGGCATCGAGGTCCATGCGTGGATCATCGCGACCGGCATCTGGCGCGGGACGACACCGCCGAAGGATCCGGCGCACGCATTCGTCCAGCACGGCACGAGCGCGAGCGGCGCGGCGTACTGGCTGACGAGGCGCTCGGACGGCGCCGACCGTCTCGAGACGGAGTACCACCTCGATCCCGGCCACCCCGACGCCGCGGAGTACATCGTCCGCATGGCCACGAGCATCGTCCAGGGCTACGACGTCGACGGCATCAACATCGACCGCATCCGCTACCCCGACGGCAACATCGGCGGTGCGCCCTCGTGGGGCTACAACCCGACGGCGGTCGCGCGCTTCCAGGCGGCCACGGGGCGTGGCGACGTCCCCGCCCCCGGCGATGCGCAGTGGGCCCAGTGGCGCCGCGACCGTGTCACCGACCTCGTCCGCCGGATCTACGTCGAGAGCTACTCCATCCGCCCCGACGTGCGCATCAGCGTCGACACGATCGTCTACGGCTACGGTCCGCAGACGACGGGCAGCTGGCTCGGCACGCGGACGTACGCGGAGCTGCTCCAGGACTGGGTCGGCTGGATGCGCGAGGGCATCGTCGACCTCAACGTCCCGATGAACTACAAGCGCGACGGCAAGGCCGACCAGCGGCGCATGTTCCTGGAGTGGAGCGACTACGCGAAGGAGCAGCAGTACGGCCGCGCGGTCGCGATCGGCACGGCGCTCTATCTGAACGACATCGCCGGAAGCGTCGGCCAGGTGCGCACTTCCGTGGAAGCGGCGGCCGGCCGCTCGAGCGCGGGATGGGTCGGGTACTCCTGGCGCAATCCCGACGACGCCGCGGCGGCGTTCACGCGGTCGGGCGCGGCGAGCCGCGCGGAGCTCGACCGCGCGCTCACGGAGTGGAGCCACTACGACCCCGACCGCGCGCCGGTCTTCGAAGCGCCCGCGCGCGTGCCCTCGATGCCGTGGAAGGCGGTCCCGACGACGGGGCTCCTCCGCGGGACGACGACCGCATCGCACTCCCCGGTCGACGTGCGCACCGCGGCGGGCGCGCTCGTGCGCGGTGGATCGACGGACGGCTCCGGCTGGTTCGGGTTCGTCGACCTCTCGCCGGGCACCTACACCGTGACGGTCGCGGGGAGGAGCTACACGGCAACGGTCGAGGCAGGTCGTGTCGCGACGGCCAGCGCCGCCGGCACGGTGGACTGCGCCAGCTCGAACAGCGTCGGCCCGGGCATCCCGCCGCCGGCGTCGGTGCCGTCGGGCCTGCCCGGCTTCCACGCCGCGTGGTACGGCCAGAGCGGCTACACCACGCTCTGCCCGGGCGAGCGATCGGTCGCCACGGTCGCGTACTACAACTCCGGAACCCTCGGATGGTCCTCCGGACGCATGGGCGAGGTCGCGTACCTCGGGACCTGGGAGCCCATGCCGGGGCAAGACAAACCCAGCATCCTCGGGGGCGACGGCACCTCCGGGTCACCGAGCACGGGCTGGCCGCGCTACGACCGCGTGGCGGTGCAGCCGCACGAGTTCGTCGGCCCGGGCCAGGTCGCGTGGTTCCAGTTCACGGTCCAGGCGCCCGCGGTGCCGGGCACATACCGCCTGGCCATCCGTCCGCTGATCGAGGGCGCGACGTGGATGGAGGACTACGGCGTCTTCTGGTACGTGACCGTCAAGTAGCGCTTCGCTGGGTCAGGCGAGGGGGCGCGGCAGGGCGAACAGGAGCGCCAGCGAGATCGCATTGACGGTCGCATGCGCCACGATGGGCGCCCAGAGGGTCCCGGACCGCCGGTAGATCCAGGCGAGGCCGAACCCGAGCACGAAGATCGGCGCGAGCACCCCGATGCCGTGCGCGAGAGCGAACAGGAGCGCGCTGACGGCGGCCGCGACGGCGAACGGCAGCCGTTGCGCCAGCCCCCCGAAGACGATCCCGCGGTACAGCGTCTCCTCGGCCAGCGGCGCCACGACGGCCCCGGTCAGCAGATCGAGGAAGAGCGCCTCAGGACCGCGGTGGGTGCCGAAGCTGACGACGAGGGCCTGTGGGCGCGCCCCCACCAGCTGGATCCAGAGGACGTTGACCAGGATCGACGAGATCCAGAGAGCCACCGCGCTGGCGACCGCGAACCGGAGCTGGCCGAGCGTCGGCCGGCGCAGACCGAAGTCATCCGGCGCGAGATGGAGGAAGCGCCGTCCCACGAGCGCGAGAACGACCAGGAGCGCGACCGCGCCCGCGGCCGTCACGGCGAGGATGTCCGCGGGCGAGCGCTGGTCAGCGTCCCGGCCGGCGACGCCTAGCGCGAGCACGGTGACGAGCTGCGCGCTGGTCATCGCGAAGAATGAGGCCACGGCGGTGATCAGGAGGCCGAGGACGCTCCACCCGGGGACCGCGGCAGGTGCCGGCGCGGCGGTGGAAGGGTCGCCCGCGAGCTCGGGGAGCGGCTCGGCTAGCGGAGGCCCGTCCGACGTGCGCGCAGCGCCGCCTGGAGGATCATGTCCGTCCACTCCGTCAGGAGCGGCCGGGGATGGCGCTTGAACACCCCGACCTCGGCGACGCCTTCCGGCAGCTCATAGCTCCACGGCAGATTGTGGACTTCCGACATGTATACGTAGGACGTGACGGGCTTCGTCCCGTCCTGACGGATCGCGCCCAGAAGGTCGAGCCTGGCGGGTACGAGGCGCGCGGACCCCCAGAGCTCGCGCTTCGCGACCTCGATGATCGTCTCGCCGCTGCGCCGCGTGCTCGAGGGGAATTCCCATCCGCCCCGGTCGGGACGCCGGATCCACACGGTGAGGTCGCCGAAGAAGGGGATGACGAGAGCGACCTGGGCCGATGCCGGCGGGAACTCCCTGAAGGCGCTGTCCCTGCGGGAGACGAAGCTCACATCGGCCATCGCCTCAGATCAGAACACGCTCCCCGGGTGAGCGTCAATAGGTCGGCGGTGTACCTTTCGGGTACGAGCGAGCCGTGACCGGCTCGCCGTCACGCGCGAAGCGCGTCGGCGACTCGGAACGGATCGCTGGCGATGACGCTCGCCGCGTAGAGCTCCATCGCGCCGATGTCGCTCGTGCGGTTGCCTGGATCGCCGCGGTCGACGACGCGCGCATGCGGAGGGAAGCGCTGCCAGTCGTCGCCGTCGGGTGCGAGCGGCGGCAGGTACAGGGCCATGTTGAAGGCGACCACCCCGAGGGAGCGATGAGCCGCGAGCGTCCGCGCGATCCCGCCGGCGAGCGAGCTCTCGTCGTCGCCCGGCCGCCCGAGGACGAGGACCTCTCGCTCCTTGACCGGCGTCAGGGAGGCGAGCACGCGCGCGCGCCCGGCCGCGATGCCCAGGCCGAGGGCCTCGTGGACGGCCCACAGATCGTCGAAGTAGTCGCGCTCGTACCGAGCGCGGTACGCGAGCGCCTGGCGACGGAGCGCCTCGACCTTCGGGTAGTGCATGCCGCGCGTCGTCGTCATCTGCATGTGGGCGTGGATGATCGAGCCACCGGCACGCCACGTCGAGTTCCACATCAGGAAGTAGTAGCGCGCGCCCGGATCCGCCTCGAGGGCGGCCTCGGCCCAGCGCCGCGCGGTCGCGAGGTGATCCCGCAGCTGATCCTCGCCGATCTCGACGAGCGGGTCGTGCGCGTCGAACACGAGCACGCCGTGATAGCCATCGTACTTCGCGATGTTCGAGGCGGTGCGCCCGCGTTCACCCTGGATGCGGCCGAACGTGTCCGCGGGAGTGCCGGTCTCGACGTGGCAGAAGGGGTCGCCGACGGCGTCGTCGATGGTCCGGCGCATCTCGTCCGCGCCCTTCACCTCCATGGGCCGGCGGGCCCGCAGCTCGTTGAAGAGCGCGCCCTGGAGGGTCACGAGGTCGGTCACTCGGACGATCCGCTGCTCGCGCACCGCCTCGACCGAGCCGAAGAGCTTGACGATCCACTGCTCCATCTCGGGAGGCTGCTCGAGGCGCCCGACGGTCGACGTGACCAGGTAGAGGCGCGTCGCGGCCGCCCGGGCATCCGCCGGCAGGCGGGTGAGCAGATCCTCGAGGTCGGCGATCTGCGCCGGGGCGACCAGCGTCATGCCGCCCGGCGCGCCACTCGGGCGGCCTCGTACATCTCGACGTAGCGCCGGGCCGATGCGGCCCACGAGTGGTCGAGCTTCATGACCCGCTCGACGAGCGCGGCCCAGCGCGGCTCGTCGCGGTAGGCGTGGAGGCCGCGGCGGACCGCGTCGAGGAGCGCATCGGAGGTGTAGTCGCCGAACGAGAACCCGGTCCCGCGGCGCGGGTCGACGTCGGCGTCGCGCACGGTGTCGGCGAGCCCGCCGACCGAGCGCACGACCGGGACGGTCCCGTACCGGAACGAGATGAGCTGGCCCAGTCCGCACGGCTCGAAGCGCGAGGGCATGAGGAACATGTCCGCGCCCGCGTAGATGCGCTGGGCGAGAGCGGCATCGAACCCGAGCGTGAGCGAGAGGGTCCCGGGGTGCTTGGCGGCCAGCTCCTTCCAGATCGCCTCGTACGCCGGCTCGCCGGTACCGAGGACGGCGATCTGCGCTCCGGTCCGGAGGATCTCCGGGGCGACCGGTGTGAGGATGTCGATGCCTTTCTGCTCGACGAGCCGGCCGATGACGCCGAAGAGCGGCGTCCGCGCGTTGATCGCGAGACCGAGCTCCTTCTGGAGCGCGGCCTTGTCGTTCACCTTGCCACGCGGATCGGCGGCGCTGTAGCGCGCGGGGATGTGGCGGTCCGTCGCCGGATCGAACACGTCGGTGTCGATGCCGTTCACGATCCCCCAGAGGTCGGCCTTGCACTCCCCCAGGAGCGCGTGGAGGCCGGCCCCGAACTCCGGGGTGAGGATCTCCTCGGCGTACCGCTCGCTGACGGTGCTCACGATGTCCGCGGCCGCGATCGCTCGCGCCATCGGGTTCAGCTGGCCGGCGGCCTCGACCTTGAGACGCCGCTTCGGGAGACCCGCGAGGTCGAGGATGTCGGCCTTGCTGTGCCCCTGATAGGCGAGGTTGTGGATGGTGAACACCGTGGCGGCGCCGCCGAGCTTGCGCCGGTAGGGGCCCGCGACCATCGCCACCAGCAGGGCGGAGTGCCAGTCGTGCGCGTGGACGATGTCGGGGCGGACGCGGGCCTGCGCCAGGTCCTCGGCCACCGCGCGCGCGAACGCGGCGTAGCGCTTCGCGTCGTCCGGCGCGCCGTAGACCTTGGCGCGTCCGATGCGCTGGTCGTTCCTGACGAAGATCGTGCGCACCCGGTCGCGCACGAGCGACGGGTACGACACCTTGATGGTGGAGCGGCCGTACGGAACGGATCTCGTCGCCCCGCCGTCGGGGATGCCGAACTTCGCGCGGTCGATGCTGCCGTGGAGCGGCATGTACACCGCGACGTCGTGGCCGAGGGCGGCGAGCGCCTGCGGGAGGGATCCCGCAACGTCCGCCAGGCCGCCGACCTTCGCGTAGGGAGCGACCTCAGCGGCCGCGAACACGATCCGCACCCGCGCGACATCGTACGGAAGGCGGGTCGGCGGCGCCATGTCGGAGCGGCATCCGTTGGACGCGCTCCGTGTGTATGCGAAGTGTGAGATCCGGCCCCCGAGCGTTTCGGAGCGCGTCACTCCGGCGTTAGAACGGCAGTAGAGATCTTGGGTAGGCGAGCGCGGATCCGGCTCCGCCGGCCCGAGCCAGAGATGCAGAAGGAGCGCATGAGATGTTCACGATGACCAAGCTGGCCGCCGGCACGGTCGCCGGTGTCCTCAGCGTCGCGCTGACCGGGGCGGTCGCCTTCGCGGCGTTCCAGCCCGCCGAAGGGGTCGCCACGGCGGCGACGGTCGGACAGCCGGCACAGGAGCGCGGCACCGAGCGGCCCGAGGGCAAGGGCCAGGTGCGGGCCCTCGCGGCGATCCTCGAGCGGCTCGTCCAGAACGGGACCATCACGGCCGAACAGAAGGAGACGATCCTCGAGGCGGTCGGCACGGCCGCGCACCGAGAGGCGCGCGTCAAGCGGATCTGGGCAGGCCTGATGCGCGTGTCCGTGGAGTACCTCGGCCTACCGAGGCAGGACGTCGGCGCGGCCCTCCGCGCCGGTACGTCGCTCGGCGAGCTCGCCGACGACACCGACGGGAAGAGCCGGGACGGCCTGATCGACACCCTCGCCCAGCAGGTGACCGAGCGCATCGACCAGGCGCTGGCCGACGGCACCATCACCGAAGAGCAGGCCGACAAGGCGGAAGAGGACCTCGTCGAGCGGATCACCCGCTTCGTGGACCACGAATACGACGGTCGGGTCGGAGGCCCTGGCGGCAAGAAGACCCACGGGAAGCCCCGCGCTTAGAACCCGGAGCAAGATCTCGCACCCGACGCCGGATCCCTTCGGGGGTCCGGCGTCCCGGTATCTAGAGGGTGTCGGTCGGCATAACGAGGGCACGCGAGCACCCGTTCTTCTGTCGGACGACGAGGCGACCTGATCAGACGGGGGAGGCGAGGCCATGACGGGGCCGCTTTCGCGATCGATCGGCGTGGCGCGGGGTGCTATGTTCGGCGCGCCCGAAGGCCTCTCGGTCAGTGGCCAGACAAGGGTGGAGCTCGCCGTGGACCGCGTCCTCGACCAGCGCTACCGCGTCTTGGAGCCGCTCGGGGTGGGCGGATCCGCCCAGGTCTACCTCGCCCGCGACGAGTCGCTCCACCGTGACGTCGCCGTCAAGGTCCTGGACCCGCAGGCCGCCGGCGATCAGGGCCTGCGCAAGCTGTTCGTCCGCGAGGCCCAGGCCCTCGCGAAGCTCTCCCACCCGAACGTCGTGACGGTCCACGACGTCGGCGAGGTCGACGGGCTCCCCTACATCGTCATGGAGCACCTGCCCGGCCACTCGCTCAAGCAGCGCATCGACCGGGACGGCCCGCTGTCCGTGAGCGAGGCCGTTCGTCTGGCGGTCGAGATCGCGAGCGGCCTGGCATTCGCGCACTCGCGCGGGATCATCCACGCCGATCTCAAGCCGTCGAACGTCCTGCTCGACGAGGACGGCCACGCGAAGATCGCCGACTTCGGCATCGCACGCATGCCTCAGGAGGACGCGCAGACCCCGCAGCTCTTCGCGACGGCGATGTACGTCGCGCCCGAGCGCGTCGAGGGCAAACCTGTCTCCGGCGCGAGCGACATCTACGGCCTCGGCCTCGTGCTCTACGAGATGCTCGTCGGCCGGCCGCCGTTCACGAGCGCCAACCCGTCGGTGCTGCTCCGCGACCACGTCGTGCGCCAGCCGGTCCCACCGAGCCACCTGCGGCAGTCGCTGCCGCGCGAGCTCGACAGCGTCGTGATGAAGTGCCTCGCCAAGGACCCCGGCCTGCGCTACGCGCGCGCGAGCGACGTGACCAAGGCGCTGCTGGCCCTCGAGAACGTCGGCTCGGCCCTGGGGACCACGAGGATCAACACGCAGATCATGACCGAGCCGCTGCAGGGCTTCGTGCCGCGCGAGGACAGCCCGGTCGTCGCGCTGCTGCAGGCGTACGGAGCGCCCATCCGCCGCGGGTTCTTCGCGCTCCTGGCGGCGGTCCCGGTCTTCGCGCTCGGGACGATCGCCGCGTTCGACGTCGTCGCCTCGCTGGTGGCGGCCTCGCTCGTCGCGGTCGTCGCGCTGGCGGGCCAGCTCGGGTTCGCCCTCGCCCTCGCCTGGCTCATCGAGACGGTCATCGTCTTCATGTTCGTCCCCGGCCTGGCGGTGCTGTTCGCGTTCATGGGCCTCTGGGTGTGGCTGCGCGACATCCCGGCGGAGCGCACCGCTGTCGCGCTCGCGATGCCCGTCGCCGCTCCGCTCGGGCTCGCGCCGGCGCTGCTGCTCGCATCGGCGTCCATCCATGGGCTGGCCGGGGTCGTGAGCGCCGGGTGGGGCGCGGTGCTGACCGTGCTGTTCGCGGTCTCCGCCGGTCGCCAGACCCTCGGGGCCTACGTGCAGACCGGTCTCGCGTTCGACCCGGGCTCGATGTTCGAGGCGTCCCGCGCGATCGAGATGAGGAGCGCCGTGCTGCAGCTCTTCCGCCCGGCGGACTCGGATCGCACCGGAGCGCTGCTCGAGGTGTTCGAGCCGGACCGGATCGTGGGCCAGATGGGCACGTTCGTCTCGCGGGTCGTCGCGGCCGATCTCTCCGCGCTCGCGACCATCGGGACCTGGGTCGTGACCGCGGCGATGGTCTGGGCCATCACGCGGCTGCTCCGGAGCCTCTTCGACACGCTGTTCGCTCCGAAGCGGTGGTTCGCGCTCTACGTGTTCGCGACGGCCGTGGGCGTCAGCGCCGGCGCCGCGATCCTCTACATGACGTTCGTGACCTGGTCGCCCCTCGCGAGCGCGCCCGGCCGGCCCGCGGACACCGTCCTCTTCGTGGCGGCCGCGGTCGGCGCGGTGCTCGCGCTGGCCTTCGGGGTCGTCATCAGCGCGACGGAGGCGCCGGAGCCTGACGAGGAGCCGCTTCCACAGATGACCGGAGCGCGGAGCCCGGTCCGCTAGAGGACCGCGTCACGCGTCGCGGCCCCGCCGTCATCGAAGCCGCCCATCCAGGGCGCGCTCCGCGTCGATCGCTTCCCACGCGCGGTCCACGCTCGCCGCGATCCCCTGCCTCTGGAAGTACGCCGCGAGCCGCTCGACGTCGCGGCGCAGGAGCTGGCGCGCGCCCGTGTGCGTCACGACGTGGACCGTCTGCGAGAAGTCGATGAGCACGGGCCGCTCCCGCCAGTACAGGACGTTGTAGGCCGAGAGGTCGCCGTGGACGCGCTCGGCGCGGAGCATGAGGGCGATCTCAACGAGCATCAGCCGCCAGACGCGCTCGGCCTCGTCCGGCGCGAGCCGCACCGCTGAGAGCCGCGGCGCGGCGACCGGCGCGTCGCCGATGAAGGCCATGCGGTAGCCGCCCTCGGCCGCTTCGACGCGCGTCGTCCGCGACGCGCGCTCGGTGACCTCGATGCGCCCGACGGGCGGCGGGACCGTGACGCCCGCCTCGTAGAGCTCGTTGAGCGCCTCCCACTCGTGCCCCATCCAGGAGCCCTCGAGCAGGGCGTGGCCCGCGGCCCGTTTCCGGCGGATCCCGCGCAGCACGCGGGCGCCGCCGGGGCCTCGATACCGGTCCTCCCGGTAGGCCGTGTCGCCCTGGAACCCGCGGAACAGGCGTGACTTGAAGCGCTTCTCGGCTATGTAAGACACGCGGCGTTCGCCGCGGCTGTACACCACGGCAGACGCTTCGCGTCCGCCGATGTTGTCGCTCGTTCGCCCCCCGGCGATACGGGCGATGAGGCTGACCTCGCTCTCCTTGCCCGACTTGAGCATGCCGACCGTCTCTTCGCGGTACTCGCCGTCGACGAGCCAGTCGGCTGCGAAGAGCGGCGTACGCGTGGTCGATATCGACACCGGCGATCTCCTCCAGCTTTCTTTGGCAGGCGGGTGCGCGGGAGCTGGATGCCGGAGGACCGCCTGGACGCGTCGCGCCGGGAGGCGCGGGCTAGTGCCTGGCTACGCCGAGGCGGAGGCCGGCATCGCTGCAGCGGTCGTCACACGCATTGCGGGCCTCCTTCTGCCGCTCTCGGCGGCCATGTGGTACCGCGAGTGTCGCCGAAGTTGGCGCTGCGGTCCATATTGACCGGCACATTGTTCGGCTCGGTCAGGCCCAGCCTCATGGCTGGGAGCGTGCGTACGATCCTCCGGACATGCACTCGATCCGGATCGCGCGGCCAGAGGACGCGCCGGCGATCGCCGAGGGCGTAGATCCGCAGCTGGCAGGTCGCCTACGCCGGCCAGCTGCCGGATGGCGTCTTGAAGGCCCACGACGGGCGTCGCGAGCAGCGGACGCAGCAGACTTTGGGGCGAGATCGCTAGCGGCCGCGCCTCCGGTACGCCGATCCCGCGAGAAGGATCGCGCCGAACAGGACCACCGTGCCGATGTATGCCCACGTCGGGTCGCCCGACATGAACGAACCCGGCAGGTACCCGATGCCTTGAAGGATCCAGACGATCCCGGTCAGCCCAAGGACCGCAGCGATCCATAGGCGCCTCTTCACTACTCCAAGGTAGCGCCGTACTCGAAGATCCAGACTCTCTCAGTGCGTCACGCGGACCACGTCGCGCTTCTTCGGGACGGCGTGATCCCTGGAGGCACATGGGCCGATCTCGGCTCCGGCGAAGGAGCGTTCACGCTGGCGCTCGCGGAGCTCCTCGGGCCCGGGGGACACATCCATTCGGTGGATACGGACGCGAGCGCGCTTCGGGTCCAGCAGCGTGCGATGAAGGAGCGGTTCCCCGAGGTCACGCTCGACGTGCAGCGTGCGGACTTCACACGCCCGCTGGAGCTGCCGCCGCTCGACGGGATCGTCATGGCGAACTCGGTGCACTTCCATCGAGATCACGTGGCCGTCGTTCGTCACGTCGTGAGCTTCCTCGATCCCGGAGGGCGCCTCGTCTTGGTCGAGTACGACACTGATCGCGGCAATGCGTGGGTGCCCCATCCTCTCTCGTACAAGGCTTGGGAGGGGGTGGCCGCCGAGGCGGGACTCGCGAGAACGCGGCTGCTGCATCGCGTCCGAAGCCGCTTCCTCGGCGCAATCTACTCGGCCGTTAGCCATGTGGACGAGCCATGATGCGCGGCGTGAGACCGCTGCCGATCGCACTCGTGGTCACGCTTGCCCTGTCAGCTTGCACCGCACGCGTTGATCCTCCGCCACCGACGACCTCTCCTGCCGCGTCGCCAGCACCGTCCATTGCCGAACTCACACCTGTCGCCACGTCGATCCCTACTCCGACCGCGACGGCGACCGCAGTGGCGTAGACGGCGCCATCGGAAGCGGACAAGGCTCTTATCGATGCTCTTGTCCGATTCGCCCGCGCGCCCGGCTCTAGCACGGCGGCCACGGTCCCGTTCGCGGACGAGGTATCGCTCGGCCTGAGTGAACGGATCCTCGTCGCGCGTCCACGGGGCGATCTGGTTGCGCCCGATTCGTGGGTGCTCCACGCGGACCACTTCCGCGGACGCTCGGGGCCGTTCTCCGCGCTAGAGCTACTGGCCCGACGGGAGCCGACCACGGTCTGGGTCGGACCTCATCCGCACTGCGCCTCGCCACCGGCGCCGCCTCCGACGGATTTCGCGAGCCTGCGCCGCGTCAGCGTCCAGCCGAGCCAGCCGCGCGATGACACGTGCCTGTCCTGGTGGACGGTCGATCTATTCGTGTCGGTCGACGGTCGCGTGGCGGCCGTGACATTGGACCTCTGGGATCCGTAGCCGCAGTAGTGATCGCGAGCCAGCGCGCGCCGCGCTGTATACCCGGGAACGCGTTGACTGAGCGGGAGACGGGTCTCGAACCCGCAAAACCTTCGCCTTGGGAAGGCGACGCTCTACCAATTGAGCTACTCCCGCGTGCCCTCATTCTACCGTAGCGAGTCGCAGGTGAGCGCGGATACGATCGCCATCAGATCAACGAGATCTTGAGTATCACGAGGGAGCGTCGCGATGAGTGGCTCGCAGCGTGGCGTCAGTTCTTCGGTCCGGATCGGTGAGCCGGCTCCGGCGACCGCCGCTAGCTGCGATGGCGAGCAGATCCACGTGACCTTGACCGACGGCCGGATGGTGTCGCATCCCGTGCCTGACTGGGTCCGCCGCGCGCCGTTGGCGCAGCGAAGGAATTGCGAGGTCCAGGGCTTCGGCACGGCGATCTACTGGCCGGACCTGGACGAAGAGATGGGCGTCAACGAGATCTTCGGGGTGCCCGAGGACCTGATCGACGAGCTCGCGGGCTTCACGAAGGGGATGCCGCAGGTCTAGGCCGGCGCGGCGACCTTCTTCCGCTGGCCTGCGAGACGGTCGCGGTCGTGCTTTGTGAGCACTCGCTTCCGGAGCCGGTACGTCACCGGCGTCACCTCGAGCAGCTCGTCGTCCGCGAGGAACTCGATCGCGTCGTCCAGCGACAGGTCGCGGACCCCGTCCAGCCGGACCGTGATCTCGGAGGTGCTGCTGCGCATGTTCGTGAGGTGGCGCTTGCGCGCGACGTTCACCTCGAGGTCGCGCTCGCGCGCGTGCTCCCCCACCACCATGCCCTCGTAGACCTCGACCCCCGGGCCGATGAACAGCTGGCCCCGCTCCTGGGCCTGAGTGAGCCCGAACGTCGTGGCCGTCCCGTCCTCGAAGGCGACCAGCGAGCCGTTCGTGCGCGACGCGATGGGGCCGGCGTCCGGCCCGTACGAGTCGAACAGGGTGTTCATGACGCCCTGGCCGCGCGTCGCTGTGAGGAACGTCTGCCGGAAGCCGAGGAGCCCGCGCGTCGGGATGCGGTACACGCAGTGGGCCGTCCCGTCGTCGCGGTATTTCATGTCGACCGGCGTCGCGCGCCGCTGCCCCGCCAGCTCGACGACGCGGCCCAGCAGGTCCTGCGAGACCTCGATCTCGAGCTGCTCGTACGGCTCGAGCCGCTGGCCGCTCTCCTGGTGGAAGATGACCTCCGGCCGCGAGACCACGAGCTCGTAGCCCTCGCGGCGCATGTTCTCGATGAGGATCGCGAGGTGCAGCTCGCCGCGGCCGCTCACCACGAACGTGTCCGCGGTCTCGCCCTCGGCCACGCGCAGCGCCACGTCGCGTTCGAGCTCCGCGTAGAGCCGCTCGCGCAGCTTGCGGCTGGTGACGTGCGTCCCTTCGCGCCCCGCGAACGGGCTGTTGTTCACGCCGAAGGTCATCCGGACCGTCGGCTCCTCCACCTTGATCGGCGGCAGCGGCCGCGGGTCCGCCGGATCGGCGATGGTGTCGCCGATGCCGATCTCGGCGACGCCGGCCACCGCGACGATGTCGCCCGCGCGCGCCTCGTCGATGGGCTCGCGCGACAGGCCGGCGAACGTGAAGAGCTGGGTGACCTTCGCCGGCGTGACGGCGCCGTCATGGTCGATCCGCGCCACGGGCTGGGCCCGCCGGAGCGTGCCGCTCTGGAGCCGGCCGATCGCGATCCTGCCGATGTGCGTGTCGTACGTCGTCGCCGTCACCAGCAGCTGCGTCGGCGCGGTCTCGTCCACGTCGGGCGCCGGGATGTCCTCGAGGATGGCCTCGAACAGCGGCTCCAGGGAGGGGCCGATGTGCCGGTGGTCGATGCCCGCAGAGCCGGTGAGCGCGTTGGTGTAGATGGTCGAGAACTCGGCCTGCGCCTCGGTGGCCCCGAGATCCAGGAACAGGTCGAAGGTCTCGTTCAGGACGTGCACCGGACGGGCGCTGGGGCGGTCGATCTTGTTGATGACCACGATCGCGCGGTGGCCGCGGCGCAGCGCCTGCCGGAGCACGAACTTCGTCTGCGGCATGGGGCCGTCGACCGCGTCGACCAGGAGCAGGACGCCGTCGACCATGTTCATGACCCGCTCCACCTCGCCGCCGAAGTCGGCGTGGCCCGGCGTGTCGACGATGTTGATCTTCACGTCGCGGTAGACGACAGCGGTGTTCTTGGCGAGGATCGTGATCCCGCGCTCACGCTCGAGCGCGTTCGAGTCCATCACGCGCTCCGTGAGCTGCTCGTTCTCGCGGAAGACGCGACTCTGCCGGAGCATCGCGTCAACGAGCGTCGTCTTCCCGTGGTCGACGTGGGCGATGATCGCGACGTTGCGGATGTCGGTGCGGGCCATCCCTAGTCGGCCGCGGTGCTTTCGCGCTCCCGGCGCGTGGCCCGACGCTCCTCGAACTTCTTCGCCGAGGCGTCGAGCTTCTCGAGGAACCGGGCGAGACGCTCGCGGGCGTGCTCCGCCTCGCCGTCGAGCCCGGTCCGGTCGAAGACCTTCCAGTACCGGAGGAGCGGCCACAGGATGTCGTCGTGGTGGATGCGCAGGTCGTAGATGCCGGCGTCCGCCATCTGGGCGGCCTTCCGGAGGAAGCCGCTGATGCCGGCGCCGGGCATCTGGAACGTGAGCACCTCCTCCGTGATGGCCTTCATGGCGGCGGACGGGTCCGCCTCGAAGATCGCTTCGAGCGCCCCGCGGTAGAAGACCATGTGGAGGTTCTCGTCGGTCGCGACCCTCGTCATGATCCTGTCGGCGACGGGGTCGGCCGAGTACTTCCCCGTGTTCAGATGCGACACCCGCGTCGCAAGCTCCTGGAACGACGTGTATGCCAGACCCTGGACGACCCCGGCCGGATGCTCGTAGCCGCGGAGCGTGGTCTGCATGCGTCCGCGCTCGAGAGCGACCGGATCGATGTTCCGGGTGACCACGAGGTAGTCGCGGATCACGATGGCGTGGCGGCCCTCCTCGGCGGTCCAGCGATGCACCCACTCCTTCCACGGGCCGTCGCCCTCGTGGAACATCGCGTAGATGAGGCGGTGGTAGGAGGGCAGGTTGTCCTCGGTCAGCAGGTTCACCTCGAACGCGGTCTGCGCGACGCCCGTCAGCCGAGGCTGGTCAGGGGTCCACGGCTCCTTGTCGTAGTCGCGGCCGAGGCTGTAGGGGATGTAGTCGTGAGGGAACCACTCCTTGGCCACGCCCAGGTGCCGCTCGAGCAGCCTGCCGACGGCCGGCTGGATCTCGGCGAGAAGGGCGTGATCGGGATGCCGCGGGGCGCTCATCCCTGCCTGGACCCTGTCGGGATCGGTGGTCTCACTCGTCCATTGTGATGCGGTGCGTTGACCGACGCTCCGTTCGGCCGCCCGGCCGGATCAGCGTGGCCGCCGCGACGTGCCTCCCCGTGCCGGGCTCCGCGAGGCAGCGCCGGACCGCTGAGACCACCGCGGCGACCTCGAAGGGCTTCGAGATCGATCCGGCGGCCCCGAGGCGCTTCGCGTTCTCCTCGACGTCCCGGATGGCGCTCAGCAGGAGGATCGAGGCGGGCGGATCCGCGACCCGGCGGTATTGCTCCACGAAAGCCCAGCCGTCCATGATCGGCATGCGCAGGTCGACGAGGATGACGGCGGGCTGGTGATGGCGCACCAGCTCCAGGGCCGCGGCGCCGTGGGGAACCGTCGCGACCGCGTAGCCCTCGCCCGTCAGAGCGTCACGGAGCAGCTCGCAGATCGCGTCGTCGTCGTCCACCACGAGAACGCGCGGCCTGGGGCCGTGGCCGTCGCGG
>Ga0209341_10002812_pt1 | contig 16429 bp, 15 predicted proteins | sample RifCSP13_2_FD_184020 | JGI IMG/M metagenome (GOLD analysis project Ga0209341, IMG submission 184020) | Soil microbial communities from Rifle, Colorado - Rifle CSP2_sed 13_2 (SPAdes) (version 2) | ecosystem: Environmental > Terrestrial > Deep subsurface > Rock core/Sediment | place: Rifle...
GCGTACGCCGTGTTGTAGGTATACGCGCGAATAGCATCTTCGATACTAATCCGCTCATCAGGAAACCAGCCTGTCTTAGGTTCGCCGGCTACTGTTTGACGCGTCACTGCTGCATAGAGGCCGAGCATAGGGTTGATTGGATACTCAGACGCAGAGGTGCCGGGCCAGTCCGTGCCAAAGCTCAAAATCGCCCCACTCGCTTGAATACTCATGAAGGCGTAGGCGCCTTTGCTTCGCTCGACACCAATACGCTATTCCAGCTATGAAATCGTCCAGCTGGCGAATGCGCTCTTCCGGGGTAAGCCGCAAATTGTGCAGCGTGAGCGTCAGGTCGATGCCGAAGTCGACAGCGCGTGCGGCAGCCGAGCCTGGCGGCGGGTTGAGGAAGTAATCTTCAGCTTCCTTGCTCATTGTCCAGAAAGTATAGCACCTCATCAGGTAGTGTTAGTTAGTGTGTCGCCATGTTACGGGAGCGCACAGCAAAGATGAGTTTAGGGCCGCTGTTTTGGACACCAACGGTGCAGGGATTATTAAATTACGAGTACGTCCGTGATAATCCGGAACAACTTGACGACTCCTCCTGGCAGGTTGGGTTACCGCAAACAATCATCGACGATATTAAGGCATCCCTGCGTGGACCGGAGCGGCTCAGCTATTACCAGATCACGCCTTTACGCCGGCCCACTCTAAACCGAAAGATCCAGCAACTCTATGAATCAGGTGTCGTACTCTTAATTGGCACTGACAGTGGTATTCCGATGAACTTTCACAGTCAAACAACGTGGCGGGAGCTTGATGGACCAAAGCCGCACTCCAAAATCACGCCGGATAGTTATACGGCGCTTGTAAACCCAGCGGAATTCCCAGGCCCCAGTAAACCAAGAGAAATATGGTCCACACCACCAGGAACGTAATCGAAAAGGGCAGCATCAACGATACGAGTGTTCCGATCCCAGTCTTCTTCACATACCGTTGCGCGAACACAACTACGAGCGGGAAGTAGGGCATTAACGGAGTAATGATGTTCGTGGTTGAGTCGCCAATCCGATAAGCGGCCTGCGTCAACTCCGGCGAGTGGCCCAACTGCATCAGCATCGGAACAAAGATGGGAGCTAATAATGCCCACTTTGCCGACGCCGACCCAATTAACAGGTTGACGAATGCCGTCAGCAAAATAATCCCAATCATTGTTACCTGACCCGGTAAGGCCATCGCTTTGAGAAACCCCGCACCTTTCAAAGCGAGCAACGCCCCGATGTTTGATTGCCCGAAGGCCGCGATAAACAGCGACGCAAAGAATGCAAGCACGATGTAATAGCCCATCGTGCTCATTGATTTGCTCATCCCCTTGATTATGTCGCGGTGGCTTTTGACGGTTCCTGCCAGATACCCATAGACTACGGCGGGAAGCAGAAATATCAGAAAGATCAGCGGTACGATGGCCTGCATTAGCGGCGCGTTCGCTGCTGTTAGTTGTGGCGACGTTATCTGGGCATTCGTGAGAACTGCCTGACCGTGCGCGGCAAACTGTTCTTCACCCAGCCGAGTCTTCAGTGCATCCTGAAAAGCCCTTTGGCCAGCGAACTCCTGCTTCATCGCCTCGACCTGCTTCAATACGTCTTCCGGAATTGCGGCGGTGCGCAGCCGCTCGATCGATTGTGCAGTTACCTTGTAGCTCGGCGGCGAACGCAGCGCTGATGTCTGGGGAATCGATACCAGGGCCAGCAAGGCGAGGGCGGCAAACAAAGTCACCAATCCGCCAATCAACCCCCTGCGTTCCTTCTTCCCTAGGGTTTCCATCTTGGGCATATCTTCGACGTCGCCATCAACCTCAACATTGCGCAGGCGCGGCTCGACCACGCGGTCGGTGAGAAACCAGCCAACCGCGATAATCAGGACACTTGAAATTCCGGTGAAGAACCAATTGCAGAGTGGATTTACCGCACGATTAGGATCGACAATGCCTGCGGCGGCCTGTGTCAAACCGGACAGCAATGGGTCAAGGCTGGACGGAACGAAATTGGCGCTGAAGCCTCCTGAGACTCCAGCGAAAGCTGCAGCGATTCCAGCCAGCGGATGCCTCCCTGCGGTATAGAAGATGACACCCCCCAGTGGGATCACAAGGACATAGCCAGCATCCGCAGCGGTGTGGCTCACGATCGCGACGAGAATCAGCATTGGAGTCAGCAGCTTCACCGAAGTAAAACTCAAGAGCCCTTTCAAAGAAGCGTTGATGAATCCAGTATGTTCCGCAACGCCAACTCCGAGCAGGGCAACCAGCACTACACCCAATGGATGGAAACTGGTGAAAGTGGTCACCATGTTGGCAAGAAAAGAGGCAATCGAAGCGCCGGTCAGTTGATTGTTGATAGTGATAGGCTGTCCATTGCGCGGATCGATCTCAGTGAACGAGACGGGGGCAAGCAGGGCTGACAAAACCCAAACGACGATGAGCATAATCAGAAACAGTGCGGCGGGGTCAGGCAGCTTGTTTCCTACAATCTCGATTGTGTTGAGCGCGCGGTCGACCCAACGCGTAGTCGTCGCATCTGCGTTTGCTTTACCATTACCGGGCGTTTTCGATTTAGCCATCGATTCCTCCAGGATCAAGATCTGACCTCAGACAGGTGGTAGGGTACCCACACTGAGGCCTGCCTAAAGCGCAGACTATTTAACTGAAAGCCAATTTCGGAAAAGCTGGGGCTGTATCCTGAAGCCTTTTAGTGAATTTCGTCAAGATTCGGGATCCACGAAACATCACGAAACTACGCGAAGCAGAAAGTGTGGGGCTGCAGATGAACGCAGATAAGTTCGTTGTTACCACTCATGACAGCATGACGCTAAAGCGTCATGGTCTTTCATTTTCAACCTACCCCAGCATTCTTCTCTCTCTCTCTCCTTTTTGTCACACTCAAGTCTATTGTCACCACTCTCGACACCATACGCTTTAGCGTCATGGCCCTTCACCTTCGGCCTACGACGCGCCGCCTCCCGATTTTCATTTCTCTGTGTCTCCGTCCATCTCTGAGCCTCGGTGGTGAATCTCGTGAGCAGAACAGTAAACGAAAGAGCAAACCACAGAGAAGAGCGGAGACACAGAGATAAATGAGAAATGAAAAATGGAAAATGGGAAATTGGTCATTGTTCATTGTCACCACTCGAGAGCATACGCTTCAGCGTTATGGTCCTTCACTTTCGACCTACTCCGGGCCGCCCGATTTTCCATTTCTCATTTTCCATTTGTTCCTACCACTCCCGACACCATGCCCTACACTTAAGTGACAACTCAAAGTGTCTTCCATTTATGGCGCATAGATCGTAGTCTTACAGTGTCCCAGCTTGACTCGGCAGTATCGAACCGGCGGACGCTCTACTCAATCCTTCGATAACCTGTTCAAATGCAGTGTCCCAGATGCCAGAGCGCGCGCATCCAGCGTGATTACGATGACATGCCGGCGATCATCCGTGCCGTCGGACTACACAAGCTGCTTTGCAATAACTGTGGACTAGGATTCAAGGGCTTTGATCCACTAGGAAAACTGCATCGCGCGCCATCCGTTCAGGAAGAGCGCAACCGGCGTCGCGCTCCCCGCTATCGCGTGCACCTGCCGGCATCGATCTCTTTGATTGAAGAAGGTAACGAGGCCGGGAAGGCTACTTACACGGAACCTTCCAGAGGCCATTGCGAAACAATTAGCCAGTTTGGAATGAGCCTGTCGTGTGTGGGTACGCGCATACCTGAGCAAGAGTTGTCTCGCATCGGGCGACTCTTATTCGTCCGGGTGGCTTTACCAGAGGGTCAGATCGAGGCGGTGGTATCGATTGTGATGTACACCCGTACAGGTGAATCTGCCAAGAAAGGGTGGCTTCTGGGAGTAAGCCTGAAACAGATTTCCGACAGCGACACGGAGCGATTGACTGCGTACCTTGCCCGCCGCGCCGTCTCGGAACCGCCAGTGATCTTCGAGTGACGCACCGGCACTGCTTCGACCAAATGCGCGTGCCCGGACACTTGTCAACTCAGTTCTTCACGCCGGATAATAGCAGCCTTCCCGTCGGTCCTGTTGCAACTACTGATTCCAACAAAAGGAGTACAAGGCTATGTCTAACCCAGTCAAACCAATTCCTGAGGGTTATCATTCCGTGACGCCCTACCTCAGTATTAAAGGGGCGGCAGCTGCCCTCGAGTACTACAAAAAAGCCTTCGGAGCAATCGAGCTTTTCCGCATGGACGCTCCGGATGGTCGAATCGGCCATGCCGAGATAAAAATCGGTGACTCGCCGATCATGCTGGCTGACGAGTATCCGGAGATGGAGTTTGTTAGTCCGCAAACTCTTGGGGGCACGCCGATCGGACTAATGATCTATGTTGAGGACGTTGATACTGTGTACGCCCAGGCGCTTACCGAGGGCGGACAAGAGGTGAAGCCGCTTCAGGACCAGTTCTATGGTGATCGATCGGGAACTCTGAAGGATCCATTCGGTCATGTCTGGACTATCGCCACGCATAAGGAAGATGTCTCTCCCGAAGAGATGGACCGTCGCGCGGCCGCAGCGCACGGTGGCGGAGCATAAACTGCGGTTCGTAATTGGAAACGGCTTACTTGGTCTCATTCACACTTGATACCCTCTCGTGAGAATGAGGCCAAGCTATTTCGGTCTAAACTTGGATACTGTATGACGCAAACCTCCGACTAACGTAGTTGAAGAAGTGCGAACGCGGGAAAATAGACTGTGGAACGGGTCCCTTTTCTTGAATTACCGAATTGCTATCGTTTCAGAAATGACGCAATTGAGCTGATCGTCGCCACCGATATCGGACCAAGGATCCTCAGCTATGGGTACAGGAGCAAACCCAACATCTTTGGTGTATGCCCCGAAGCAGGCCAAAAGGCATCCTGGGGAGAGTGGAAGCCGAGGGGTGGGCATCGCTTATGGGTTGCGCCAGAGAACATGCCACGTAGTTACGAGCCAGACAATTCACCCGTGCACTTCTCGTAGAGGACAATCACATTCGGTTGAGAGGGGAGATAGGGCAGCTTGAATCACTGTCTGCAATGCAAAGGCTCGCTCCTGGGGCATCGGCGCAGCATGAAGAGACTTGGAACCTTATAGCAGGAGTGGAGGATGACGACCATAGCATTGCCGAGGCGTTCGCGAGTCTAATCTATTTCAGCGAGCTCCTGAATTAATCAGCTCCCTGAGGCTGGGCTCTCGGTGAATCCGCGCGGCGTAACCATTTCATTATTGAGAACGTACTTCCAACGACTGCCACGGCTATGAAGCCATACACGAAGTAATCTATGACTGGCGACTCCATCAGACGGAGAATTCTTCTCCCAAAATAGATCGCTAGCAGCGCCTCAAGCGTGAATCTGATTAGCCGGCCTGCAAACACAGCTCCCAGTAACAGGCGACGCGAACATTGCAAAGCCGACGCCGCCATGACCACTCCGGTGAAAGGGAACGGTGGTGGGATTAGTCTCTCTTCGGTCTCACTGCGTTCCAGAAAAGGAATTGCCTTAAAGCCTTTTCGGTTCATTGTTTGGCGGATCACCGACCGGCGGTGATGCAGGTTCACGCCCAGGAATCTCTGGGGGTGGTTCCACGTCAGGTGGCAGTGGCAATGGATCCATTGTCGGAGGGTCCATGGGGTCATACGGACGCGTCGGAGGTTGGTCAGGACGTTCATCTGGTCGCCAACGTTCATCGTTCTGGATAGTCATCGTAGTCTTTCAGCACCTTTGTGGAGTCGGATCGCGTTTGCAACCCGGAGCAACGCGAATGCCACCCTTGAAGATTGACGATTGACGTTCAAAATTGCAAATTGACTATTGACGATTTCAAATTTGACGGTTGGTGCTGCCCAACGACTTGTACTGGTCAGTGCATGAGAATCGGTCACAGTTGGAGATTTGATGGAGTGTTTTAGAAACCGCCGTCAATCGCCAATGGTCAAATCGCCAATTTGCAATCGTCAATCGTCAATCGTCAGTTGGCAATCATCAAACTCTCCAACATGCGCGTCTTAATCGTTCGCCTGTCATCAATGGGAGACTTGGTACAGACCCTCCCCGCTCTCAGCGATGCCGCAAAGGCGTACCCCGACATCTGTTTTGATTGGGCGGTGGATGAGTCATTCGCACAGGTTCCATCCTGGCACAAAAATGTCGAGAACGTTTTTCCTAGTGCTTTTAAACGATGGGGCGCCAATCTCGCTCGCGCGACTCGGACGGGTGAGTTCCGTTCTTTCCTGGGAAGGCTGCGGTCGCAATCTTACGACGCGATAGTTGACGTCCAAGGTGAGTGGAAGAGTGCCACGATTGCAAGGCTGGCAAAGGGGTCGCGGCATGGATATGACGGACCTTCGGTTCACGAATGGGGTGCTCATTTGCTGTATCGTCGGAAATTCCCTGTTTTAAAAGGTCAGCACTCAATGCGCCGGATGCGCCAGCTTCTATCCCAGGCGCTGGATTACTCATATGCAGAGACGGATGTCGATTACGGCATCGATCAAGCGCGGTTGATAGATTACACACCCACACCACCCGACCCTTTCATCGTTCTCATTCACAGCACGAGTTGGGCGTCGAAGGTTTGGCCAGAGGAGTACTGGCGCGAATTGGCGACTATGATAATGCAGGCTGGGTATCAAGTCGTGTTGCCGTGGGGTAATGAGATCGAGCGTGAGCGCGCGAGCAAAATCGCAGGCGACCACAAGAACGCGATGGTGTTGCCACCGCTGTCCATCTCTGAAAAAGCTTCAATTATTTCCCGAGCACTGGCGACGGTCGGTTTGGATACTGGTTTGAGTCACATTGCGGCGGCGTTGGGAGTGCCCTCTGTAACTCTATACGGGGCAACCGATCCGCTACTTGTAGGAGCTACTGGCAAGATGCAACTGCACGTCGCGTCAAACTTTGAGTGCGTCAAGTGTCACGAGGTGCTCTGTTCTTTCAAACGACCAACAGCGGTGAAGCCCGCATGCTTCGAAGAGATCACCCCGCAAAGAGTATGGGGCGAGTTACAAACCCTCCTATCGAACTCCCGAAGTGCGTCTCGGTGAAAGTGGCTGTGTCCAAAAAAATAGATCCTACACACGCCAGTGTGTAGTGCTTTCAGATCCAGCCTACGAGAGGAACGCCACCCCCCTATTTTTTCTTCAACATTCCCGACTCAAGAACTCCGTCGAAATTGCAGTGGGTGAAGTTGAGCGTTCTGAGTGTCACCCGTCTTCTGAGTTGGTATTGTTGAAAAAGAGAAGGGGGGTGGGGCGTCTTTGTAGGTTGGATCTAAAAAGCACTACACACTGCCGTGTGTAGGATCTATTTTTTAACACAGTAAGTCATGGATCTTACCGGTGGGGACGTCGAACCCTCTGCTTCTTCCTGGCGTGGTGGGAAGTGAGCTGCTTTTGCGGTGCCCGCCGTGAACCGGAAATTGCAGCCAACAACGCATCCTGCTCCGTCCGCGAAAAGGTCGCTTCCTTATCGCCCCAGATGATCAAAGTGCGCGCCCGAATCTTCTCCAGTGGCGCTACTGACTCGGCTGTAACGAACTCATTAACGACCTGTTGCCACACTCGAGCCGGTATCTTCAGACTCTCCTTCACGATGCCGTTCATGAAGTCATCCGGTAACTTACGCGCGACTGTGCTCTCCTGAAACTCACGCGCATATCTCTCGGGCAATGGGTCCTGAAGCGAATTCACCTCTTTCTGCAAGGCGCGCACCACCTCGTTGTGTAACGATGCGGCTGATCCTATTAGCACGAGGCGATTCACGCGGTCGGGCGCCGTTGCTGCAACGTGTTGTGCAACAAAACTGCCCATTGAGTGACCCACGATGGTCGCGCTCTTTAACCCTTTTGCGTCCATAAACGCTAACACGTCACGAGCGAAGTCGCGCATTGAGTACCCGCTTGCTGGTCGTTCTGAATCCCCATGACCCCGCTGATCGAGGACGTACACCCAATAACGCGACCGCAATAGCGGCAGCACGCGACTGTAGGAGAACCAGGAGTCGGTGTAACCATGCAGCATAATCAACGGCTCTCCATTGGGATCGCCTTGTTCGGCATAATTCAGTCGCACACCTGTCTCAAGATCGACCCCAGAAAAGCGCACGCCGGGCATAGCGTGATGAGATGACGCGACCGTCCTGGCCTTGGCTCCGGCAAGAATCTCTACTGAGAGCTGTGTGTCGGCGTTGGCCCAGGCTTGCGCAAACTCACGTTGCACCAGGCGCGCTGAACTCTCTTTACCTTGTCTCTTCAGACTCTCCACCAAACCAAAGAGTGCTCTCCCGTTGCGTTGGTGCTTGGCAATCTCAGCGCGAAACACCTTTTCAGCTCCTGCATGCTCTCCCAGCGTAAGTAATACTCCACCGAGCAACTCCCGGGCGGGAATGTCCCAATCGGCCGGCTCATTGTAGTTGACCTGATCTTCGGCAGTGACCGCATTCTCCAGGAGCGTCATCGCGACTGCCTTGTCACCGCGTGCGAACGCAATTTGGCCCGCAAGCATCTGCTCAGCAACCTTAATCACACCTCGCGCTGTGCCGTTACCCAGGCCCGCGTCTTCTGGAATCGTAGCAAAAACTGCACGCAGCGACTTTAATTCGGCATCAGCCTTATCGGCATCGCCAGTACCGGCATAAGCCATCCCTCGGCCGAAGTGCCAATAGGCATTTGTAATCTTTAGATCACCGTCGGGCTTTGGCACCTGCAGCATCTCATCCCACTTACGAAAGCGAACAAGCGTCACCGTCGTGTAGGGCATAAACATCTCCAGCATCGGCATTGCCTTGAGATGAGGCTTTACATTGGCTTCGAGCTCGCGCGCCGATTTAATCGCATCGGCATAACGTCCCTTCATTGCATTCGCCGCTGCCAGGAAGTGGATGTTGTGGTTGTAATACATCATCGGGTAGACACCCTGGGCTCCCGATTTCTGAATGTACTCGCGGTCGGCAACGATGGCATCCACGTTCGCTTTGGCCGCCTCGAGGTAATCACCAGTTCTGATGTAGATGTGCGACGGCATGTGGACCAGGTGTCCTGCTTTAGGAGCCAGCTTGCCCAATCGCGAGGCGCTTGCTAGTGCGCGTTCGGGTGATTTGGAAGCCTCAACCGCATGTATGTAGTAATGGTTCGCGCCTGTGTGATTCGGATTGCGGCGCAAAACCCCCTCAAGCACCGCGACTATCTCCTCCGTACCTTCGGCAGGCTTGCCATCGAGTGTCCACAGCTGCCAGGGGCGAAGGTTCATCATGCTCTCGGCATAGAGCGTGGCAGCATCGAGATCATCCGGATACGCGGCCGTGAGTTCCTTCATGGCCGTTCGGTATTCCAGCGCTAGCTTCGTATGATCGGCTTGTGGATCTTTGGAATACCTCTTTGCGAGAGCCTCGATGTAGGCGCGTTCATGTTCTGAAGCTTTTGCGGCCAGTCTCTGGGCCTTTTCAAGATTTGCATATGCTTCCTGCAATTTATTCTGGTCTGCTCTCAGGTTGTAGTTTGAACCTTGGGCCAGCGCCATGCCCCAATACGCCATGGCGAGTTGCGGGTCCAATTCAGAGGCACGTTTGAAAGAGCGCACCGCCTCATCGTGGTTGAACCCGTAGAGATAAGCCAGGCCCTGGTTGAAAAAATCTTGTGCTTCGGGGTTTGCAGTGGAAATCGGGTGATCTACTTCTCCAACACCGGGTTCTAGATAAGCCGCCGGCGCCGGTTGGTGCCCAGCGTGAGCGTGTTGTGCGGCAATCGGAACCGCAAACGCGATTAAGAGAGCGATTGCTACTAGCATCAACTTCATATTCAATCTCCTTTGTCGCCTGCTCGACGACGTAATACTCCCTTGAGGAAGCAAAAAAACACCTCTGGCACATGCCAAATGCATGCACCAGGAAACGAAACCGTCCATACCTTAACGCGTAAATAGTGGCATCAGATCAATCAGCGAGCATCATCAACGAATGCTCAGCCTCGCGATCCTGCCTTCAGCCCCAGATGCCCAGGCAATGACTCTTGGCGGACTTGCCTGTCGGGAACGCAACTGCTTTTTCAGCGAAGCGCCAACATTAGGCGCGAAGCCAAGCGTGTCAAGGCCGGGGCTGTTCTCAAGAGGCTTCCAGGTGAGGCCGCCATTCTCAGAATAATCGGCGCCCCTGGGTCCGACCGACACCATCATTGCGCTCTGCGGCACGTACGCTACAGCTGAGCGGTAACCACTTAGCCCTTTCACAAGTTTCCACGTCGTGCCGCCATCGTCAGTGACGGCCAGGTTGTCGAGTGCCTCGTTCTCTTTTTGATAGTCGCCGCCGACAACCACACCACGTAACGCATCGCGAAAAGCAATTGAAAAGATCCCGGCAGATGGACCTGCCCGTAACGGAGTTTCGTTTACTGACCAGGTCAGTCCCGCGTCCGAAGTGCGTAGTACACGAGCTTTTTCAGCAGCTCCCGTGCCGATCCACGCATGTGTCTTTCCAAAGGTGGCAATGTTGGTGCCGCTGGCCGCAAATGCGCCTTCATTTGGGAGAGGCTTTGGCAGATGATTGGTTTGCACTCGACTCCAAACCTTCCCTCCATCGTCGGTCCTGAGGATGTAGAACTGGCCGTTCACCGAATCACCAAAGGCGAGGCCATGTTCTGCATCCCAAAAACTCATCGCGTCCAGAAAAACATCTTCGTCTTTGGCCTTGAACTGTAGTTGCCACGTGACTCCGCCATCTGTTGTTTTGTAGATCCGAGATGCAGATCCTTTTCCTATGCTGAGGACGTAAGCCCTGTTGGCATCGACAGCATCAATGTCACGAAAATCGAGTTGCTCATCCGTGACACGCAGCCACTCCCACGTAGCGCCGCCATCGATAGAGCGCAAGACCGTACTTTGGCTACCACTAACCCAGACTACTTGCGGACTGACGGCGCTGATGCCGCGTAGACGAGCCGTCGTGCCACTGTTGTGAACGGTCCATTGAAATGAAGTCAGAAGAAGGAGAGTAATGATGCTGAATAATGGCATTGTCTACCGCCTGATAATGCGTGCCGAGAAAATAGCACATTCCAGAAAACCGAACTCTACTTCCCATTAGTCGTGATTTCGGCAAAACTATGCAACTCTCTCCGGTCGCCTGGCTTTCGGCTAGGTTTGCAAAGGGCAGCTTATGACACCTCTTATCACGAATGATGCGATTGTTCTGGGCATATTGATGGCGATTCTCGCTGCGGTGTTTGTTACCGCGGGCAGCGATCGCCCTTTCTGGAAAAGGTTTTATAAGTAAACCAGTTTGATCCCTTGAAACCTTAGGCGCAACGCTTACGTACGCTGTATTATTCAATGGCTCTCTTCTGTAAGACCTTAACCGAACTTCATTCAAAAGCTCCTGAACGAGAGGCAATTGCGATGGAGTTTCGATGCCCCAAACACACGAGGATGCGATGAAAAGAATCACTCTAAGCTTATTGACGCTCCTGCTCTGTGCCATGGTCGTCATTGCCCAGAAGGTGCCTGTGCAGGAAGTCGTCCTGGAAAACGGGATGCGCCTTCTGCTAGTGCCCCGTAAAGGTGATCCAAATGTGGCCGCCGGTTGGATTGCACGCGTTGGATCAGTGAATGAGCGGCCAGGCATCACCGGCCTCTCCCATCTGTTTGAGCACATGATGTTCAAAGGAACGCACGCAATTGGCACAAAGAACATCGACGAGAATCTCAAACTAATTAAGGAGATGGACGCTGTTCGGGCGGAGCTGCGCCAGGAAGAACAATCACTGATTCAAAAAGCACGTCTCGGCGAAATTGCGAACGCCAAAGATCCACAATATCGCTCGGAACGTCACAAAGAATTGTTGGCGCGGTTCAACGACCTAACAAAGAAAGAGAAGGAGTTGATGGTGAAAGACGAATTTGACCGCGTCTACACCAGTGCCGGTGGCTCAGGCATGAATGCCGGCACCAGCAACGACTTTACTGTCTACTTCATTAATGTTCCGGCGAACAAACTGGAACTATGGTTCTGGATGGAATCAGACCGTTTGCGCAACCCGGTCTTCCGCGAATTCTACTCAGAACGCGACGTGGTTCACGAAGAGCGGCGACTCAGGACTGACAGTACTCCAATAGGAAAATTCAACGAACAGTTCGATTCGATGTTCTGGCAGTCGTCACCGTATGGCTGGCCGGTAGTTGGCTGGCCGAGCGATCTGGAGGGCATCACTCGTGAGGAGGCGCTCGATTATTTTGCAGTGAATTATGCGCCCAACAACCTGACGGCGTGTTTGGTTGGCGACATCGATCCAGTTCGTGCGGTCGAGTTGGCCAAACTCTATTTTGGTCGACTGCCTCGTGGCCCGCGTCCGCCTGAGCCGGTGCGTACGAGCGAGATGCCCCAACTCGCAGAAAAGCGCATGCGCGCATATGCGGAGACCAATCCGCAGGTTAGAGTGCGCTATCACACGGTCGCGGAAGGGCACCCGGATTCATTTGTTTTAGACATTCTTGGAAGCCTTTTGAGCGGCCGCACTGGACGCTTCTACAAGTCACTCGTTCTCCAGCAGGCAGTGGCCAACAGCGCCAGCGGCGGACAGAACTCCCGTAAATATGAAGGTCTGTTTGAAGTAAATGGAGTAGCGAAGCCCGGCAAAACACCCGAAGACGTCGAACAAGCCCTCTATCGCGAGCTGGAGAAATTGCAGAAGGAGCCGGTGGATGCCAAAGAGTTGCAGAAGGTTAAGAATCAGTACGCCGCAAATAACTTTCGCGGGTTGCAGTCAAACTTTGGCCTGATGGTACAACTGCTGCTGCGTGATGGAAACCGAGGTTGGGACACTATCAATACTGACCCCGCACGGTATCAGGCGGTTACCGCTGAAGACATTCGCCGCGTCGCCAATACGTATTTCAAGCCAGAGAACCGGACTATCGCAATCTACTACACGAAAAAAGCCTCCGGCCCCGAAGACCCGGCGCTTGCTGGACTGAACGATCAAGAGAAGACCCAGGTCAATCAAATGAAGGCGGTGCTGGCGCAAGCGAAGCCGGAACAGATCAAACAGATGCTGTCGCGCATGGACCAACAGGCCGCCTCAGCACCGGCTGAAAAGCAGAACTTTTTCAAGGTGGTCAAAAAGATGCTGGAAGATCGCCTCAAACAACTCGAAGGAGGTAATCAGTGAACATGCAAAACAGGAAAACACTTTCAGCATTTCTAGCTTTAATGTTGCTAACCTTCTCGTCTTGGACCTTGTTGGCCCAGCAGCCAGCTGCAATTCCCTCTCATCCACGCGAGTTAAAGTACACGACACTTAACTTCACTCCGCCAAAACGCGAGCAGTACCGGCACGTGCTTTCCAATGGTGTTGTGGCTTATCTGGTTGAGGACCATGACCTGCCGCTGGTAAACGTAGTAACTGGGATCCGTACAGGACAGTATCTCGATCCAGCAGGTAAGGAGGGTCTGGCAGCGCTGATGGGAAGTCAAATGCGCGCCGGGGGAACAACCTCGAAGACAGCAGAAGAATTTGATGAAGCTGCGGATTTTCTGGCGGCGAGCATCAACAGCACAGTCGGCGCGACACAAGGCACCGCAAATCTAAACCTCTTGTCCAAGGACATCGATCAAGGGCTGGCGCTCTACTTTGATATGTTGCGAAACCCGCGTTTTCAGGAAGACCGGTTGACGCTCGCCAAGAGTCAGTTACTGCAAAATATGGAACGCCGGAACGATCGCACCGACGCGATTGAGGGAAGGGAATGGTCTCGCCTGATGTACGGGGCAGATCATTTTGCGTCAAAGGAGACTACCAAAGCTTCTATAGATAGCATTACCCGCGAAGACTTGCTGGCTTTTCATCAAAAGTATGTCCAGCCTGGTGGGTTTATCCTGGCAATCTCTGGAGATTTCAATACGAAGGAGATGCTGGCGAAACTCGAAGCAGCGATGAAGGGTTGGCCCGTTAGCAAGCAGACTGTTCCGGAGGTACCGAAGCCGACAATAACTCCGGTCGCTGGGCTCTACACTGTTCATAAAGCTGACGTAAATCAGGGTCGCGTGAGCATTGGTCACACCGGGTCTTTGCGCGATAACCCGGACTCCTACGCCATTAGCATAATGAACGACATTCTCGGAGGCGGCGGATTCACCTCGCGTATCACTTCGCGAGTGCGCTCAGACGAGGGATTGGCGTACAGCGCCGGTTCGAACTTTGGACTCGGTGTTTATTATCCCGGAGTATTCCGTGCGGCATTTCAGTCGAAGAATCCAACGACATCTCAAGCAATCGACATCGTGCTCGAAGAGATTGCTCGAGTTCGCACGACCAAGGTTTCCGCGGAGGAGTTAGAGACGGCCAAGAACTTTCTGATCGAAGTGTTCCCGCGCAACTTTGCGACGGCCGGCCAGATCGCGGGCGTGTTTGCCGGGGACGAGTTTACAAAGCGTCCCCCAGATTACTGGGCGACGTATCGGGATCGTGTTCGTGCGGTAACCGCCGACGATGTGCTTCGCGTTGCTCAGAAGTACCTGCAACCAGAGAAGCTTGTAATTCTCGTCGTAGGTAATATTGAGGAGATAACGAAGGGTAATCCTGACAGACCGCAGCATTCGCTGCTTAAGATCGCAAAGGATGGACAACTGCGACGTATTCCATTACCCGATCCGTTAACGATGGTCTATCCAAGCGGCCAGTAGTTTCTTGGAGACAAGTATGCTGGATGTCATATCGGTCGGCTAGAATAAAGTAACAACTGTTAAGGAGAACCGACAATGACACACGCAGCCCGAGTCCGTAGGTTTATGCCGCCATCCACAGATTACACAAATTACGCAGATTAATAGAGGCGCCGCCCCCGCTTTCCGATTCGCATGATGCCGTTTCAACAATTTGTAAGTGTCAGCCACGAAGAAAACCGCTGAACTTGTTGCTCCGACGCGGCAAGGCTATAATCCAACGCGTTTCCGGAGTCTTTTCCTCTCTTTTACACATCCGACTAGGCTCCGTCTGTAGTTCACCAGATGGTAACAATTGCAAAAGGAAACAAAGAAGTCTGATGCCATCCGGCGCGGTGGCGATCTTTTCATCGTGGACAATAGCGGTACCGAGGAAACACATCAAGGACACTCATTTGAAGAAGGTGCAGGCACCGCAGGGGGGGTTAAGCCGACGCTCAAAGCCTGGATGGAGCTTTTGTAGCCAGACTATGATGAGGTAGAGGTAATAATCATGAAGTGGCGTGTCCTTTTGGAACGAGATGATGAAACCGGCGAATGGGCCGTGTGGTGTCCGGAATTACCCGGATGTGCATCAGCCGGTCACACCGAGGATGAGGCGCTGGAAAATATTCGCGAAGCAATTGAGCTCTATCTTCAACCGGATCCAATTGATCTACCCGAAGACGCCGTGTTACGTGAGGTTCTCGTTTAATGGGCGAGCGTATTCGTCGAATGACGGCTCGCGAAGTAGAACGCCTGCTTAAGACTTACGGATTTGAACTTATTTCCCAAAAGGGCAGTCATCGCAAGTGGCGCCACGCGGAAAAGAGACTACAGGTAATAGTTCCCGAACATCGCGGTCGCACCTTACCGCTCGGCACTCTGCGCGCCATTCTCAAAAGCGCAGAGATCCCCGAATCAGAATGGATGTACTAACTCTCACAAGGTTGAGTATTCCCCTATGAACGAAGACCTGAACGCCTTAAATCAATCAATACTCTAGACCAACTGTTTAGTTATCTTCGCGACGTTCTCGAATGGGAATTCAATAGCGAGGACAGTGAGGACCTCACCTATGACTGTACGGCTGCTGAGTAACTGAGGTTGAGCCCTGCCTCAAAACAAATGGAAACTGGGAAATGGAAAATGTTCTTATCATTTCATCCGCAGCCGTTGCGCTTTCACCAGACGATCTTCAGCCTTCAGACATGACTCGATCATACTTCTGCCGGCAATCCACACACTGCCACAGAGGATCCTCCCCGGTAATCACACACCCGCCAAACACAATCTTTCCCAACTCCTCCTTCCGCATAAGCTCGTCATCAGAGAAATTGGGTAGCCCATAAAGGATCACCGCCACCCGCTTGGACCCACACTCCAAACACGTCCTTGGTTTTCTGTTGACCTTAATCACCATGATCAGTTCATCCTGGAGAGCCGCTTGCAATACCACCGACTTCAGAGACTGTGTCAAAAAAATAGATCCTACACACGGCAGTGTGTAGTGCTTTTCAGATCCTACCTACTAGACGGACTCCACCCTTATTTCACGTTGCCGACTTTGAAGCTTCATCGAAATTGAGGACGGGTGAAGTTGAGGGTTCTGAATGTCAACCGTCTTCTGCGTTGGTATTGTTGAAAAAGAGAAGGGGGTGGCACGTCTTTGTAGGTTGGATCTGAAGGGACTACACACTGCCGTGTGTAGGATTTGGTTG